>Ga0222713_10007238_pt1 | contig 10440 bp, 11 predicted proteins | sample C33_649DmetaG_FD_165061 | JGI IMG/M metagenome (GOLD analysis project Ga0222713, IMG submission 165061) | Estuarine water microbial communities from San Francisco Bay, California, United States - C33_649D | ecosystem: Environmental > Aquatic > Marine > Unclassified | place: USA: California... | reverse complement strand
ATAAAAATCTCAGTGTTTATTGTGACCTCTCAATTTGTTCAGCCTGACACTAGGCTCTAATGATCGACTATTTACCTCCAATTACCACACTAAAACGCTTGATATGGATACTTATCAGGTTTGCCTAAAAGAATAAAAGAGTCGGACTCCCTTGGTTAATATTGAAATCTAGTTCTTTATATCCAGGCCACAGAGTTTTTTCATAACCATGTGATTAATCATCAGATGTATATCTTCACAAAGTTGCATATCGAAAGAAGGAATATGAATACAATATTTTGCAAGCTTCCTAGCTTCGCCTCCATCAAACCCTACGATCGCCAGAGTGTCGGCTCTCAAATCATTAGCGAAATGTAACGCTTCAATAATATTCCCAGAATTGCCACTCCCGCTAAGGACTATTAGAAGATCTTCCTTGTCTAAGATTGACTTGAGTTGGCCACTAAAAACCTTTGAATAGTTTATGTCATTAGCATAGGCAGTAATTAGTCCGACATTATCGACAAGAGAATACCCATAGAACTTCTTTCCGGTAGCTAAAGTAACCATCTTATTCCAATCTGTAATCATATGCGAAGAAGTTGTTGCACTTCCACCATTACCGCAAGTAATGATTTTTTTTCCTGCCTCAAATTTTGTTTCGACTAATTCTATAGCACGTTCAATAGCTGACACGTCGATTTTTTGGAAAAGATCGGTGTGGGCAGCAAAATATTTTCTGGGATTGAATTCCATGTGTATATCCTTAATAAAAGGGATCCATATTAATCTACAATACCCATATTAACCCAGGAATGATCTGAGCCAAGTTTGATTATCGATTTCGAATGAATCGATTAAGATTACCTATACTGAAAAGCGGACTTGGATCAAAGAAATGAGTCAATAGGGTAACTCTAGGATATAGCGCATTAGAACTGAAGGGACGATTACAATGCAAGCTTTGGCGACCCAAGAAAAGAATAGGTACCATATCACTAAAGTTAACCTCTATATAATTTGCGTGTTGCATCAAGTATTCTACTTTTTCTTTACCATTATTTTTTTTATAGGATAACTTACTAACCATATTCGATAATTCATTACTTGGCTCTTTTCTAATCTTATTAAAGATAATCAACTCACCATTATTTGACTCCAGCCTAGGAGGCATTATCAGGGGAGTTACCAAAGTAAAAATATGTGAGTCAAAGTGAGTTAAGTAGGATTCATTTAGATCCGTCGCATAAACTACACGAGTGATCTTATAGACATCGTCGATATCTACTTTTATACCAAGATTATTTCTAGAAGCATTAGATAGTGCAGTACCTAAAGATAAAAGAATGTTATGTTCCTCTAGGTAGGCATTGTGGAGATTGCTGTTTTCTTTATAGGTATCCGGACTTGACCCTAGTAGGCTCATCACATCATCTGGTGTGTACGTGGATTTATATTGAGGCAGATAAACATAGCCATTTCTGAAGAGGCTACTGTAGTTAATCGGATCAAAATCACTCATTTTAAAGAATCTTTTTTAAAGAATTAGGTATCGGAGGTAGTTCTTTAAAAACTTTATACACTACCTTAGACGAAGGAGAAAAAATCACCCAAATAGTTAAGGCTATTAACAATAAATATGTAGATAAGGTATTATTCTTAACAAACCATTGTTCCAATTCGCCTTTGTAAGGCGCGATTTCCATATCATAGAATTGTTGAGCTAGAGCCCCTGAAGAGAGAATTTCTTCTTCGTTTCGAAAAACAATTGAACCAATTCCGGAAAGGCCAGGCTTAACTGTTTTGATGGCTATTTTGGAATCTTCCGAAAAAGCATCGAAACAACGTTGCACCTGAGGCCTAGGACCAACGATACTCATGTCACCCATAATAATGTTGAATAATTGTGCAAGCTCGTTAATTTTCGTCTTTCTTATAAATTTTCCCACTGGTAATATCCTGGGATCATCTTTAACGGTTATGGAACCTAGCGCCGAACTACCTCTTTTCATAGTTACAAATTTTATCAACCTGAATGGCTTACCATATAAACCCACCCGCGTTTGAAAATAAAATACTTCATGTTCACCGGTCAGTTTCAGTATTATGGCGATTACTATAAAAAAAGGAGAGAGGAATATAATCGCTATACCCGATAGGAAAATATCCAAAAACCTCGTCATATTTTTTTATACCATATCAATCAAGGTCTTACATACTATATCGACTTGATCAAATGTCATATTTGGGTAAAGGGGTAAAGTTAGTTCTCGCCTGCAGATCTCAGCCGTGATCGGCATATCTTCTGGTTTACATATATCCTTATATGCCGCAAAGTCCCAAAAGGGAGGGTAATGAATACTAGTTTGTATGCCGCCAGCCTTCATGCCGTTAATGATTTCTAAGCGATCGCTATTGCGAGGTAATAGCACAGGCAAAACATGATAAGCGCTTTGGTATTTCTTATTGTCGATGGAGTAGGGTATTGCTATAGGGGAACTCATAAAATTCGTTCGATATCTTTTGGTCAATAACTTTCGTTTGTCATTCGATTGTTGTAGCTTTTTAAGCTGTACCAAGCCTAAGGCAGCTCGAATTTCATCCATTCGATAGTTAAGACCAGGTATTATCACGTCGTAACTTATAGCACGCCCCTTGTGTCTTTCTAGCGTTGCTGACGACATTCCATGCGATCGTAAAAATCTCAATCTCTCGGCATAGATAGGGTTTACTGTGGTGAGCATTCCTCCTTCACCAACGGACAAATTCTTATTGGTAAAAAAAGAAAAACAATTTATATCTCCCCAAGCACCGCAAGATAAATTATCGACACTTGCGCCGGGAGCATGAGATGCATCTTCAATCAGTTTTATATTGTGCTTAGCGCAAAGCTCTTTTATGGGCTTCATATCACATGGGTATCCTGCAAAATGACATACCATTAGCACCTTAGTCTTTTTAGTGATCTTTGATTCAATAGACTTTAAAGAAATACTCCAATCATCTAACGAAGTACAGTCAGCAAATACTATTTTTCCTTTCACCATTGAAACTACATTTGCATCCGCAACGAACGTAAGAGAGGGAATAATAACCTCATCATCTTCTTGAATATCGAACGCCAATAAGGCAAGGTGAAGAGCCGCTGTTGCACTAGATACAGCTACCGAATGAATATTAGGTCCTATTAAGGCCGAAAAGTTAGATTCAAACTGTTTGATGTTATCGCCCATAGTTAACCAACCACTATCTAATACAGAGTTGACAGCATTCTTTTCTTCTTGCGTATAGTTAAGTTGAAATAACTGAATCTTCCAATCCATTTGAACTCCCTCTATCACAGAACCTTTATTATCTCAGAACCGCCAAAGCTAATTGAGAAATCAATCTTTCTGAGGTACGATAGCTCTGAAGCAATGCCTAGCTGATATTCGGGCTTAGCAAAAATCAAAAGAAAACCCCCATTCCCTGCCCCTAATATCTTCCCCCCTGTAGCACCGTTTTTCCTGGCGATATTGTACATTTCGTCAATTGAAGAATCAGAAATATTTTTAGAAAGACGTTTCTTTAATTCCCAGTTCTCATGGAGAATAATTCCTAAATCGGTTATGTCAGAGCAAGATAAAATGTCCGAGAATATATCGGTTAACGATACCATTTCTTTGACAATATTTCGGTATTCTTCTGTATCCATATGATTCTTCTGTTCTGATAAAACAGAAGCAGCATCTCTACTTCTGCCCGTAAAAAAGAGCATTAGGTGTGACTGAAAATAGATTAGCCTATCGCTAGACAACACTATGGGAGTGATAGCGACACTTTCATCGCTGTTAAATTCAAATTTATTAATTCCGCCAAATGCTGCTGCAAACTGATCCTGCTTCCCTATTGGGGATCCAAGATCTTCTATTTCAATTTTACTTGCGAGGCTAGCTAGATCATACTTAGATAATGGCTTGTTAAGGAAACTACTAAGAGCATTAAGTAGACCAACAGTATAAGCACTCGAAGATCCAAGACCTGTACCCTTGGATACGTCTGCCAGGGAAGATATCTCCAGACCTTTGTGAATCCCTAGTCGATTGAATGCAGCTCTAACAATTGGATGCTCTATAGTATCTATAGAATCTGCAATTTCATATCTCGAGTACATTAACCTTATTTTTTCATCAAAAGATGGATTCATTGAGAGGTACATATATTTATTGATGGAAGCTGATACCACAGCACCCATACCCTCGCGTTGATAAAACTGTGGGAGATCACTACCGCCTCCTACAAAACTTATCCGGAAAGGGGTTCTCGAAATTCTCATTGAAAAAACCCTTTAATCAATAGCAATTAGATAAAAGATTCTACAAATTCTGAAAGATTATTATATATGATCGGAGAATCAAAATTTAGAGCAAGCCTCGATGCATTTGATTTGTGGAGCGCTAAAATTTGTTTATTACTCGAGTATAAATTTAAACTATCGGAAAAGGAATTTACATCTTCTGGCTTAAAGTTGATACCTATTGATTTCTCGTTAATAAATGATTCAATTTCTCTTCCGAGAGAATTCAAAACCGCTAAACCACCTGCAAGATAATCATAAAACTTACAAGGCATCGAAACGACCGAACCTCTTGAGTAAGAACAAATACCAATATCGCATTTGCTGTATATGTACGGAAGGAGTTTTGGATCAACACTCCCCAGAAAAAGAATATTGGTTGGATATTTAGATGCCAATGAACTGACAAGATCTTCCTGACTCCCGCTTCCAGCGATTATAAATTTTATGTTTCTATTTCTGAGAATAGATTTCTCAATACCTTGGGCAAGCGTATCCAAGGCATAAGCTTCCCCTAGAGTTCCAGCGTAAACACAAGTTATACACGCATCCATAACAAACTGATTGATAACGTCGAGCGATGCCCCCTCATTTCTATTTTTATTAATTTGAAAATCTTTTAAATTTACCCCAAGGTAAGAAACTATACTTGGTTTATTTATGATTGATGCCTTGCGTAAAACCTCATCTATATAATCTTTGGTTATTCCAATGACGCCCGTGGAATACTCTATAATTCTATTCCTTCTAATGTATAAAGAAAAGAATAATAATTTCGATAAAAAACGAAATCTTTTAGGCACTGCTAGTTCAAATTGCTCAGGCCATAGATCCTGAATATCCACTATCAGTTTGACTTTATTTTCTTTGCAATATTTTAAAATATAGTTTCCAAAGAACAGAGATGGATCGACCATAACGATTAGGTCAGGCGGTTTATGTTTTCTCATAGAGGTGAGAGCATTGATACCAAACCTACGTTCGTAAAGAATTCTTTCTAAAGAGACATGATATTTGTAAGAAGAGGATTTTATGAATCGCATTTCGACGTTAGAGTGCAGGCCTTCCCGATCGATAAACTCAATTTCGCGAAATTTTTTTGAACGATGTTCAAAATTAGACATCCACCACTTAACACTGTGCCCTCTCGTGGCTAGCGCGTTAGAAACAAGAGAACTTCTATACTCTCTCCACGACTCAGAGGGAAGGGTACCGTATGGATTGATTATCCATATTTCCCCCCCTTTAAATTTCATAAGGACTTTCCATTGTTAAGCAACAATCCCAACTATATCAACTATCCCAAGATGTGCATATTAAATTAATCTACTAAGATACACTACTGAATGCATCCGGATAAATGACAAAAAGCATTATGCTTTTGCCTGCACCCTGACCTTATAGAGATAAAGGAACCACGATTCAATAACCCGAGGTTTGATCATTAAGCTAGTAAAAAAGATGCCAGAGAGTATGTATTTAGCGCTGTGAATAAATAGTCAACCGCCGCAGATACAGTTTTTAGGCCCCTGGGCGAGGAAAAATAACAATATTCATGTTCAACAATGTCTGAATTGAATACTCTTTAAGATTAAAGGCTACTGGCGAATTAGGTAACTAAATCTCTACATTCAGTAGAGCAATAAAATCTATTCAATGTGAATCTTATTAATGATGATCTTATTCAAGAAAATTCAGAAATAATCAATATTGCAATTACTAACTCGTCTAGGCTTAAAAAAATTTTGAAACTGTTTAGCGCATGCGCCTAAAGCACATCGATGAGCTTTAGGCTATCACCAACCATTATGGTATATTGGAATATACATTGCTCATAAATAAAACATCTTCCGGCGATCTCTGTCTGGCTTCTTTGGAGAAGCGAAATAAATTGCGATTAAATAACTTGGAGTTTGATAATGATTAGTAAAGAAGAGGCCAATGAGTATGTATTTAGCGCCATTCGTAAATATGTCAATTGTGATGTTACAGAGAGTACGCTTCTATTGGGATCGGATATAGGCATAAACTCAATGCAGCTTGTGGAATTATGCCTAGAACTAGAGGATAAATCGCTAGTATTCGGTTTTGAATTTGACTGGACTTCAGATGCTGCCATGTCACGCTCTCGTAGCATGTTTAGGACGGCTGGCTCTTTGGCTGCTGAGTTTATCAGTCAGATGGAAACGAAGAAATGATTGTCGTCACAGGTGCCAGCAAAGGCTTAGGACGAGCCATCTGTGAGCGTTTAATTGAGAAAAATATTGATGTTTTCGGACTCGCAAGAAACGTCGAGGATGTACCCTTCGCTTCAATGAGCTGTGATGTTTCATCCTACGAGAGTGTTAAGGAAGTTGCTCAGCATCTTAAGAAGGAGGGAGTTAAGGTTTCTGGATTGGTGAATGCGGCTGGAATCGCATCGATGAATTTGGCAGTAACAACGCCGCAAAGTGTTGCTCAAAAAATTATCAATACCAACTTACTAGGTACGATTTATTGCTGCCAACTTATCGCACCTCTGATGCTTAGGAAAAAGCAAGGTTCGATAATCAACTTTTCAACTATCGCTGTAGCTTTGGGATTGAAGGGTGAATCAATCTATGCGGCTTCAAAGGCAGGCGTAGAAGGCTTTACACGGTCATTTGCTAGAGAAATGGCTGACTTCAATGTGAGAGTCAATTGTATTGCTCCAGGACCTATTGATACTAGCTTGCTTAAGGGGATTACACCTGAACAAATCAACAAGATTGTTTCTCAGCAAATCATTCCAAAGCAGTTTAAGCCAGACTCAGTAGCTGACTTAGTTGAGCTACTGATAGACAGCCGCAGTGATTCTTTGTCTGGCCAAGTCTTACATGTTGGTGGTGCGTAATGAACATGTTGGTGGTGCGTAATGAAGATACTAGAAAAGCTTGATAAGATATGGAGCGGCATCGATTATCCTTTTCTAATTCATAAGGGTGATGAGCTCCGATTTTCAGAGATTGCTAGTCAGAGTCCTGTTGATCTAAGTGAAGTACGCAAGGGTGACGTGGTTGCCATAATTGGGGACTTTAATCCTTCTTCAATACTCATCTTGTTGAGGCTGATTGATATCGGTGTAATTGTTGTGCCACTTACGGTTGAGACAAGGCATGAGCATAAATACTTCTTTGAGTCAGCCCTTGTCGATGTGATTATTGAGGGAACTGAAGTCAAACGACGTTCTCATAGTCAGAAACATGAATTTATTGAGATGCTAAGAGAGCTTGGGCATGCTGGACTAGTTTTATTCTCTACGGGTACGACTGGGCGTCCTAAAGCGATTCTTCACGATTTAACACTTTTTCTTAAGCGTTTTGAGACGCCTCGTCCTACGCTTAGGACAATCAATTTTCTTCTCTTTGATCACATCGGTGGAATCAATACGCTGTTACACACCTTGTTCAATAAGGGGATAGTGGTAGCACCAGAGTCACGTACGGTTGATTCAATACTTGAGACATGTAGAAAATTTAAGGTAGAGGTGCTGCCCACAACGCCGACATTCTTAAGAATGATGCTGATGAGCGGAGCAGTTCCGAGTAAAGTACCCGACTGTCTTAAAGTTATCACTTACGGGACAGAGCGTATGGATCAACCAACACTTGATGAGCTGTGTAAGTTGCTGCCAAGTGTCGATTTTAGACAAACCTTCGGCATGTCTGAGCTTGGCATTGTTCGAGTCAAGTCAGAAGCACGAGATAGTTTGTTTATGAAAGTAGGCGGCGAGGGTGTGGAAACTAGAGTCGTTGATTCTGTTCTTCAGATTCGCTCAAGTTCACGTATGCTTGGCTATTTGAACGCTCCATCACCTTTTGATGCTGATGGCTGGTATGACACTAAGGATGTTGTAGAGGTCAAAGATGGCTACTACAAAGTTACTGGACGCATAAGTGATTTAATCAATGTTGGTGGTCTTAAGTTTATGGCAAGTGAAGTTGAGCGTGTTGCGCTTACCTTTCCTAATGTCTCGTTAGTCAAAGCTTCACCCAAACAGAATCCGATTACTGGACAGCATGTAGAGTTGCTTGTTCAGCCAATTAATGAGCACGGTGTTGATAAAGATTCATTGTTAATCTTTCTTAAAGAACGCCTACAGCCACACATGGTACCAAAACGTATTCGTGTTGAAAATGTTGCTGTTGGACATCGGTTTAAAAGAGGTTAGCTATGAGTGATTGGTCTATAGAGATTTTTCAAAATCAATTCGATTCCCAAACTCTTGCGAAAAAATTCTCTCATTCATTTCCCCAAAGGCCATCATCGTTCTTTGAAAGAGTCATTGATTCAATTGATAATATTAATTCAAAACTATTTTTGTTGGTAATTAAAGGGGAGGTTAGAGGTGCCACTTTCAGTTTTAAGATATCAGGATATAACTTTGATGTATGGTCCCCTTCATACCTTTACGTAGATAAGGAACATAGAAACATAAGCTTTCTTTTTATATTAAGTGCACTTAAGAAGATGTCGGCTAATATTATTGATGTTAGTCCAACTGAAGATGTACGGAAAATTTTAAGAGCTCTGAAATATACAGATCTATCTAAAGGAAGTTTTATGACCCCGTCAATTATTGGAGTTATAAAAACTTTTAATAAACGAATGCTGACCAAATGCTCTTCGCCAATCGAGAGATTTAATAAAAGAGAAGACTTAATATGGCTTAAGTCTATGGAGAGTGAAAGTTTTTTTTGCCTAAAACAAACGTCACGATATGGGGTGCCCTTTTTTGTTCTGGTGTATTTTGATAAAAGATTGATCAACAACTTCATCACAGATCTGCTTTTATTTATTCTAAAAATTAATCCGCTAGGAATACTTATAGCGCCGAACTTGGGTAGAACTTTAGGTGTCATGTCATTAAAATCAAGTAAATTTTATTCCTTCTCCAATCAATCCGAATTCGGTAATTATTATTCGATTTTAGGATCAGAAGTGACAGAGGTAATATAGATTCATACCTCAATTAACTCTGCTAAAGTGTGCGTACTTTAGGTTGGTTAATATTGATAAATTCCCGCACAGCGTGTAAGAAGCTTGCTACTAAGTCTTTGAAAATATACACTTAAGCACATCCTTAAGAAATACAAAAAGCCTTACAAACTCACACAAATGTTACACGAACTCGTTTCGTCAACGTAAGGAATTGATTTTATTCTGGTTTTTTTCTTGCGTTGGTATTGAGCAGGAACCTTATGCAACGACCGTCGATAAGGATGGTAACTGTAGATCATCTATAAATTTATTTATGGATGGCATGAGTGTTTTAGAATTTGCTATGAACAGAGTACCGAAAAATATTCTTTCTATTCTTGAGTATACTAAAAGGAATATTAAGGACGTGGACTTATTCGCTCTACATCAGGCAAATAGATTTATAATCAATGCTATAAGAAAGAAAATGAACATTGAATATAAATTAATGCCTAATAATATAAGAGATTTTGGGAATACTGGTTCAGCTAGTATCCCGCTTTTACTTTCAGACATCTTAGGCATTAATAACAGGCAATTTATCATCCGTTGTTCCCTCCGGGTTTGGTGTCGGTTTGTCATGGGGCTCTGCTCTCTGCGATATCTCAAATACACTTATATTCGATCCTATCAATCGTTAATGCAGAGTACATATAAACTCAGCATCAAACTTGCGATCAATCTACCCGAGTGTGTATCTAACTACAGATATCCAGTCAACTCTAAGTATGCATTACCTATCAATTTCCCCTCTTGGTTTTTCACGTTGCAGGAACCCTCCCAATACGAAATACCGCCTGATCGTTGTGATACAAGTTCTTGAATTTTTATTGTAGGTTCGAGGATATAAAATGTCTTGTCAATATCTAACTTGATTTTTGAGGGGTACAGTACGTTTGTCTTTGAGCTTCTCCAACTTGTCAAAACTATTAATTTAAAATTCTTTGATGATTTAATAATCCGACCTTCTCTATCTAAAACATATACTATCGAGTTCTTATCTTGAGTGCCGTCCGCTAGTCTCAATCTGTAGAACATAATGGAATTGCCATCGTTAAGCTGAATACCTGCCCAGTCCCAACCAGATTGATCACTTGCGAGTTGATTACTCGATATTTCATGGTCCA
>Ga0222713_10007237_pt1 | contig 10441 bp, 7 predicted proteins | sample C33_649DmetaG_FD_165061 | JGI IMG/M metagenome (GOLD analysis project Ga0222713, IMG submission 165061) | Estuarine water microbial communities from San Francisco Bay, California, United States - C33_649D | ecosystem: Environmental > Aquatic > Marine > Unclassified | place: USA: California... | reverse complement strand
ATTCTCGAATCTCATCGCCCGCTCGCCTCGAAGCGTTGACCGCGGCAGTGCGCGACGCGATGACCGCGCGCGCGCACGCCATGGATGTCGACTCCAACGGCGTGGTCGACGCGAAACCCATCGACGGTGGCGCGCGTGAAGACGTGCGAATGACGGTGCGATGACGTTCATGCGCGATGCGATCGAGATCGTCGCGATCGTCGGATCGTCTCGCGCGCGAGAGAGAGAGAGAGAGCGCGCGATCTCGCCCCGCGTCGTCACTGACGTCTTCATGCGATGGAGTCTGTTGAACAGCTCATGCGATGCGTGACGCTCATCGAAAAGAGCGTGAGCGCGAAAGGCGAACAGAGATTCATCGCGCGAGCGTTGAGAGAGGTGAGGACGAATGATGGCTGGCGAAGCGAGCGACGCGAACGAGCGATTGAGAACGAAGGAACGAAAGAACAAAGGCGGGGGCGCGCGATCGTTTGGTTCGATACTGATCGATTCGATGCGCGTGATTTTGAACGATTCACAGACGGCGATCGCGAGGAAGGAGTTTACGAGCGAGAACGTTGGGGCGTTCGTTCGAGCGGCGCTGCCCGAAACGAGCGCGGCGAGAGACGCGTTGTCGGCGCGCTGCGACACGGCGAGAGGGACAACCGTCGCCGACGTCGGGGCGAGCGCGAAAGGAGTTGAAGACATCACACCGTGTGCGCTTCCCGAGGCGGAGGTGTACGCGTATTATGTTGTTTTGATGCATTTGATCGACGTCGGCGCGGGCGAGGCGGCGATGGCGTGCGCGACGGAGGCGGTGCATAGGATCAAGCAGTTTAACCGTCGCACGATGGATTCCCTCGCGGCGAGGGTGTACTTTTACTACTCTTTAGCGTTTGAGCGCTTTGGATCGTTCGAAGACGCGCGCGAGACGCTGTTGGCGTTGTACAGAACGTCGGCGTTGCGCCTGGATGAAATCGGCCAAGAAACCTTGGTCAACTTGTTGTTGCGCAACTATTTGCACTACAACTTGTATGGCCAAGCGGAGAAGCTTCGATCGCGAGTGACGCTGCCACAGTCGCGTTCGATTCAGCAGCAGTGCCGGTATCTGTACTACCTCGGACGCATTCGCGCCGTGCAGCTCGAGTACAGCGAGGCGAAGGAGTGCTTGACGCAGGCGTACCAAAAAGCACCGACGGCGGCGAAGGGATTCCGCTTGGAATTGTTGAAATGGATAACCATCGTGCGCATGCTCTTGGGGGAGATCCCCGAACGCAATGAATTGACGCAGCCCGAGATGCGCGAGGCTTTGGTGCCGTATTTTGCCCTCGTCCAAGCGGTGCGATTGGGCGACTTGGCGGCGTTTCAAGCGGCGTCCGAGGCGCACGGCGCGGTTTTCAACGGGGACAAGCTGATGAATTTGATTACCCGCTTGCGCGCGAACGTCATCCGCACCGGATTGACGCGTATCAATACCGCGTACTCTAAAATTTCCCTCGCCGACGTCGCTGAAAAACTTGGACTGCCAAGCGTGGAAGACGCCGAATCCGTCGTCGCCAAGGCGATTCGCGACGGCAACGTCGACGCCGTCATCGATCACTCGGCAGGCGTCATGTTCAGCAAAGAGACGACGGATATTTACAGCACGCAAGAACCGCAAAATGCATTCCACATGCGCATCGCATTTTGCTTGGACACGCACAACGAGGCGGTCAAGGCGATGCGATACCCGCCTCGAGACGCGAAACCGGAGACGAAAGACGCGGCTCCGGGAAGTCGCATCGACAACGACTCGGGGATCGACGATTTAGAGGATTTACTGATGGACGACGACGGCGATTTCTTTTAATGCAAACAGTACGAGCGCGATGTGCTACAGCGAGACGCGCGCCACCCCCCGCGACGCGCGTTCGACGGTCACTTCTTCCCCTTTTTCTTCTTCGCCGACCCGCCCTCCTTCGCCGCCGCCGCGCTCGCCAACGCCTTCTTCCCCATCCCCGGCGCCGCGGGCCCTTGCGCCGCGACTTCGCTGAGATACTTCTCGAGCATTTGTTCCGCGCTCATCACTCGATCATCCGCTGCGCCTAAGTTTGCCATCCGTCGCTCGCTCCGCGCCACCGCCTTTCCGAGCGCCCGCAGCACCTTCCCGCGCGTTCCGTACTCCTCCTTCACCACCCCCCCGTCCTCGCGCTTCCACGTGACGCGCAATCGTCCTCGTTGCCAAATATCTCTCGAGTACGTCTTATCTTCGATCTCACACTCCAACCCGAGCGCGCGTTCGCACGCGTCTTTCAGTTCGACGACGTGCGGCCGCGCGACGGCGTGCTCCTTCCCAACCTTCCGCCCTTCCGCTACCGTTCGCGTGTTGTCCACGTACGCCGGGTACACGATCATGCGTTCATCGTGTTTCCATATCATCTGTGACATCGCGTATCGCGCGACGGCGACTATGACGTTCACTTCCACGTTTCGTTTTCCGAGCTCAAAACGAGCTCAAACGTTTGAGCTTTCGTTGAAATCACCGAACGAGAGATAGGTACGTCCTCGCGCGCTCGCGACGACGCGCGCGCGCGGTCGCCGACGTTGAATCGCGACGTATAATCGCTTGCTTCGATCGCGCGAACACCTCGCCGCGCCCGTCGCGCGCGCGCGCGCTCGGCTGGGATGGCGCGCTCGATCGCTCGCGATCGGGGGAACGACGATACCAATCGTCACTTCGCCCCACGTCGACGTCCATGCCCGCGAGCCCGCGAACGCCCGACCAGGCGACGCGCGTCGAGGACGATGAACAGAACGATGACGCACGCGAATGCGAACGCACTTCGGCGGCGTCGCCGTTAGCGCTCGCGACGGAGGCGATGAAGTCGATCAGAATGGATGGGACGAGCGCGAACGCGGAGGCGAGCTCGCGGAGCGCGAACGACGAGAGCGCGCGCGCGTTCGCGCAGAAAAAGTACGCGCGATGAGCGACGGAGAGTGTGAAACGAATGAGAGAGATATCGAAATGAGTTAAGGAGAAGGACGCGCGAAAAGGGAGTGGAGGCTGGGGATGGGTGGCGAGACGTTGAATTTCGCTGACGCGCGCGCGTTTCGAGCGCGAACAGGTTTCATAGTCCCACGGATACCGCGCTTTCGCCCGCGTCGAAATTCGTGCGAAGTAAAGCCATGCGCATGCGACGAGCGATGGGAACGCTGACGAATGGAACCGAGGCGGGTGCGAGCGCGGATGTCGGTCGACCGCCGCCGGCGCCGCGTTCGCGCTTCGGGCCGTGAGCGCGCATCATAGTCGCGACGACGCGCGACGCGCGAGCGAGGGATTGTTTGAACATTTTTCGGTTACTATGGTCGTTTGTACATCTAGACGTCATCTTCATTTTCAGCGTGATTTAACGTTGTCGGTAAACGCGAAACGCTCTCGATTCGTCCCGCTCGAATCGGGCGACGCGCGCGCGGCTCGGTGACGACACATCGCGACGCGTGCGTCGACTCGAACGCGATCATTACGCGCTCGATCGCGACGTCATCGACATTCGTCCTCGCGAACGCATCAATCGCATCGAGCGCGATTCACGCTCGCTCGCGTCTCCAGATTCCAGCTTCAGTCCCCTCTTGCGCATTCGCGGTGATTTAAAATGCCACCCGTCATGGGCGGCGCGATCGCGCACTTGAACGCGAATCGCGACGACGAAGCATTCGTCGATGGTATGCTGGCGAGACGAAGGAGCGCGAGGGATTTCCGAGGGGGACCGCCGGTGCGGCGGGTGAGGTACGCTCGAGAATGCGCGCGAATGCGCGTCGAATTCAAACGATCGGCGAGCGAGAGAGCGACTAACGAGGGCGATGCGGCGTGATGAACGCGTTGGATAGGATACGCACGGACAATGTATCGTCTCCGAAATCGCGCGTGCGCGGGTTATGGACCAAAGTGCGCGTCGTAGTGATATTGAATCAACTCCTCAACGACGTTCGCAAAGGGGAGCGGCGCGAGAAGATCGACCACAGCGAGATCTTGCAGATAGAGTTCGTGCCGGTGAGCGGAGAGCAGATTCGAAATGAAATACGTCGCGTTCAACAAAAGTTTATCGCGCCGGCGGTGATTGATAAGTCACAGGTCAAAAAAAGGAGGAAGTCGAGTGTGTATCTTTTCCTGAGCGATCCGCGGTCGAGCCGAGCGGCGCTCGTGTTTCAGTTCTTCATGTTCGCTTTGATTCTTACATCCATCAGCGCATTCATAGCGAGCACGTGTCCTAGACACGCGGGTAAAGCAAGCTTGGACGTGATCGAGATGGTGTGTCAGATAATATTCACCGTGGAATACGTCACGAAGATTTCGTGCGCGCCGAAACCGGTGAAGGCGATGCTGGACCCGCTCAACATAGTGGATTTGGTTTCCATATTGCCTTGGTATATCGAGATCGGAATGTCGGGTTTGCGAATCGGTTCGACCCAAGAACAAACCGCGAGTGGGGCGTCCAGTGCGCGCGTGCTGCGTATATTCCGACTTTTCCGCATCGTTAAAGTTTTTCGTCTCGGTAGCCGAGCGAAGAAGGTGCAAGTTATTGCGGTCGCTGTGGCGAACAGCTCGGACATGTTCCTCGTTCTTTGTTTTCTACTCGTGCTGGGGTTGGTGATGTTCAGCGCAGTTATTTACTTTTTCGAGAAGAATCAAATGAAGCCCATAGATGCGGAACAAGCGAATGAAATTAATAATTTCGATTCGATCCCACGGTCATTTTGGTGGTGCATAGTGACGCTCATGACGGTCGGTTACGGAGATGCCGTTCCCTTGAGCATTGGTGGTAAGATTGTTGGATCTATCACGATGCTGGGTTCAGTGTTGATTACGGCGCTTCCGATATCTGTCATCGGTGCAAATTTCACTCAACAGTGGCTCGATTATAAGGGAAAAGAGGAGCGCAAGACGACACGGCTCAACATCAACGGAAAATCACGGTTCGTGGTGAAAGAGATGTACTCCTACGCTCGAGTGTTGACGGCGCTCACTGACCACGTGGGGGCCTTAGAGAATCAAATTATGCAAGAAGTTGGCGAGTTGCGTGTGATTTTGACGGCTATAGTTCGCATGAGTAAGACATGTCCAGTGGAAGACATTAAAATAGCGTGCGGAACTTTTGATGCTCGTTTCAAACGATTAGAGGACTTGCGCGAAGGATTGGAAGATTTACAGGCGACTTACGACTTGCTATCTCATTCTGATTTCGCGGTAGCACTTCAACAAATTAAGACAGCGGGTATAAAGATGCAAAAATTGGAAGAATCAGGCGGTATACTTGATAAAGAAACTGAAGTTCTCATCAAGTCCACGGCAGGTTTACGCTCACAGTTGTTTACGTTGAAGGACGGCCTCAGTGCGGCCTTGTCTCAACAGGCATTGGAACATGAACGCGCTCAAAATGAAATGTATTCGTTTCGAGTTAGCAAAAGTGACGCAACGAAGAAGCGAACCAACACTTTTGATTCAGTGACGTAAGTTCAGTAAAAATGAGATGAGTAGATTTTACCTTCGAAAGCATAGACCTATTTAGCACCCTAGAAAACGCTTTCACCGTCGTACTGTATCGTATCTTTTGTGATTACAGTCCATTAAGAATACTTATTCGTCTTATCCTCTCCCAAATCAACGAGACCCAGAAAATGTTCAGACGCCCGGAGTAAAGGCGCATCCAGGAGGCGCATGTCAAACTTCAACGGCTGTTTATTTGGCTGATAATCAACCATCTTCAGCCGACCGCAATACACGTATTCGCACCCTTCCATGCGACAAAACAAATGAAGCGGCCAATCTACGTACTTCGGCGCCAACTCTTCATTTTCAGCGCGCATCCACGCGTCCTCGACGCTCTCCTCCTCCATTTCACGCGTCGCAGTGATCACACGAATCACTGGCGAATCTTCATTTTGTCGTGCTTGCGCGAACCAAGTGATTTGCGAACCAGCGCGTGAGAATACGTTATCGTACGTGTTCCCATTCTTATCGCCCACGTTAACGTAGAGCACGACCACACCGTTCGCCCATTCTTGTATGCCGCTCATCTTGCTAAATTTTGGATGACTTACGGGACTCAGCGCACGAACCACCGCCGCCTTCAATCCGCCATCGCCTGGCGGAGGCGCGATAGGCTCGCCCAAATAGGTAGAATACACGTCCCACAACCGCGCCTTGAGAGCCTTCAGCGAGTTCGCGCTCGAAGGCGCCGAAGGCCGCGCCGACGCTGAGGCCGTTCTGGCTCGCGCCGACACTCCGACGTCGGATCGCGGTGCACCGCTTTTCGCGCGCTTCGCCGCATTCGATCCGTCACCGAGGTCGTCGTTGACGTCAAATGTTGTGTACACCGGAGCGGGCAATCGGCGCACGCGTCCGGATCGTCGCAAATCGCTCTCGTCGATGGGTTCGCGCGCGGACTTGGCACTGCGCTTGACGGCTGTCTTGCTCGTCGTAGCGTGCAGTGCGGTGTGCGCGGGATTGGCTGCTATCAAACGCTCCAGCACGGCTTTGTTACGCGCGATTCTTTCTTCGCGGTTCCTCTCGTATTCGTTCATGCCTTCAAGAGCGTCGTTTTGAGGCGAGCTGTAGACTCGACAGTGGGTACAGTGAACTACCACCTAAAAATCATATTTTTTACAACACAATAATTTTACCCTGGCTCACCTAGGCCTAGCCTAGCCTTTACCTAGGGCTCAAATATCTCTTTCTATTCTCTAACCTCCGGAAGCGCGACGGCGCGAAGTCGACCGTAGCAATCGCCGGTGAACAGTCGATACCGCGAAGCCTCAATGACCGAGCACGTGGCTTCGACATTGCGCTCGGCTGCTGGCGCGTTCATTGTCGCTGGCAACCAACTAGCGCTCAGCGTCGCGAGCTTCCAGCACGCGACGGAATGGTCCACCGATGCGGTAAGCACATATTTCGCCACATCCTGACTCGCTTCACTTTTTTTGTTGAAAGCTAAAACGTTCGATCTCTTCGCTACTCCAGATTCTGTCGCGATGCAAGTCACCGCGCCGACATGAGCGCGAACACTACTCACGCATCTCCAAGGCTCACGAACGTCGTTCACGACTTCTCCACCGCTCCAAATACATACTCCACCATCTCTCGAGCCGGATGCGATCACGCCAAAAGGTTCGCGTCCTCGAGAGTCATCCTGAATCACCGCAAGTGACGTGATTTCACTACCATGTCCACACAGTGAGATGTCACCTCCTCGATCACCGTCGAGACGTAAGACGCGAACTACACAATCTTTTCCAGCGCTCGCCGTCATATCAGATCGATGAAGCGGTGCGACCGCTGTTACTCGTCCAGAATGCGCCTGCGCTTGAGCTACTGGTCCTGCATTTGCGTGCCTTGGATCCCATGCGCGCACGATTCCCGCGACGTCGCCGGTGAGAATACTCCCCACCGCCCCACCGCGAGCGTCGCGCGTTGCAAACGCAGTCACTCCTCCTTTGTGTCCTCGAAGTACGTTCGACGCACGATTATGTGGCTTCGCCCGAGCATCCCAAAGCTTGACGGTCCCATCGTTACCCGCAGTCGCTGTGAGCGGAGCCGACGATATTACCTGATTTACCACCGTTGAGGCGAAGGACACACGAAGACCTTCGTGCGCGTCGGGGACTGCAAAAGTGCACACGCCTGTAGTCGAGTCCCATTTTTCGACGGATCCACTCTGATGACCGACAAAAACACTCGTACTCCGCGGAACAAATGTGAGCGCGGTGACCGGAGAGGTATCTGTCAGGGTCTGCGCATAGGTGACGGAGTCAGAATCAGGAGCCCAAAACGCTATTTCACCGCCGCCGCCGCCTATCGCGACCAGCGAAGAAAGTGCCCCAAGCTGCGTAGCGAGCGCGGTAATCGCCGATCGACCTGCGAGCTCGGTTTCAACAACGCCAGACGGACAGCAGTCTGGAACTTTGGCACGATGGTAGGAGCTCTCGCTGACGCCGTACTCGGGGGCGGCAGTTCGCCGCAAGGTTTCGATCCATGATTCGAAGGAAATCGACGCGTACGTGTCCACATGGGTCATTAGTTCCGCATCTTTATTCGCCTGACCAGGCGTCTTCTGGCTGATAGCAAGCGCCACGATGTCCTCATTGAGTACGTTCAAAGCCGACGTTGCCTGCGCAGCTGACAGACCGACTAGTGCGAAGCAGCAGACAATGTCCGTCTTGTAGCTCTTTACATCCGACCCTTTCAACCACTCGTGTTCACTGTTATATGATAAGAGGCACCGCCAGAGCATCATGTTGTCCCATCGAGCCGCACCATCAAGCCAAAGTTTCTGCACGCTCGTCGGTTGATACGTTCTCGTGATGAGCAGAGCATGCGCAATGGATTTCACATCCCCAGCGGAATCCGCGTGGGTCACGGCTGCTCTGAGAGCAAATGACGCGGCAGACAATCGTGCGACCCCTGATCGCAACTGCCTCACGACGCCATCGATGAGAGCAACGTAATCTCGATTCGCCGCGTGTTGCGCCATCGCTGCGGCAACGGAATTGTCAGTAGCGGCAAATATAGGGTACACCAGAGCCATTACGCCGTCAATATCGTCAATCTGATTATTGGTATGTTCGATGACGACTTCTTGCTCACTCGAGTCTTCGATTCGACTGAAATTCTCTCGATGCTTCAGCACAAAGGCGCTCAACTTGGCGGCTTCCTTCTTGGTCATCGTATCGTAGCACCAATCAAAAGTTTCCAAACTTTCAGGCGGTTTCAGCGCTTTAGCGATCAATCTGTCACTCGGAAGTGATTCAGAACTCGTTTTCCGTTTTATTTTGTCCTTTATCCAGCTCCAAGACGCCCGTTTTGTTTTCGGGCTCGACGGCGGCGATCTCGTGTCCGCGTCTCCCAAGTCTGACCGGTGAACTTCTGATAACGACCTAGCGCGCTCAAATGCTTCGCTATCTCGCGCGTGTTCTCGCAAGCTCGATGTCGAGGAGATAGATAGCGAACCGAACGACTCCAGGCGCCGTACCTCACTCGCCATAGCCATAACTTCGCCAGGCGCTGAGGAATGCCTCACAAGTTCCCCGTCGACTGCATTTTCCAAGCTGATGCGGGGTGTCAACGGCGCGACCATGTCATAAATAGTAGTGTCGCATCGAAACGCAGGCGCCACATTTAACATCGGCGCGAGTTGCATTGAACGGAATTTACCGCGGCTCGACTCCTTGTTTTCGCCGCTCTTTGGCCGGCGTAGCGAATCGGCGTCTTCTAAAAGAGCAGCGAAAGCGCTCGTGTCTAATATTCTTGAGATCAATGAACATCGCTTGTAGTTTGACGCCATCATGTACTCGTTCACTTTCAAAGTTCCAACAGTCTCCGTGTCTGAATCTTCTCTCATGACGAAGCGATGCAAAGTGCTGAGTTTTAGGAAATCGTTCCAAAACGCGCTGAAAACGTGTGAAATTTCGTCATCAACGTCTCTCGTAAAATCGGATCCCGACATCATCGGCCTCTCGCCGTTGCCTATCTTGATCGCGCCCACAACTTTGACGAGTTTAAGCACAACGTCGTCGAATAATTCATCCGGGGGGGTGTGAATCATCTCACCCCCTTCGATCGCGATGGTCTTTTCATCCAAATGAATCGTCACCACGCCGCGCGTGAGCTTACTATCGATCGTCACCTCCGGCGTGAGGCCGATGATGTACGGCGTGGACAGTGGCAGCGCCTCAATGCGCGCGATCATCGAACCCGGCACGCACGGTACGTACACGTGTTGCCAATTGAGCGGTCGCAACAACGACCGGAGCGCCTCGGCGCACGCCGTCAACGTCTCCTCGCTCGCGCTCTTCAACAGCACCCTCCTCTCGCTCGCGATCGCGCACACCGCGCGCACGACGTCGCGCGCGCTTAACGCGCGAAACAAAACGCTCTTACTCCGCTTCAGCGCCTCGTCATTCCCCCCTCGTCGCTCGCTCCTCCGTCTCGGCTCCAGCGCCGTGACTCCGCCGCCAATCGTAACCAACCCGCACCGCTCATCGTCCACACGCACGTCGTTCACCAATCCCTCGACGATCGACGCCAGAGACCGTAAATGCGCGCCATCACGCGCGAACCACTCGTGGTACATCATTCGAACGACATCCATCAACCAATCCAGTCGCGCGACGCGCGAGCACGCGCACACCGTCGTCGCCTTCGCCGTCGCGCCATCGCCATCGCACGCGAACGACACCGACGCCACGTACACGCGCATTTTCACCTTCTTAATCCCCGCGCGAACGCCTCGTTCATCGAATTCACCGTCGCACTCCACGTCGACGCACGTCGCGCGTTCGCGAACGCGCGCGCGCTCGCCTTTTTCGCCTCCATCACCCATCGGCTTTCCAAACGCCATCGCGCGCGCGACCGCGACGACCGCGCTCGCGAACGAATTCTTCCCTAACTCTCCGTCCGTGTTTCTCTCCGAAACGGTCGCTGTTGTGAAAT
>Ga0222713_10007230_pt1 | contig 10446 bp, 7 predicted proteins | sample C33_649DmetaG_FD_165061 | JGI IMG/M metagenome (GOLD analysis project Ga0222713, IMG submission 165061) | Estuarine water microbial communities from San Francisco Bay, California, United States - C33_649D | ecosystem: Environmental > Aquatic > Marine > Unclassified | place: USA: California... | reverse complement strand
TCCATTATTACACGTTACTCCAAATGTGGAAATGAATGTAAACTTAATGGAACAAAGTTGGAAAAACAAAGTTAGAAAGTTTTTATTCATATCATCTAATACAACTTATCCTGATATGGGTAATGAGTTTTGTACCGAAGATATCAATGTACACGCTACACCGATACTGCCTGTTTACAAAGCAGTGGGTGGTATGAAAAGATATGGTGAAATGTTATGTGATTTCTTTTCTAATCAAATTCATAATCCAATGCAATGTTTGATTGTTAGACCTTCAAATGCATTTGGCCCTAATGATAAATTTGATTTTGAAAAATGTCACGTTACTCCGGCAAACATCCGTAAGGTAGCAGATGGTTTAAATCCAATCCCAGTTTGGGGTGATGGTACGGAAGTAAGAGATTTATTGCATGTTGAAGATATGGCAGATGGTTTTATATTCGTTGCAGAAAATAATGATACATACGATATCTATAATGTATGTTACGGTGAAGGGTTTACAGTAAACGAAACACTTGCAACAATTAAAGAATTGGATAACAATACAAATCCAGTTGAATATGTAAATAATAAAGCACCAATGATTCCTGTTAGATTATTATCCTCTAAAAAGATTAATGATTTAGGGTGGAAACCAAAGAGAAATTTAAAAGAAGCTCTTAAAGAAACAATTGAGTGGTACAAAGCAAATAAACATTTATATAATCCAAATTCAAAACCATAATGAGTACACCACAAATGTCTCCTTATAAAGATGAACTTACCAAAGCAATGACATTTCTTGCTGAAAAAGAAGATACAATCTTTATAGGACAACAAATAGTTTATGCAGGAAACCCAATGTCAACTACATTAGGAAATGTTCCAAAAGAAAAAATGATTGAAACGCCTGTTATGGAAGAAACACAAATGGGAATCAGTTTGGGAATGGCCATAGTGGGAAAAACGGTCATATCATTTTATCCTCGTTGGGATTTTTTAGTATCAGCCGCAAATCAACTAATAAATCATGCTGATAAGTTTGAACATATGACCGGTAAAAAGGCAAATATATTGATTAGAGTTGGTGTTGGTAGTAAAGACCCATTAGATCCAGGAATTCAACATAGAAATGATTACAGTAAAGAATTTAAATCTATATTACAATTTACCAAAGTTCATGAATTAAAAAAAGTAGAAGATATTTATAGAATATATACCAAATCATATGAGGAAGGTGGTGTACACATTTTAGTAGAATGGCCTGAATTATATTATAAAAATTAATTAATATGTTAAAAAAACTACCTATTATTTCATTTTTCGTAAAAAAATACGAAGAATATAAAATGAAAAAGAAAATCCAAAAAAAATTAGAAGAACTGAAAAAAAGAGACCCTTTTATTTATAAAAACTTCTAAATGGAAAATAAAGAATTTATTTTTGGATATGATATAATAACTTATAATGGTGAACAACCAAATTGTTTAAATCCAAAGTTTTTAAATACAATATATACAGCATCTGATTTTTATTTTTCGGATTCTATTGAATTTTATTCAAAAAGATGGAATACCCATTGGGCAATTTACAATAGTAATATGTATAATGGATTTGTTCAAAAAAAATCTATATTTGAAATAGTAAATGATAAAAAATCAGGAAAAAATTATAAATGGTTTTATCCAATTGAACCATTTGCAAGTTTAGAAAACTTTTTTGGAAATAGTGATTTTTATAATGAATTTTTACTAAATAGAATATCTAAACCAGCATTAAATCAAATTATAAATGGAAATGGAAATTTACTAATAAACTATGTTTGCGATGGTGGTGTTGCGTTTAGAACTGAAAATTTTCAAAAAATAATAGATTTTACAAGAAGTAATAATATACCCGATGAAAAAGTATATTTTGTTTTCGCAGATTTTAAATTAAAATCTAATTTAGAAAAATTAGGTGTAAACTATAAAGTAATGGATTATAGTTACAATATGATTGGCAAAGCTCAGGAGTTTTATAATACGTTAACATATACGGAATATTCCTATTGGGGGAAGGGTTCATATGAACCACAATTCGGAACAATTGAACCAAAAAAAAATACAGTCGTAAAATCTGAAGAATTTTTAGAAAGTATAGGAAGTGATAGAAAAGATTTTTTATTATTAAATAGGCATTGGAAATTACATAGATTACTTTTATTGAGTCAACTACACAAAATTGGATTTGAAAAAAATTTAGTATCTTGGGATAATAAATTTGCCTTTCAATTAAATAAAAACGAATTTTTACAATACGATAATAACCAAGAATTTTTAAATTTAATAACCGAAACTTCATCGTTACTTGATATAGATGATTTAACAAAAATAGCAGGTTTTGGATTTGAAACTAAAGATATTTATTTAAAAACATATTTAAGTATAGTTACCGAATCTGTCTTTTTTCAAGAAGAAAATAATTTTCCAAGTGGGTATCTTTCAGAAAAAATTTGGAAACCAATAGGACATTGTCAACCATTTATATTAGCAGGACCATCAAAATCATTACAATATATCAGAGAAAGATTTGGATATAAAACATTTCATCCATACATTGATGAGAGTTATGATTTAGAAGAAAATGATTTTAAAAGGTTAGAATTAATCAAAACAGAAATAGATAAGTTTGCAAAGAAAAGTAAAGAAGAAAAAGACCAATTTTTAAATAATGTTAAAGATATTTGTGTATTTAATCAAAACTTATTTTTAAACTATGGAGTAAATAGTTGGAAACTTGGTTTAGAAAATATAGAAATAATGAAAGTTATAAATTTTTTAATGGATTACGCAAAGAAACTAATTTAGAATATTTATAGATATGAATTTATTGTTAGAAAAAGATAAACCAAAAATGGAAGGAGAGATTGTAATTTACGGAGGTAGATTCCAACCCTTTCATAGAGGTCATTACGATGCATATACTAGATTAGTTAGTGAATTTGGTTCTGCAAATGTTTACATTGCAACATCAAATGATACATCTTCTGCAAAATCTCCATTTTCATTTAAAGAGAAGAAAGAAATTGCAACTAAAATGTTTGGTGTTCCTTCTTCTAAATTTGTAAAAGTAAATAATCCATACAGACCTGTTGAGATATTGAATAAGTATGATGGACAAACTATCGCATACATTGCAGCAGTTGGAGAAAAAGATGCAACAAGATTACAGGGCAAATATTTTAAACCATATAAAGGTAAAGCCGGATATGGTTATGATGAAATAGGTTATACATATCCTATACCTGCAGAAAAAGACCCTATTAGTGGAACCGAAGTAAGAAAAGGATTGGGTAGTGATGATAAAGAAAAAGCTAAAAAGTTTTTTCTAAAAGCATATCCAAAATTTGACAAAGATATTTTTAAAATGATAACTTCAAAATTAAATGAAGGATTTCCTGGAGGTATTGGTATCGGTTTAAACTTACCGGGTGGATATATCAATGGTGCACCAACTGGTTCCGTAGATGAGAACGATAATACAAAACTATACGACCCAATTGCAGAAATAATAACAAATGCAATTTCGGAAAAAATGTTTAATGAATGGTTAGTAGAATATTTGGGTGAAGAATCTAAAGCTGAAAAAATGGGATTAAAGCATTTGGGTGGTGGATATTATGGTAAAGATGAAAAAGAACCAGCAACACATAAATCTGATAATGGTAAAATAAGAACATTGACCCCTCAAGAAGTTGATGCGGTAAGAAAAAAACAAATGGCAAAAGGCCCTTCGGATGCTCCTGCAAACGAACCAAAACCTGCTCAACCCGGCCAACCTGTAAAAAAAGGACAAACGGTTCAAGGTAAAATAGATAGAGAAACTCCTTCTACCAAAAATTCAGAAAAAGGACAAGAACAAGGACCACCACCTCAACAAAAACTAAATGGTGTAGAATTAAAATCAACTGCAGAAAAGAATTTAGAAAAAGAAAAAAAAGGTGAAACTAAACAGGGATATGTAAAAAGAATTGGTAATAAAATAAAAAATTGGTCAGAAGAAGAAAAACAATTTTTTAAACAAAAAGTTCATAAAGGTGGTTCTCCAGAAAGAAGAAGTTGGGGAAAGGCCATAATGGATAAAGTAAATGGTGCCGGAGCAGCTATTACGCATGGTTTAAAACATGAATTTAAAGAATTTAAAACAGCCGGTCAAGGTGTTATCAAATTAATGAGTGGTGGTAAACTGGATGAGAATGATAAAAAAGCAATGTATTCTGTTGGTAAAAAAATTGTAATTACTGCATTATTTGCTGCAGCAGGAGGAGGATTGGCTCATGGGTTAGCAGGATTTGCAAAACATGTCGCAATTGAATTGGTTCCACATGCAGTGAGTGAAGTTGTATTGGGTGGTGTAAGTAAAGCAGCAATATTTGCCGAAGGTGTAAATGAAGCAACTGCATTAAATGTATTTGCAGCTGCAATCGCCGAAAGGTTAGAAAATATGGAAATTAAACCAAATTTAATGGAAAAAATGATTGACTCTTATAATAATAAGAAATTAATAAACAAATTTTCTATTAACGAAAACCTTTCAGAAACAAAACAACAATCTATTCAACACTTTGTAGAATTTGCAACCCAAAGATTAAAGTTAAAAGAAACTCCAAAAATTAGTTTAGTTGGTGGTAGAGAATTTGCAGAAGTAAAAACCAGTTTAGGTGGATTTGACCCAGTATCAAAAGAAATATATGTTGCAACCGAAGGTAGATTAACCGCTGATATCTTACGAACAATTGCACACGAAATGGTTCATAGAAAACAGGATGAATTGGGATTAGTTAGAAATCCAATAAAGGATGGTGCAGATGGTTCACCAATAGAAAACCAAGCACACGCTGTAGCAGGAATTTTAATGAGAGAATATGGTAGAGTTAATAAACAAATCTACAATGAGGATATTAATATAGATGTTGATAAAGGTGATGAAGTTTTAATGGGCAAATTTAAAAACAAAAAAGTACAAGTTAAAGATATAGGTGAAGACCCACACGGAATGCCAACCATAAACGGAAAGCAAGCAACAACATTTCGTAAGGTAGATGAGATGGGTAGTAATGATGTGCATCTTGCCAATATAATGAAGTTATACAGAAACGCAACATTCCGCAAAAGAATAAATGCATATCTTTTTGGTAGAGTAAATATGCCAACAAATCCAAACGCCGTAGCAAGAGCATTGAGAAATATGGGATATGATGAAATAACTCAAATGGAAAAAGAATTAAATATCCAACCAAATTTTGATGAACAAATTGCAGAATTATATAAAGATGTTGAAAGATATTTAGATGAAGTTAGTGGTGCTACATCAGCAGCTGCAGATGTTCCTGATGGTTCTTTTACCCAAAAAGGAAAAAAGAGAAAATTGGATACCGATAAACCTGAAGAATGGTATACAAATGGTGGATATACACAAACCGATTTTCCAGTTGCAGATGCTATATTTGGTAATGAAGATGCGGAGGAAAGAACAATTACATATAGTATTAAAAATTTACAAGATATTGATTATGTAGAAACCGAATTTATTAAAGAAGGATTATTAATGGAAGGTGGTGCATATGGTCACATGTCACATCCGTTTGATGATATGGATTTAACTTTTGGTGATTTAAAAAATATAATTTCAAAAGCACTCAATGGAGATTTAGGTGTGATTAGAGAAAAAACTGATGGACAAGCGTTGGCAATAAGTTGGAAAAATGGAAGGTTAATCGCAGCAAGAAATAAATCACATTTGGCAAATGCAGGAATAAATGCAATGGGTATTGAAGATGTTGCATCTAAATTTGGTGGTAGAGGTGGTTTAACCGATGCATATAATTTTGCAATGAAAGATTTATCAGCTGCAATTAGTGGTTTATCAGATGCTCAAAGAAAAAAGATATTTAACGAAGGTAAATGTTTTATGAATTTAGAAGTTATATGGCCAAAATCAGTAAATGTTATTCCATACGGACAAGCTCTCTTAATATTTCACAATACAACTTGTTATGATGAAAAGGGTGTAGCAATTGGAGCAGATGGTGGAGCTGCAGGAACTTTAGCAGGAATGATTAAACAAATAAATGCAGATGTTCAATCTAAATACACAATTCAAGGACCTCCAATAACGGAAATACCAAAAAACGAAGATTTAAGTTCTAAGCAAGGAAAATATATTTCTAAACTTAAAAAATTACAATCTGAGTTTGGACTAAAAGATTCAGATAATGTTGCAGATTATCATCAAAGCTGGTGGGAAAATTTTGTAGATAAAAAAGCACCTGTAAAAGTTGATAAACTTACAAAAGAAGCATTAGTAAGAAGATGGGCATTTGGGGATAAATCATTCAGATTAAACACAATATCAAATCCAAAGTTACAAGAGTGGGCAATGGATAATGATAAAGTAAATGTTGCAAAACAACAAAAAGAAAATATAAGACCATTTGAAGAAATCTTTTTGGGAGTTGGTGCAGATGTATTAGATTTTGTAGGAAGTGTATTGACAGTTCATCCTGATAGAGCGATTAGAAAAATGAAACAAAAATTTAAACAAGTTGCGGACCAAGTTAGAACGTCTGGTGACCCATCAAAAATACAAAAATTAAAACAAGAATTAGGTAGATTAAATCAACTGGGTGGAGTTGAAAGAATAGTAGCAAGTGAGGGTTTGGTATTTTTTTATAATGGAAAAACCTATAAACTTACAGGTACATTCGCACCTTTAAATCAGATACTTGGTATTTTTTACTCATAATTTGATATATATTATAATAATAAACAGTTACAAAAAGAAAGATTAGTATGGCAAAAAGAAAAAGTTTTGATGAGAAATCAAAAGGGATACACAAATCTCGTAAACTCATTATAGACACGGTTTTTGGTAGAGAAGATAATACTCAAAGAGTATTTGGTTATGAAAAAGAATCCGAAAAAAAGAGAGAAGTAGGAGAAAGGTGGACCGATAGTGATGGTAAAGAGTGGGAACAAAAAGAAGGTTTTAAATCTTCGGTAAACAAAATGGATGATGTTAGAGAATATTTAAAAAAACTAACTACATGTCATTCTGAAGATTGTAAAACAGAAACCTACGTTCATGCGGATAAAAAAATGATATCCAGAACTGGATATTGTGTTATCTGTATGAGAAAATTAGAACAGGTTTTAAGAGAAGATGGAACATGGCCATTTTATGAAGATTACAAAATAACCTTAAATAAGTTATCATTTGTAAGAGAAGAGAAACAAAGAATGGAAGAAGTATTGGGAGGAATTAAAGACCATTTTGAAATGATTACAGAAGATGGTAGATTGGAAAAGTGGACATGGCAGGTAGATATTGAAAAAGTAAAACAGGATTTAAAAAATGATATTAATGGTGCTTACGATGCAATAGAAGCCCTATTGGAAAGAAAAGTAGCATTAGAACAAAAACTAAAAGAGTGTAATCACTCAGAACTTATAAAATAAAAATTATGAAAAAATTATTGAATTTAAAAAACATCGCAATTGCAGTATTAGTAGTAATCGTATTATTAGAATATTTTAACCCAGGTGGAAAAATGCCAGGTAGAACCATTAGAATTGATGGTAAAAAATATGAAGTTATCAAACATGATATTGATACGTTTGAAGTTGTAAAAACAAAAGTAGTTACAAAAAAAGGTGCAGATATTTATCATGAAACAATTGTTGAGAAAGAAGTTGTAATTCCTGCAATCGTAGATACTGCAGCTTTATTAAAAGATTTCTTTGCTAAAAATGTTTACAAAGATACTTTAAGATTACCTGATTCATTGGGTATGGTAGCAGTTACCGATACAATTACTCAAAACAAAATATTGGGTAGAACATTTAATGCAAGTGTAAAACAAAGAGAAATTAAAGAAACTCTTATTGTAAAAGAATTACCAAAAACACAAGTATACTATGGTTTTAATGGTGGATTTAACAAAGCAGATGTTGTATCAAATGTAGGTGCAGGGGTTATTGTAAAAACTAAAAAAGATAAAATTTACCAATTAGGTGCAGGTGTTGCAAATAGAACGGTTGATGGAACAAATGGTTCTTTATCACCATATGTTGGAGCAGGTGTATATTGGAAAATTAAATTTAAGAAATAATGTCAGTTCAAGGGCAACCAAAGAAAACCCTTAAAGAGATAATAGCTGAAGAATATCGCAAGTGTGCGTTAGACCCAATTTACTTTATGAAAAAGTATTGTGTCATTCAGCATCCGGTGAGAGGAAAAATACCCTTTCACCTTTATCCATTCCAGGAAGAGTGTCTAACGGATTTTAAAGATAATCGTTTTAATATTATTCTTAAATCCCGTCAGTTAGGATTATCAACCCTTTCTGCAGGTTATATTCTTTGGAAGATGTTATTCAATCAAGACTTCAATGCATTGGTTATCGCAACTAAAGTAACTGTAGCTAAGAATCTGGTAGAGAAGGTAAGAGTTATGCATGATTTACTTCCTGTTTGGTTAAGAGATGGGAGTAATAGTTCCGTTGAAGATAATAAATTATCACTTAAATTAAAAAATGGTTCTCAAGTAAAAGCAATCGCATCTTCTCCAGATGCAGGACGTTCGGAAGCTCTATCACTATTGGTTGTGGATGAGGCAGCATTTATTAGAGATATTGATGATATTTGGTTATCAGCACAATCAACTCTATCAACAGGTGGTGCGGCAATCGTATTATCTACACCAAATGGTGTTGGTAACTGGTTCCATAAAATGTGGGTTGAAGGAGAAAATGGTTCAAATGGATTTAATAATATCAACTTACATTGGACTGTTCACCCCGAAAGAAATCAAGCATGGAGAGATGAACAAACCCGTATTTTAGGAGTTAAAGGTGCGGCACAAGAATGCGATTGTGACTTTGTAAGTTCTGGTGATACAGTTATAGACCCACAATTATTAATGTGGTATAAAGATACATACGTTATGGAACCCGTAGAAAAAAGAGGATTCGATGGAAACCTTTGGGTATGGGAGCATCCAAATTATAATAGAGCATATATGGTTGTAGCCGACGTAGCCAGAGGTGATGGTTCAGATTTTTCAACAGCGCAAGTTATTGATATAGAAGATTGTTCACAAGTTGCAGAGTATAGGGGTAAAATAGAAACAAAAGATTTTGGAAACTTTTTAGTTGGATTAGCAACAGAATATAATAATGCATTACTTGTTGTGGAAAACTCAAACGTAGGATGGTCTACAATTCAGCAATGTATAGATAGACAATATGGAAATCTATTCTATATGAGTGTAGATTTAAAATATATTGATGTTCAAAAACAAATGAGCAATAAGTTTTATAGAGATGAAAAGAAAATGGTTGCAGGATTTTCTACCACATCCAAAACTCGTCCATTAATTATTTCTACTTTAGATACATACATAAACGAAAAAGAAATTTTAATTCGTTCAAATAGATTAATTGATGAATTATTTACATTTATTTGGAATGGTGGTAGAGCAGAAGCAATGAAGGGATATAATGATGACCTTTCAATGGCACTTGCAATAGGATTATGGGTGAGAAATACGGCATTAAGATTAAAGCAAGAAGGTATGGATTTGACAAAAACAATGTTAAATTCAACACAAGTTACACAATACACAAGTATTTTATCAACAGGACACTTAAAACAAAATCCATATGAAATGGACTTAGGTAAAAAGGGAACTGAAAATTTACATTGGTTATTGGGATAATCTTATATTTATAAGTTGATATGGCACAATTAACAAAAATATTAAAAGAAGATTTAGATAAGTGGTTTAAAGAAAAGTGGGTCAACATTGGTAAAAAAGTTGATGGAAAACACCCACCATGTGGAACTTCTGGAGAAAAAAGTGGATATGCCAAATGTGTTCCTGCTGCAAAAGCTGCCGGAATGAGTAAAAAAGAAAAAGAATCTGCAACTCGTAGAAAACGAGCTGCACAAAATAAAGCAGGTAGAGGTGGTAGTGATAGTAAAGGACAAGGTAAAACACCAATATATGTTTCTACCAAACCTAAAAACGAAGATTGGAGTGAAAAATATAAAAATAGTATAGATTGTAATAACCCCAAAGGTTTCAGCCAAAGAGCACATTGTCAAGGAAAGAAAAAAAATGAAACTATGAATATAGAAGAAAAACTAAATTTATTTTTAGAAAAGAATTGTCCAACCGATCCAGGTAAGTGGGCAGCATCTAAAGCAGCAGCAAAATCTAAATTTGATGTATATCCATCAGCTTATGCAAACGGCTGGGCTGCAAAGAACTATAAATCAAAAGGTGGTGGATGGAAAACTTGTAATGAAGGTGAATCAAACGCATTATGTGAATGTTGGGATGGGTACAAAGAAGTAGGTGGAAAAATGAAAGATGGTAGAATGGTTCCAAATTGTGTTCCTGTAAAAGAAGATATAGATAGTG
>Ga0222713_10007229_pt1 | contig 10448 bp, 5 predicted proteins | sample C33_649DmetaG_FD_165061 | JGI IMG/M metagenome (GOLD analysis project Ga0222713, IMG submission 165061) | Estuarine water microbial communities from San Francisco Bay, California, United States - C33_649D | ecosystem: Environmental > Aquatic > Marine > Unclassified | place: USA: California... | reverse complement strand
TAAATGGTATTGATAAAACTTGTTTTGTTTGATTTTTTTAGGATTACTCAAGATTTACATTTATAGGAGTAAAAATTTATTTTTACTTCTTTTTTTTCCATAATTGGTGTGACTTGTTTTAGAAAAAGAGGGCATAGTTTAATTGGTTAAAGCGTTAGCTTGTCACGCTAAAGATTGTGGGTTCAATTCCCATTGCTCTCGATATTTGAATATAAAAATTAAAATGACATTATATTTTTCACAGTATGCAGGATTATTTATTTATTTTATTATTTGTTGTATTTTAGCCTTTGTTTTTTTTGGATTATCTTATGTTGTAGCCACACAAAATGGAGATACAGAAAAACTCTCTGCGTATGAGTGTGGCTTTGACCCTTTTGATGACGCAAGAAGTACTTTTGATGTAAGATTTTATTTAGTTGCAATTTTATTCATCATTTTTGATTTGGAAGTAAGTTTTCTTTTTCCATGGTGTGTTGTAATAAGTAATCTACCATTATTTGCTTTTTGGTCTATGTTTGTATTTTTGTTTATTTTAACAATTGGTTTTGTGTATGAGTGGAAAAAAGGAGCTCTTGAATGGGAATAAAAACGTTTACTAAGGACTTTTTATATTATGCATCGATTGGTCACAAATCAAAATCAGTTGATCCCAAATCATATTCAAATTTACTAGGTTTTCGAAAAGGCGTATCATTGATTAATGCAGAAAAAATCAAGAGTAGTTTTTTTACAGCAAGTAATTTTGTGGAATTATTAATTTCGAATACTAATTCATCGATTTTGTTTATAAATTTAGACGAAGATTCAAATGACGTAACAAGTCTGTGTGCTTTAAAAGCGCTTCAACCATTTTTAATTAAAGGTTGGTCTAGTGGCACATTTACAAATACTGTTTCTAAGTATAAAATTGGTGCTATTTTTCTATTAAGCGCTCGGAATCATGGTTTTATCTTACAAGAAGCTAGTAAATTAAATATACCCATAATTGCCTTAGTGGATAGTGATTCAAGTTCTAATTTAGTTAGTTTCCCAATTTGGTTAAATGATGATTCAGTTGATTTGCATCGTGAGATAAGTGTTGCGATCAGTTTATCAATTTTAAGAAGCAGTTTGTTGACTTATGGTCTTCATTGTGTTGAAGAAAAATAATTGTATTGAATTTTGAAAGTTAAAGAAAGGGTGTTTGTAAATATCACTTGACAAAATGTCACAGTTTATTAACCGATGGTTTTTTTCAACAAATCATAAAGATATTGGTACTTTGTATCTTATATTTGCAGCTTTTTCTGGGGTTATTGGTACAACTCTCTCTGTTTTAATTCGAATGGAGCTTGCTGGGCCAGGTGTTCAAGTTTTAGGAGGTAACAACCAATTATATAATGTAATTGTTACAGGGCATGCCTTTATCATGATTTTCTTTATGGTAATGCCGGCTTTAATTGGAGGATACGGAAATTTTATTGTTCCAATTATGATTGGTGCTCCTGACATGGCATTCCCAAGAATGAACAATATTTCTTTTTGGTTATTGCCACCAGCTCTTATTTTGCTTTTAAGTTCTACTCTTGTAGAAGTTGGTGCAGGTACAGGTTGGACAGTTTATCCACCTTTAAGTAGTACAATGGCTCATCCTGGAGGTGCTGTAGATTTAGCGATCTTTAGTCTTCATGTTTCAGGTGCATCATCGATCTTAGGTGCTGTAAATTTTATAACTACAATTTTTAATATGCGATGTCCAGGTATGACAATGCATAGAGTACCTTTATTTGTATGGGCTGTTTTAATCACAGCTTTTCTTTTATTACTATCTTTGCCTGTTTTAGCTGGTGCAATAACTATGTTACTCTGTGATCGTAATTTTAATACTACTTTTTTTGACCCTTCAGGAGGAGGTGACCCGGTTTTATATCAGCATCTTTTTTGGTTTTTTGGTCATCCAGAAGTTTACATTTTGATTTTACCTGCTTTTGGTATTGTTAGTCAAATTGTTTCAACTTTCTCGAGAAAACCAGTTTTTGGCTATGTTGGTATGATTTACGCTATGTTGAGTATTGGTTTATTAGGATTTATAGTTTGGGCTCATCATATGTATACAGTAGGAATGGACGTTGATACACGAGCATATTTCACAGCTGCAACTCTTATTATTGCAGTACCTACTGGAATAAAAATATTTAGCTGGATAGCTACTATGTGGGGTGGATCAATCCATTTAAAGACACCTATGGTTTTTGCAATTGGATTTATTTTCTTATTTACTGTTGGTGGATTAACTGGTATTATATTATCTAATGCTGGATTAGGTGTAGCTTTTCATGATACATACTACGTAGTTGCCCATTTTCACTATGTGTTATCTATGGGTGCTGTTTTTGGAATGTTTGCTGCGTTTTATTATTGGATTGGAAAAATGAGTGGTTTTCAGTATCCTGAAAATTTAGGTATTGTTCATTTCTGGTCTACGTTTATAGGTGTTAATATAACTTTTTTTCCACAACACTTTTTAGGTCTTGCTGGAATGCCAAGACGAATTCCGGATTACCCAGATGCTTACGCAGGTTGGAATTATGTTTCATCGTTTGGTAGTTACGTATCTGTTTTCGCAATTTTGTTGTTTTTTGTAATAGTTTACGAAACATTAACTAATTTAGAAACATGTCCTGTAAATCCATGGGCATTTGAAGGTGATACAGATTCAAAATATGAGTTGACTTTAGAATGGATCGTTGGATCACCCCCTGGGTTTCATACGTTTGATGAGTTACCTTTAATCAAAGATACTACTATTTCTCAAATTAAATCTTAATCTTTTGGGCTATAAGTATTTATAGCCCAAAAAAAATATATAAAAATAAATAATGTCATCTACAAGTTTACGAATTTTAAACAGGCCTATTATAAACATTTTAAATGATCACCTCATTGATTACCCAACTCCAATAAATATTAATTATATGTGGAACTTTGGGTCATTAGCGGGCATTTTTTTAGTTGTTCAAATTTTAACTGGTATTTTCTTAGCAATGCACTATACTCCCCATGTTGATTTAGCGTTTCTGAGCGTTGAACATATCATGAGAGATGTAAACAATGGTTGGTTAATTCGTTATTTGCATGCAAATGGTGCAAGTATGTTTTTTTTGGTAGTTTATATTCATGTAGGTAGAGGAATTTATTACGGTTCCTATCAAAAACCACGAGAATTTGTGTGGATGGTAGGTGTTGTTGTTCTAATTCTAATGATGGCTACTGCTTTTATGGGTTATGTTTTGCCTTGGGGTCAGATGAGTTTTTGGGCAGCTACTGTGATTACTAATCTTTTTTCAGCTTTTCCTGTTGTTGGGGAGCCAATTGTTGCTTGGTTATGGGGTGGTTTCTCAGTAGATAATGCAACTTTGAATCGTTTTTTTAGTTTCCATTATTTACTTCCGTTTTTAATTGCTGGTGCTGTTATAGTTCATATAGCTGTTTTACATCAACAAGGTTCAAATAATCCTTTGGGAGTGAATGGAAATGTTGATAAGGTCCCGTTTTATCCATATCTTATTTTTAAAGACTTGTTTAGCTGGGTAGCTTTTTTTGTATTTTATTTAGGGTTTGTATGTTTTGCTCCGAACTATTTAGGACATACTGATAACTATATTGAAGCAAATGCTATGGTAACTCCTGCTCATATTGTACCAGAATGGTATTTTTTACCGTTTTATGCAATTTTAAGATCTATCCCACATAAGCTTGGTGGTGTTATTGCTATGTTTGCAGCATTGTTAATTTTACTCTTATTACCTTATACAGGAACATCAGAAGTCAGAAGTTCTTCATTTAGACCTCTACATAGAATGATTTTTTGGGTTTTAGTATTAGATTATTTAGTATTAGGTTGGATAGGAGGTTGTGCCCCTGAATCGCCTTATTTAGAAATTGGTCAAATAGCAACATTCTTTTATTTTTTTTATTTCTTAGGGTTGCTCCCTTTACTTGGTGTTTTTGAATCTTATTTATTGTCTTATTCATTAGAAGATAAATAAAACATAAATTTTACTTTTTACCTTCCCACTAACTTACAGAAATATATTTGTGTTAATTATGAAATTAAACGTATTTGTAAATGGAATAGAAATTTCGGTTGATTCTAGAATATCAGTATTGCAAGCTTGTGAAATTGCGGGTTTTGATATACCAAGATTTTGTTACCACGAACGCCTTTCGGTTGCTGGTAACTGCAGGATGTGTTTGGTTGAGATAGAAAAAGCTCCTAAATTAGCAGCTTCGTGCGCGATGCCTTTAATGCCAGGTATGAGAATAAAAACTAACAGTCCTGCCGTTAGAAAAGCTAGAGAAGGTGTTTTAGAATTTTTATTGATTAATCACCCATTAGATTGCCCAATATGTGATCAAGGTGGAGAATGTGATTTGCAAGATCAAGCAATGGTTTATGGTAGTGATAGAGGAAGATTTAGAGAATATAAAAGAGCTATTGAAGATAAAAATTGTGGTCCATTAGTAAAAACAATAATGACTCGATGTATACATTGTACTCGTTGTGTGCGTTTCGCTAACGAAGTTGCGGGAATTGCAGATTTAGGGACATCAGGAAGAGGAAGCCAAATTGAAATAGGTACATACATTGAAAAGTTATTTAAATCAGAATTTTCTGGTAATGTTATTGATTTATGTCCAGTTGGCGCTCTAACATCAAAACCATATGCATTTTCTGCTAGGCCTTGGGAATTGAAAAGTGTAGAGTCAATTGATACATTAGATAGCATTTGTAGTAATATTAGAGTTGATATTAGAGGGTATGAAATTATGCGTGTTTTACCGAGTTTAAATGAAGAATTGAATGAAGAATGGTTACATGATAAGTCGCGTTTTAGTTTTGATGGATTAAAAAGACAGCGTTTATGTGATCCATTATTAAAAAAGGATGGTAAATTCGTACAAATTTCATGGGTAGAAGCTTTTGATGTTTTAATTAAAAACTTAAAACATTCTGAAAATCAAATTTATGGATCTATTGGATCACAATGTGATTTAGAATCTGCTTTTTTGTTAAAAAACTTGCTGAGTTTGTTTGGTAAAGCTAATATTTTGAATAACGAGGGGAATATTCTGAAAGAAATAGATTTTGAAAGCTTATACAAATTTAATTCTAGTATATCAAATGTTGAAAAGGCAGACGTGTGTTTATTGATTGGAGTTGATCCTAGAAAAGAAGCAGCTATTTTAAACCTCCAATTAAGAAAAAGATATTTGAACGGAAATTTCAGAATTGCAAATATTGGTTCTCCTTTAAATCTAACGTTCCCATGTGTTCAATTAGGTTCTTCATCTAACGATCTTATAAAATTTTGTCAGGGTCAGCATGAGTTTTGCCAAATTCTTAAGAAAGCAAAATATCCAATGATTATTTTTGGGTCGAGTTTTTTAAATTTATTTGAAGAACAAATTGCTCGTTTTGTGTTAAGTTTTATAACAAAAAATATTAAAATTAAGTCTAAAAATTGGAATGGTATTAATTTTTTAAGTCATCAAGCCAGTCAGGTTGGTTGCTTTACTGTTGGATTAAATGCAACTTCCACAAAGAAAAATCCAAAGTTTATATATGCTGTTGGCGATGCTTTAGTAGAAAATATTCCGGAGAGTTGTTTTGTAGTATATCAAGGCCACCAAGGTAATTCAAATGCATTAAAAGCTGACTTAATTCTACCAGGGTCTGCTTATACAGAAAAAGAAGCTACATTTATTAATATGGAAGGTCGAGCTCAAAAAACCCAAAAAGTTTTATTAGCGCCTGGAAAAGCAAAAGAAGACTTTTCCATCATATCGACAATCATTAAGTTGCTGAACAAGTCAAAAATAAATACAACAGCTAAAATTATTGATGTAGAAGAATATAATGTTATAAATAATAGTTTTTTTACTAAGATTGATTCTTCTTCCTTTGGTTGGACTACTGTAAAAAATAAGTTTATAATCTCAAGTTATGTTAATAACTTTTATTTAGCAGATCCAATAAGTAAAGCTTCCCCAACAATGGCAAAATGTTCTAAACAGCTATTAACAAAGAATCCATTCCTTATTTAGAATGATAAAGCACAATATTTGCTTTATTAAAAAAACGATTATATATATATTTCGACGATATTTATAAATATTTGATTAAAGAGTTTGATCCTGGCTCAGAATGAACGCTATCTATTTGCTTAACACATGCTAGTCGAACGCGTCAAAGACGAGTGGCGAACGGGTGAGTAAAACAAAGGAATCTACTTCATAGTTTGGTTAAATGCCTTATATCAAAAGAATTTTCGCTATGAAATGAGCCTTTGTAGGATTAGGTAGTTGGTGAGATAAAAGCTTACCAAGCCGATGATCCTTAATTGGTCTGAGAGGATGTACAATCACACTAGAACTGAGACAAGGTCTAGACATCTACGGATGGCAGCAGTGGGGAATCTTGAACAATGGGCGAAAGCCTGATTCAGCGATATAGAGTGAATGATGAAAGCCATTTGGTTGTAAAGTTCTTTTACCAAGGAAGATTTTGACATTACTTGGAGAAAAAGCCCTGGCAAATTTCGTGCCAGCAGCCGCGGTGATACGAAAAGGGCTAGTGTTATTCGGAATAATTGGGCGTAAAGGGTGAGTAGGCTGTAATCATAGTTAATTTTTAAATCTTAGTAGTAATTACTAAATCAATTTTTAATAACAAATTACTAGAGTAAAAGAGAGGATTGTAGAATTTCAAGTGGAGAAATAAAATTCGTAGATTTTTGAAGGAATATCGAAAGCGAAGGCAACAATCTGGCTTTATACTGACGCTGATTCACGAAAGCCTAGGTAGCAACCAGGATTAGAGACCCTGTTAGTCTAGGCTGTAAACGATGAGCACTCATTTTTGGATAAAACGTATTCAGAAATTTAGCTAACGCGTTAAGTGCTCCGCCTGAGAAGTACAGTGGCAACACTGAAACTCAAAGGAATTGACGGGGATTTATACAATTCGTGGAACATGTGGTTTAATTCGTAAATACACGCAAAACCTTACCAATCTTTGAATAGTTTTGTATTCTAATGAAGAAATTCGTTATGTTAAAAACTACAGGTGCTGCATGGCTGTCGTCAGCTCGTGTCTTGAGATGTTAGGTTAAGTCCAGTAACGAGCGAAACCCTTCTTCTTTGTTGCAAAAAATTATTTATTTAATTTTATTAATTAAATTGTGTTTATGTACTTAAAGAGTATTGCCTATGATATATAGGATGAAAGAAAGGATGACGTCAAGTCTTCATGGCCCTTATAGGTTGGGCTACACATGTGTTACAAGGGTAACTACAATAAGTTGCATTAATGAAAATTGAAGCAAATCTGTAAAAGCTACCTCAGTTCGGATTGTTTTCTGTAACTCGAAAACATGAAGTTGGAATGAATAGTAATCGTTTATCAGCAAGGAACGGTGAATTTTGTACCTAAATCTTGTACATACCGCCCGTCACATCAAGAGAGTTTGCTTAATTTAAAGATATTGTTGATTTTACAAGTTTTATTTATTTTAAATCTTTGTATTAGATTTATTATATAAAAGTTGATTGTTGAAAATATTTAGAATTGGGAAGATTATTTTGATGAAGTCGTAACAAGGTAACGGTAGGGGAACCTGTCGTTGGAAAATTTCCTTTAAATTAAATTATATTATAATCGTTTTTTTAATCAAGCTATGATTAATAAGTTAATAACTCAACAATAATTGTAATTTTGAAAACAAGATCTCATTTCGAACTCTTTGTATAGTTAAACTAGATTACGCTAATAATACTTATATAAAAAGGGAAGATTAGTTTTGTTGGGTTATTAAGTTCTTAATAACGATAGAAACGTTAGTTTTAAAAAACATAAAGTGTTGTTTTTTGGGTATCAAAGGAAAACCTAGGCATAGAATGAAAAGACGTAGCGTTATACGAAAAGCCGTGATGAGAACGCGTATCTGTGATTCATGGGTTTCTTTTATAGTGAAAACTATCTTGTTTTGATAAAGTATACTGAGTGAATTGAAACATCTTAATAGCTCAAGGAAAAGAAATCAACCGAGATTTCGTTAGTAGTGGTGAGCGAAACCGAATAAGAGTAAAAGATAAAAATTAAATAAAAAATTTGAAAAAATTTACCATAGAAGGTTATAGTCCTGTTAAATTTTTGATTTATCTAAAAATAGTAAAAAAGAACATGTTATTCTTTTTGAATATTGGGGAACCATCCCTCGAACTCTAAATATAATTCTATGACCAATAGCAAAAAGTACTGTGAAGGAAAGGTGAAAAGAATCCTTGGATGGAAGTGAAAAGATCTTGAATTTTGTTACCTACAACCAATCGAAGTTTTGTTTATACAAAGTAACGGTGTGCCTTTTGTATCATGCATTAGCGACTTTATCATCATAGCAAGCTTAAGTTATTAAATGAAAGCGTAGTAAAAGCAAGTTTGAAAAGAACAAATTATTTAGTTATGATGATAAGACCCGAATCTAAGTGATCTAGTCATGAGCAGGCTGAAAGTATGTGAGAATATATGGGAAGGCCGAACTCGTAGCTGTTGCAAAAGCTTGAGAAGACTTGTGATTGGGAGTGAAAGGCCAATCAAACTTAGTGATAGCTGGTTCTTTGCGAAAAATATGTAGGTATTGCACAAAACCTTGATAATAAGGGGTAGAGCACTTTTTAGACTAGGGAGGCTAATACCCTTACTGAATCTTGAAAAACTTCGAATACTTATTATATAGTTTTGTAGTCAGACTTTGGGTGCTAAGGTCCATAGTCAAGAGGGAAACAGCCCAGATTATTAGTTAAGGCCCCTAAAAGATATCTAAGTGAGAAAGAAAGTAAAAAAGTTTTGATAATTAGAAGGTAGGCTTGGAATCAGCCATTCTTTAAAAAATGCGTAATAGCATACTAATTGAGAACAGTTGTTCAAGTTTTTTTGCGTCGAAAATTTAGAAGGACTCAAGGTATCTGCCGAAACTATAAACTCTTATGAGTGGTAGCAAAGCGTTTTTAAAGTCACCGAAAGTAATTTGTAAAAATTACTGGAGATAAAAAAGTGAGAATGCTAATATGAGTAGCGAAAAACAATGTAAAAACCATTGTAGCCGAAAAATTTGAGGTTTTCTACATAAAGTTAATCTGTGTAGAGTTAGTCGGTCTCTAAGAAGTTAATACGAACGTATAATTCGATGAGGTTTTTTGATAAAAACAAGGCACAAAATGACAGGTTTTTATAATTAATAAGTAATTATATGGATTTTCTTATTAATAAAGTAACCTCAAGAAAAATTTTGTAGTTGATAATACCGTACTTAGCCAACAAAGGAAAATAGATTTAAAGATCAAGGCTTTTGGGTTAATCATTCTTAAGGAACTCGGCAAAATAATTCTGTAACTTCGGGAGAAAGAATGCCTCTTTGATTAGAGGTGACACAAAAATGGGGATAGCGACAGTTTACTAAAAACTCAAGACTTTGCTAATTTGTAAAAAGATGTATAAGGTTTGATGCTTGCCCAATGCTGTAATGTTAAGTGAAGATGTAAACGCATCGAAATTAAGCTTCAGTGAATGGCAGTCGTAACTCTAACGATTCAAAGGTAGCGAAATTCCTAGCCAATTAATTGTTGGCCCGCATGAATAGCATAACGACTTTCCCACTGTCTCGAGAGTGAACCCAGCGAAATTAGAGTCTGCGTGAAGATACGCAGTAGTAAAAGTAAGACGGAAAGACCCTATAAACCTTTACTATAGTTTTGTATTGTTATGATTTATTTTTTGTGTAGCCTAGGTGGGAGCTGTTATTAAGCCTTAACGCTAGTTAATTGCTGAAGCATTCGTGAAATACCACTCTAAAAATAAAATCTAACTAATTTTTTAAAAAAAGAAAATGCAAAATGTTTAGTTTAACTGGGGCGGTAGTCTTCTAAAAAGTAACGAAGATCTGCAAAGGTAAGTTCAAATTCAGTAGAAACGAATTTTAGGGTATAATCGCATAAACTTGCTTGACTGGAAGAAACACAATTCGACCAGGGACGAAAGTCGGCGATAGTGATCCGGAAATTTTCTATGGAAAAGTTTCCGCTCAAGGAATAAAAGGTACTTTAGGGATAACAGGCTAATGACTCTCAAGAGCTCCTATCGACAGAGTCTTTTGGCACCTCGATGTCGAGTGCGATTCGTTTCAGGTAATTTTACCGTGAAGAAGGGTAAAAGTAAACTGAGGACCAAATATCCGAAGTGATATAAAGTCTAACTAAAATAATTTGAGGTGAAAATCCTCCGTCCAAATTCATCTGGACGAAAACACCGACTCAAATAAAACTTATTTGAGTGCAACCCTTCCTTTAAGAAGATAGGTACTTCTTAGAAGCGAGAAGCTGGGCGGTAAAGCAAGTGAACTTGCACT
>Ga0222713_10007227_pt1 | contig 10450 bp, 11 predicted proteins | sample C33_649DmetaG_FD_165061 | JGI IMG/M metagenome (GOLD analysis project Ga0222713, IMG submission 165061) | Estuarine water microbial communities from San Francisco Bay, California, United States - C33_649D | ecosystem: Environmental > Aquatic > Marine > Unclassified | place: USA: California... | reverse complement strand
ACTATCGGGGCATCCAATAGAGCACGGCGTTTGCGCTCAAGGCTAATGACTCGGTAGATGGTTGACCGCGCACGGTTCGTCAATGTTTGTATAACATCGACGGTGATCCCCGATTCATACATCCTATAAATTTTATATACTTCCGAACGGGGTACACGCTTACGGCGGGAACGTTTTGATGAGTTCGTCTTTGAGTTCATTTATATTCTCCTCGTTGATTACGATTGCTAAACCCCCTGCACTTCTTATCTGTGCAAGGTTTTTCTCCTGTAAGGCTGTGGTCTTTCCTTTACCTGCCTTACATTCGATCCCTATAAACCTACTGTTAAAACACACCACAAAGTCTGGTGCACCTGAGTTGCCATACCCACCTGTGATGGGCATGACGTAGTAAGCGCCAAGTGCTTTAAGCACCTCACGTACTTTCTTCTTTACCTTTGCTTCCGGTGTCATGGTCCTCCTCAAAATAAATCCAAAATGTATCGCTGCTGATACGCCGCCCCACACCTTCAACAAACTCAGTCGGGCCGACCATCATCAACACAGCAATCTTGCGCTGTATCCACTCAGGTATATCCGACATATCATCTGTATCAATCGGTGGTTGCAGCTCCCACCGCAGGGGGTCAAAAGGCATCACGGTCATTTTATTTTTGTGTATGTGAACCCGTACGACATTGGACATACGTATCGGGTCTTTCATGTTGGGTTTATTCCTCCCCTTTGTCGTCGCGTTCAATCCAAAAATGTGTATCGTCTAATCGCACACCAAGTCCTTCCACGTAAGAGTTATGTTCTGTAATTGATAGTGTTGCAATCTTTGCGGCGATGTCAGTAGGTAGATCATCAACCTTGAAAGTTTGCTTCGGCCCATCGACAACGATGCCGCCGTTCTGTCTGACGTTTAACGCAGACACCACCGTAGCCCAATGCGTACCCCGCACTTCATTGATCCATACGTAGTACATGTTGGTGCTACGCAGTCGTTCGTATCGAAGGTCACTCATAAGATCCTCAAACACTCCTGCTAATTTCTGGAACGCTTGAGTCTTGAACTTAACCCCACAATCAATCAAGTGTTCCATCTCATCAATGATGGTGTGCGCCCCAAACGTAGCGTTGTTATGCAGTGCCTCGTTCTTACGCCTAAGCGTACTGTGCAGATTTTTATGCGGGACATAAATAGACATGGCCGCATCATCTTCGGGTGTATACGGTATAAGTTTTGCAGATGCGATCTTTGCTGCGCGAGCAAAACTTGAAGTAAGCATGGTGTTGTACATGATGGTATTACTTTTGTAGCGTGAGTTCCTGATACGTGTTGATCGAATCATGTACACATATTCTGATGGGGAACTTTGCATGAACTGCCCATACCCAACCACCCCCATGCAGTGAAGCGCACCCTCCCGATAGACTGCTACCTGATCATGGGAGTATTCCTGATTCGCGCCAAACTTTGCAGTGGGCATGGCTATACATATCTCGCGCAGCAAATGCACGAGCGGTTTCACTACACGTACGCCTTCATAAGTTTCGTACAACCCCTCGTCTTCTTTAAGGTCGTGAAAGTTGTACTCTCGTTGCGTTAAGCGATCATTCAATTGCTTGGTGTATGCCTTGATTGCCACCACACGGGGCGGTACAAAGACTGCCGTAGCATGTTGATTCATACTTCTCTCCTATTAAATCTTTATATGTAACGTCGAACCGATAGGCGACTTTATTCTTTTCGTTGTGATGCACCACAGCACAGGGCTTCGCCACGTACCCCATGACCCACCAAGCTGACCATCTGTGAACACGACAACAACTTCGGGGTTGATGCCGTACTCGTCCATGTATCTCGGCACACACTCAACCATCGTGCCCCCACCACCAGCAGGTTTAGTGGATTCGATCATGCCATCATAATCGCCTTGCTCATATTTTTCCTCACGACATACCGCAGTATCCCAATACATTAGTCTTACTGCTTCAGGATTCATTAGATGTGCGATACTGGCAATCTCTGCTAAGAAACTTTGCAGTTCACGCTGACCGATTGACCCTGATGTATCCACAGCAATGACGATCTCACCCATCGCTTCTGCGATCTGCCCCGGCATGTGCAGACCGTGAGGCCGCAGCTTGCGGTTGAACTTACGCCATGTAGATACACCACGCCCCCTATTAAATGAGAGCAAGAACTCTGCAAGCTGAGTGCGCCAATCAATCTTGGGTTCCAATAACTTCTCAACAGTACGATCACCACCCGATCCTGTCTTGCTAGCAAGCAGTGCACCCTGCCGCAGGGCTTCGTTGATCTCACGCTCTAACTCTTTGGATTCTTCGGGTGTAAGTTCTTTGGCTGATTCCCAATCGTGGTCATCCATACTTTGATTGCTTGGGGGGTCTTTGGGCAGCAGTGCGTAGATCTCATGCACATCCAGATTTGTAGGGTCGATGTTGAACATCGCACCGGACACGCCCCCTGCCTTAGGCTTTTGTATGAAGTCGGGGAACTGTTTGGCTATGGGATCAAGCCAGTTGTCGTTGAGCATGATGTCGCAAGCAACGTTTGCTTTGGTATGGTTCTCGTCATACAGATGCCGCCATGCGGTCATGTGCCTGAACATCTTGTGTCCTGTCTCGTGCAGGATCAGGTATCGGAACTCTGGATCGGACATCTCATCTACAAACTTCTCACCATACATTTCATCCACGCCGTTAGTACAAGCAGTGGGGTGGTCGATGATTGACTTGCTGCCGATCAACATCACGGGGCCGATTGATATAACAGACGGGTGACCCATGATGATCTGCACGTTGCGCTCCAGACGCTGCGCCGGAGTCAGTGGTTTGCCAAATACTAATGCCATATAACTCTCCTAAAGATTTCCTACGGTAGGAAAAAAGATTTTTAATTTCTGTAGGTGGGTGGGGGGATAGGCAGATTGCACGCCCCCCTCGTGCCTTGGAGTGGTGTATGGGTGTACACCAAGTCCTCGCTCACCCATACATCAAGACCTCACGCTCACATCTGCCATGCTAGTGAAGCCCTCTATGCAATGAGCGAGGTTATATCTTGTCAGCAGTTGTTAAATAGTTGTTAGCCAAGGCCCACGATTGGAACTTGCTGTTGGTCATCACGACACTACGCTTGTGGTAAGTATCTTTCTTGGCGGTCATGGCAAACAAACCTTGCACAGACTTGGGCAAGCGCATCATGTATTCCATCCAAGAGTCCATCCAGTTACGCTCGATGACTGCCAGTGTGCGGTGCACCACCATGCAAGCTGCCGCTGTGTTGTTCGGTACGTGTGCGGCATGGGGTGATGACTTGATGTCGTTGAGCTTGGGCAGATCACTGAGCATAGCCAAGTAAGTAGCCAGACTCTGCGCTGCGGGTGCACCGATAGTGCCGATCAATGCAGCAGTGATTACCTTATCTGTCACCCGATTTTCCAGTGCATGTACTACATCGCTCGCAGCTTCCAAGCTGCGGCCTGTGACAAACGATTCCCTGTCCACATCACCGGGGATGTAGATCATGGGGTTGCTATCGCGGTTGACCTTGGAGATCTCACCCTTGTCATCCATGAGATCCATGAATGATTGGAACAACTCAGGGTGCTCGCCTACCCATGAGATCACCGCAGGGTGAATGTTTGCAGCGTAAGCAAAGTTCTCGATCCACTCATCCTGCTTAGACTTACGCATGGTCACAACGATCAGTCGGTTGCGGTGGTGGGGCATCAGGATGTCGCCCACTTTCTCCAGTGCATGGTTAGTGGTTGCAAAGATGATGCTGCCAAAGGGGAACCGATCACGCTCAAGCATGTCACGCATCAGTGCGTTCTTTGTGCCTTTCTCTGCCTTGCCGATCTCGTCGATGCACAGCACCACGGGCTTGCCATAGTGCAACCCATATTCTTCAGTGGGTACATAGCGCACATACTTCGTGCCATCGTCGGTGGTTGCGAAGTCGGGCAAGTGAATGTCGCCCGAATCCATCTTGGTTGTGCAGTCGAAGTACGCATACGCATACTTGTCGCCAAGACGCTGTTTAAGAATTTTAAGGATAGATGTTTTACCCCAACCCATGTCACCGCGCACAACGACGGTACGCTTGGGGCCAACGTTTTCAATAAGGCTTGCACACTCGTTGATGTTGAGTGCGTACATAGATGATGCTGTTAGCATAGCTACTCTCCGTTTTGTATGTGTAAAAATTTCCTACTGTAGGAAAATAAAATGATGGGAGGGGTACTGCTACCCCACCATCGCAGTACCTACCAAGCAAAGTCTTTGATGATGGCATCGACCTTGCGCTTCACGTCATGCCTGAACATGTCGTCCTCACGCAGTGCTTCAGGCGTTACCCCATCGAGTGCGTCCATCAACCGCACCCTTGCACGATCCATCGCATCGTCACCCGTTAGGTTGAAGTCAGTCAACAACTGCACCATGTCACGGGCGTTCTCAACAAGGCTATCCCTAAAGATCTTCTTGTCCTCCTTGCCCTGATAGTCGAGCCGTTCAGACATGCGAGAGAGCGAGTCGTGCAGTCGCTCCCATGCGTCACTCATTGCACCAAGTATCAGATCGCCGTAGTGCTTGGCGTATTCTTGTTGGATATACTTGGTCGCCTCGTCCATCACATCAGTGCGGAAGTCCGCTGCAATTGGTACAGGTGCTACAACAAACTTGAACTTTGTACTGACCACATCGCGTGATGGGTAGTCGTCACGCTTGAACATGTCACCTAGTGCAAATGCTGCACCGCTCACCGCTGTGTCGTACTCATCCACAAACTGCCTGACCAAACCCCAGAATGTTTTGCCATGCCCATCCATGATCGGCACGTACCTGTTGAAGAACAGATCATTCTTGATAACCCGAATCGCAGACCACGGTTGCGTCAGTGAGTAATGCTCGTTGCGAACATTGGCTATGAACTTGTGGATCTCACTGAGCGTAGGGTTGTCTGCTAAAAGATCTTTAGTGACAGACGCTGTGTTGTCTTTGGCTCGGTTGGCCCTGCTCAGTGCAGTGCTAATGTCCTTGTCCTTCTTGCGCCCTGTCCACACAGAGAATGAGAAGTCCACGCCAATGAATGATGACTGAATGGTTGGAACCGATTGAAGTTTAGGTGCGGTTAGATCTATGTTCACAATACTCTCCTTGGTTATAAAAGACAACGAACTACAACTACAACTACAGTTTACTATAAAACAATTACTCCTGTCAACATAAGCGACAAGAGTAAACCAAACACTATTGCTACGCCTATTGCTACTTGTTCATCGCTCACTTTACTAGCCCTCCCTTGTTGTTCAGACCTGCGAGGTCTGAGCGTTGCGTTATCAAAACGTAGTTGCTCTTGTGCATGGGGGCAACGCACCATGTGCTACGAACTTCTTTAGCAGCGTCCTCCCTGCAATCCCAACACAACCCACTGAGCATCCCAGTGGGTTCGGCAATGTCATCGCCACAAACTCTACAGTGCATCCATCGTTTCATATCCACTCCTCTAAAAATTTACTATATTAAAAAACTTTGATTTCATAACTCTCGGTTTTTGTTATGCCCTTATCTTGTCTAAAGATTTCCTACGGTAGGAAATTACTCCAACATTTATTTTTACTTACCGCATACCCATCTCATCACGCACCATGTCAACGAACAACTCAGGGTTGTCGTAGCAGATGTTGATCATCTGCTGCCGTGTCAGTCCGTACAGATCGTGCGGCTCGTACTTGTGGTTGTAGTTGTCGTTGGTGTACGTGTCATCCAAGTAAGTCAGACCACTACCCCAATCAGCCCACTTGCCCTTCGATGTGTACATGACATCCTCAACCATCGGATCACGTTCAGTGGGCAGTGCATCCCAGTTGATAGCCAACACAGCCTTTGCCAAGGCGTGGTAGTGCGTCATGTCCAGACATTCTTTGGTGGTGTGCTCGTGGTCGTAGCCTACTGATATGTTTGTGCACTCGGAGATCAAGTCTGTGAACTCTGCCGTGTCGGTATACACACCCGTAGGGTCTACGCTGTAAAAGAAGTCAGTACCGTTCAAGCCGCCGTTATCGTTTAGCTCTCTTGCCAACGCATCACCAAACATATCCGAGCAGCATCTGCTAAACCCTTGGTATGAGATCACCGAGTCCGTACCCCTGCGGTCAAATGCAATGGCCCTGTCCATCTCGACCAACACCTTGCCATAGTTCTTGGCTGCAAACTTAGCACCGATACCACCCCGCTCCTCGCCTTGTGTGAACAGATAGTAGGCAGGGATACCATGCGCCATCATGTGCATGAGCAGTGCCACACCCGCACCGTCATCTGCACCAAGCACATCACCCTTGGCTGTGATGGTGGTCATCGTCTGTGTGTAAACATTCTTACCCGTGGTCTTGTGCACAGTATCGACGTGCGCCACAAATAGTGTGCGGTGAATGGTTGGATCACCACGCAGATCGACGTGCATGTTACCTGCACCATCGACATGCCACGTATTGGCAGGGAACTTCGTTTGCAACCATGCGCTGAACGCAGCCGTACCCGCCGTTGCATGTGGGCGCTTCATGCCCAGTGCTTTGTGCAGTACCTTGTACAGTGTGGCGCACCACAATTCTTTGGTTGGTTTGAAACTCATGATCAACTCCTATAAAAATTTCCTACGGTAGGAAAAAACAGAAAAGACAAAAACTCCAATCATTCACCGTCGCTTTCGTTGCTTGGGCACTCAGGATCTTCGATGTCCCATACTTCACCGTCCTCGTCGATGAACACGTTGCCTATGTGCATGTACAGATCGGCAGACTTACCCATTGTCACAAGGACAATATCGTTATCCGACAGATAGTTGGGATCGTAGTAGCACCCATCTTCTGCCTCTATCACTTCATCGTTGGGGATAAAATACTCATCACCACGTCTGCCATACACACGGGTGTACTCCTCCTCACAACATGGGCCAACCCAGTTGTCGCTATGCCTACCTATGTACACCCCTTCGTTCTCGTACGTACCCTCATCGTGCATGTCACCGCAGTGGCTGCACTCGTATCGATTGCAATCCTGTAGTTCTTCGCTGTGCCCGTTGGTATTGCAGCACCTGTAGTAACTCGTGTCCTCACTGTCGTCCACGATGTAACCTTCCTCATCGACTCGATCTGCATGACCATCAAGGTATGGCGCAACGATGGACGGGTTGCCCCATCGATTCTTGGTTTGTATGATCTCGATGCGAGCGTTCACATCTGACCACGCACCCACTTTCTCGATGCTCTGGCCTCGGAGCCACGTTTCGAGTGCTTCATCTGAGTGGGAGTACCCACCATTGGGACACTTCTTGTATGACCGCACGAAGCGGTCGTTGCATACCCAACACCTACCCTGCACACTGTTGTCGGGGCCATAGCGCACAGCCAAACGCCAACCCATCTCTGGGTTGTATACGCGATAGGGGTGGTTGTCGTAGCAATCCCATTTGTCCGAGTCGCTCATGCACGAGTGTGGGCCATGTGTCACCGCACGATAGATCTCATCACCGTCCACGACAAAATCGAACGTGTCGGGCTTGAGCATTGATGCCATATCACGCAGTGCGTGATCGCTGATTACGTACGGGCTGTAAAACTTTCTCACGTAACGGCCAAAGGTCGTCACTGTTTGTCGGTCTGCTTCACCCTTGGTTTCGTTCTCAGTGAACGCGACTTTCGCGGGATCGGTCTTGCTGATGTGCGGCCATTGGGCGCACAGATCGATGACCGGTGCGAGATCCGGTGCAGGGTACTGCACGATGATTCTGTAGAGTTCAGGGTGCAACTCGCTGCGCTGTTGCTCACGGCGATGCCACGAACGGCTGCGCCACAAGATTGCTGCCAATTGCTCGACGGTATCAAGTTGTTCGATTGCCATAGCTACTCTCCAAGTTATGTGTAAAGTTTTCCTACGGTAGGAAAATGTAGGCTGCTAGTTTTGTGAATGGTTTGCTAGCAATCTGCTAGCCGCTTTAAGTTCTGCACAGCAGATGCAATCGTTGCATCGGCATATCCTTCCAACAGCAACACGCTCAAGCCTTTGTCGTTCTTCTGGTGATATGTACTTACGCTCAAAACTGCGGGTGCTAAGCTGCCCCCACGTTTCCACACCTTTGTACTCATTCATCACACTCTCCTAAAAATTTCCTACGGTAGGAAAATTGCAAAAACCGGCTTTTGAAATGCCGGAGTGCAACACAAGCTGCACTAAGAGGGGCGCTGAAATCAACGCCCAACGTACTGCATCCTGTTTGTCCTCGGTAGTCTGTTTTTCCCTTCTGCATACGCAAGCAGTGGCGGTTCGCCAATTGTTCAGGGATAGCGCGGTTGCGGGTGTCAGCCGCATGTGACGGGTGTTGCTTGTTTGCTGGGGTATTTCATGTCACGCACCCACCTCACCGAGTGAATCGATGGGTGCGTCCGAGCTTTAACGTCCGGTACTTTGGCAGCGGCAGTGTTGGTGATTTGTCGTTTACTCAAGGGGCTGATGTACTCGCGCACTACCTACGTTGTTGTTGCTTATGTTGTTCTTGTTATCCAACCGTCGTGGTGTTCTTATCGGGCATATTGTTTTATAGGTTGCTGTGCAGCGGATCGCACGTCGATGAGCAGAGCCAAACTTGGCTGCGTATCCTACGGACATGTGTGGGTTGTTAAAGAACGGGGGCTTGAGGATTTAACGTGTGGCTGTCGCCCCTACCGGAATTTCCTACGGTAGGAAAATCTGCTGCCCTACTGCGTTTCAGTGGGCGTACCGCAACTGAAACACCCCTATTGTAGCAGGTCTATTAGGGCTTGTCAAGTTGTGATAGGAAGTATTTGTAACTAATGTATCTTAGTGTGGCTGATATGTAGTAGAGTAAGTGCTTGATTTATAGACCTTTCTTATAAAGAGGGCTGTGGGAGGGGTTTTCAGCCTTTGGGGGTGTGGGTGCAAATGCGCGAAAGCAAGTCCTTGAGGGGGGTACCTTCTAAAGTCGGCATAATTTCCGGTTTTTTTATAGAACTTACATACGTTTCAATATAGTAGTATATAGTAGTAGTAGTAGTAAGATATGATAGTTTATAATACTTCCTGCATTTATCATCAGCTTGCATAAACTAGCATAAAGTATTTGTAACCTAATGTGCGTATTTGTGAGTGCCATAAAGTATTTGTGGATGAAAGTATCACCACTTTTAGTTTGATGTGGCATGGTGCGGAAAACTAGCAGATTTTCCTACGGTAGGAAAACCCGTTGCATCTGGTGCAGCGCAAACCCGCGCCGCTGCTCTTTGTCACTACTATCACACGCAAAATATTTCCTACGGTAGGAAATTCTGGCGGCAAGACGCGCCACTGCTCACGGTCACTACTATCAGCCCTTTTGTGCAGGGTGTTGACAAAGCCAAAAAAATATGACATGCTGCGTGCAGCATGTCAGTTAACAGAAGTTTTCCTACGGTAGGAAAATATAAGTTCTAGAACATAGAACAATAGGCATAAAAAAAGGCCCGCTTTCGCGGGCCTTTTCTCATATTGCGCCAGTAACCGTTAACGCAATCACTACCATAAGCATGGCTACCATGTAGCCTAAGCAAAAAGCGTCTACTCTATCAATATCCATTTTTAACCCCTAAAAAAGGCCCGCTTTCGCGGGCCTGAAATTTTCCTACTGTATGAAAATTACTTGCTTTCAACTTCGCCGTGCATGGCTAAATAGTCATCAAATGCCACAAGTAAACTTTCATATTGTGCGTCATCAAATGCCAATTCTAACCACGTCAAAAATTCCCCAAATGGTACACCGTCATCGAACGCTGCCAATGATGCAAGCATGGCACTAAATTCCTTTTCGGTGCGGGTTCTCTTACCCTTGCGGGCCTTATTCCAATCTTTGGGAATCACACCCGTTCTGACCGCATCCCTAAACGTAGTCAGATAATTATTGACCGTCTTGACTGCTAACCCTGCGCCAATCATTGCATCATAGAACGCTTGAGCGTACTTACATGTTTTGTTTTCTTTTTTGCTCAATCTGCCGATAACTACACCAGCAGAATGAAGCTTGGGAATTGCAACCTTACAAACTTCCGTCGTTTCCGCACGGGCCTTTGACTCATTTGATACTGCACTTGCGACTGATACCACCAAGGCAATTTTTGCATCTTCGCCTAGTTCTACTGTAACCGCCTTACTTGATTTAGTAGCCATTGCTATAGTTCCTATAAAAGTTGAAAACCCGGCAACCTTGCCGTGGTTCTATTTTAGCACCGATGCACTACACCATGCGATCTTATGGCATGTCATGTAATCATACCGTAGGAAAAAACACCACAGCGACCCCACCGTACCCCGACCCCCCCAAGCTGGCTGTGGTTCCATCGGCGTGCTGTGTGCTGCTATTCCGCGCAAATCCCCACCCCCCTTCCCAAATCCC
>Ga0222713_10007223_pt1 | contig 10456 bp, 11 predicted proteins | sample C33_649DmetaG_FD_165061 | JGI IMG/M metagenome (GOLD analysis project Ga0222713, IMG submission 165061) | Estuarine water microbial communities from San Francisco Bay, California, United States - C33_649D | ecosystem: Environmental > Aquatic > Marine > Unclassified | place: USA: California... | reverse complement strand
GTATAAAAAATATTGATATACGATTATTGCTGGTCCTTTTCCTTCAGCATCAGGTCATGCATTTCAATTACAATTTCCTTGTTCAAGGGCTTTTCCCTGAATCCCTTGATAAATGAAAAAGACAAGGCTTTTTCACGGTCGGATGCATGCAAGGATGAGGTAACCATGTAAATATGCACATGTCTCATCGGGCCTGCCATGTATTGACTGCAATTTTCCAAAAATTCAAACCCATTCAATTCTGGCATATTCAAGTCTACAAGAATACAGTCAGGCATTTCTTGGCCTGTTTTGATCAGCTCTTCAAGATACTCAACTGCTTTGATACTGGATTGCATGGACATGATTGAAGCTGCAGGATTTGCGATCCTGATCATGTGCTCATGCAAAAAAAGGAATGTTCGGTCATCATCTACCAACAGATAATTGTTCATTCAACTATTTCTTCTTTTTATACTTGCAATCTTCCGGCTTCGAATGGATATAATATGACTTGTAATTGACGGCCTTGGGATCCATGCAACCTTCCAGATCAAGGATCTCGATGTTTTTGAATTCTACAGGATGGCTTTCGCTCTGCAATGAAATGGTGCCCCCCTTCAGCATTTGCCCAGGTTGGCCAAACTTAACCTCCTGACCATCCACGTTTCCGCCGCCCACCTGGGGTTTTTGGTAGGACAAGACTTCCATGCCATTGGCAAAATGCTTTACCACAGAATCACCCAATACAAGCACTTCAGCCCTGACCCATTGGTCTCCGTGGTAGGTTTCAGAAGTTGAGTTGATGCAATGTGGCGTAAAAAGTTTTCCATTCATTTCCACATTGGTGCCAGGTGTACACAAATTGCAGGTTGTTCTTTTGTTTTTTCCATCTCCACCCAGCAACTGCACCTCGATGGATACAGGAAAATCCTGGTCTCTTCCCATGCTTTCAGGAGTTTGTCCATGCACCATGATGCCACTGTTGCGCAGCGCCCAACCCGGACCTTCTTTGGCCTGATCGCCTGCAAACCTGTATTCGAGTCTGATGCGGTAATAGCTGAAAGGTTTGTAGTAAAAAAGATGACCGAACTTTTCATTGAACTTATCGTAGGCATCGTATCTGACAACCAGCTTACCATCTTCCACCCTGAACGTGTTTCCATAATTGTCACCCGCAGCATGGTTCCTGATTTTGGGTTTCCATTTGCTGAGGTCTTTCCCGTTAAACATGGACTCCCATTGTTCTTCAGAAGAAGACTGCGCGTTCAAAGAGACACTGAAGAGGAACAAGCAGAAGGCAAACAATAGTTTGAATTTGGTCATTGTGAAGTGTTGAGTATGGTTTCGATCGAAGAAATAAATGTATGATTTTTCAGGCAATCTAAAAGCAAAGGCCGCACAAAAGTGCGGCCCCACTAGATTTACAATTATTCAATTTTTGAAAACCCTACTTTTTACTCCCTAGTAGGTGGATCTGAAACCCAACTCCGACGGTAAAGGTATTGCTGCGGTCAGGATCGTCTTCATACTTGATCGAATTATACCCCAATGTGAATTCAAGTGCTGTATGTTTATTGAGGAAAATGGCTGGGCCTGTGGCAAATCCAAAACCACTTTGACTTTTTGTCTCACCAACCCCGGATGTGGATCCAAATCCAAAACTTCCATCCAGCATGATATTGACCTTGCTGTCACCAGGCAGGAAATAATACCTCAGAAAAGGGCTGATCAGGGTGCTGCTTACAGCATCTTCATCTTCCAACTTAACACTGTTGATATCTGCCCTGAGTCCTCCGGCAAAATTATTGACGAAAAAATAGCCGGCATTGGGACTGAATTCAAACATGCTTGTTTTGATGTCCGCAACCTTGTTTGATGCAAACTTGATGCCTCCTCCCAACAGCCAGTCATTTTTCATGACCTGTGCGTTCAGCGAACCCATAAAAGCAAAGAAAAGCAGCGCAATAGATAGTTTTTTCATTGTAGATAATTTTGATGATGAATGAAATGAACTTGATGAAATTCCATGTCATATCGTGATGCCTTGGGCATATCCATCAAGCATTTTTACTGCATCAAAAATATCTGTCTATCTATTTGCAGGAAATGATTGCAAGTACCCAAGGACATGAGGATGATCAGTCAAAGGGGATTAAAATTATCGTTTGATCAATAACCTTGCCTGAACAGCAGTAGCCATGAGCTGAACAATCCCCATGATGATGAAAAGGGTATTGAAAGAAAGGTAATTGGCAATCAATCCTCCAATGGCGATGGCAATTCCTGAAACAAATTGCGAATGCCCGTTGGCGAGTCCCCAATAAGAAAGGTCTTCATTGTCATCAATATTGGAGGCAAAAAGCGAGTCCCAGATGGGCGTGCATAAGGCTTCAGCAAAACCCAGACCAACCTGAATGGCAAACAAATGATAAGTGTTTTCGACAAAAATATAACCAAAAGTGAGCAATGCATTCAGTCCGTATCCAAGCACTAAAAAATGGTACTTGTAGGCCGACGTTTTGATCAATCTTCCCAATATAAAATAAAAAATACCAGTCGATATCAGGTAAAGTGCCCAGGCAGAGGTAATGTCGAGGAGATCACCCCCGATTTTTTCCGCAAACACAGCAAAAAGAGGACCGAATAGTCCCTCCCCAAAATACCAAAGGCTTGAAGATATCAACAAGATGCGGGTTGTGGGGGATAGTTTCATGTTTCAAATGATGTAAATGGCCAGTGGCTTACCTTTGTGAAATTAATGCTATATCCTCCTTTGACCAACAAATCACCCAAAAGTAAAACAGGACAATGATTGATCTTTCCACCATACAATTTCTGACCAGCCTCAAAAAGAACAACAGCAAAGAATGGTTTGATGAAAACAGGCAACGTTATGCAGCAGCAAAAGACAATTACCTGGATTTTGTTGGGGAAGTGCTGGGCAGGATGAAAAAAATTGATGCCAGCCTGGCAGACCTTGAGCCCAAACAATGTGTCTTCAGGATCAACCGGGATGTACGGTTCAGTAAAAACAAGGATCCTTACAAAACCAATATGGGTGCGAGTTTCAGCAAGGGTGGTAAAAAAGTGCAGTGCGCCGGTTATTATTTTCACCTTGAACCAGGTGCAAGCTTCATTGGAGGCGGATTCTGGATGCCAATGGCTCCGGAGTTGAACAAGATCAGGCAGGAAATCGATTATGACTTTGAAGCATTCAACAAGATCATCAACAAGAAAAAATTCAAGAGCAGTTTCGGATCACTGAACGAAAGCGAAAAACTGACAAGACCACCCAAGGGGTATGAGGCTGAAAACCCTGCCATAGAGCTGTTGAAACTGAAAAGTTTTGTTGTGATGTCCACCGTCAAGGATACTGAACTCACCGGAAAGGGGTTGGTCAACAAAGTTGTTGATCATTTCGAAACCATGATGCCACTGGTTGATTTTTTGAACAGGTCCATTGATTAGTTGGTTGAAAAAAGACTTGTTTTTATCCTCTTGATGACCTGCCTAAATTTATTCCTCCCCATCCACAATTGTGCCGTAGTCAATCAGCAACTCCTCCCCTGATTGTATATATCTTGTTGCCTCAAAATATTCACCATCGTTGATGGAAATAAGGTTTGGACTATCTGAGTGGTTCAGGTATACGGCAAGATCCATCATTTTAAAGCCATAGCCCGGCAGAAAATAATGATTGTCGTCATAGAGGCAATGGTTCTCCACGAGCTCCTTTGCATGCTGGGGCAATGCATCTACTTCTTGCCTTGAAACCGTTATCCAGTCTCCCTTTTCTTTTGAAAATATGGTGCTGGTGCCCGCTGGTATATCCCTGATGGCAAATACACCAATTCCATGCAATGCTGAAGGCTTCAGCGTTGCATGGGTGTCATGGGCCAGCTCATGCAACAATTGCTGTTTTTTCATTTTTCCGGTTTGAACAAAACTACAACAGTTGTAGAGATTAACTGACGCGATTCATCAATGGGAATGACCTCCATCCTCTTTCCCAAGCACTGGTGGCAGTAGCTTTACAGCCATCTATTTTTAAACCAATAAAATTATCATCGCATGAAAAATGATGCTCAAATTCAAACTGATGTACAAAATCAACTCAAATGGGAGCCCCAACTGAACGCAGCCGAAATTGGAGTAGCTGTAAAAAATGGCATTGTAACCCTCTCCGGAATTGTTGATACCTACCCCAAAAAAATGACAGCAGAAAGGGTCACAAAAAACGTGATTGGCGTAAAAGCTGTTGCTTTGGACATTCAGGTGGGCATCTCTCCGGTAAACAGGAAATCTGATGCAGAAATCGCTGAAGCCTGCGTCAATGCCCTTCGTTGGGACAGTTCTGTGCCCGACGACAAAATCAAAATCAAGGTTGAAAATGGAACTGTTTCAATGGAAGGCACTGTAGAGTGGGGTTATCAGCGCCTTGCTGCAAAAAATGCCCTTGTAAAACTCACCGGCGTAAAAGGAGTGAACAACATGATTGTTGTAAAACAAAAACCATCCAGCATTGATATCAAGCAAAGGATCAGGGAAAGTTTTATCACCACTGCAGGACATGAAGCTGACAACATCCGCCTGGAAGTGCTTGGGTCAAAAGTAACTTTAAGAGGAAGCGTCAAATCACACTACGAAAAAGAGGAAGCGGAGAACACTGCCTGGGCTACACCAGGCGTGAATGAGGTGGAGAACAAAATCGAAGTGGTCTACGAAGAATTTTTTGAATCCGCATAAGGTAATCCTCTGAAAAACCAACAAAAAGCACCCCTTGAACAAGGGTGCTTTTTTTATGCCAGCCTGCAGGCATGCACTGCAATCAGATGAATTGGTGAGGAACATCATGTTTTAGGGAGGAGGAAAAAATAACATTTACGGACAGAAACAATTCATGGAAAAATTACCTGCACCACCCGAGAACGAAAAAAGAAATACACCAAAACCCAATTACAGGCTTCCGGTTCCTAGGCTGCTCATTCTCCTGCTTGCTGGGTTTTTTCTGCTTCCAACCCTGATGGGAGATGCATCACCTGAGAAGGAGATCAGCTGGCAAACATTCAGCAATGAAATGCTCAGCAGAAACGCCGTAGAAAAACTGGTGATCATCAACAAGGAAAGGGTAGAGGTATACATCAAAAAAGAGAATATCAACGACCCTTATTTCAAATCAAGCCTCAAAAAAAAATATAGCGATGAAGCCCAAACCGGTCCACATTATTGGTTCACCATAGGTTCTGTAGAATCCTTCGAAAAGAAAATGGAGGAAGTGGAAAAGAATATTCCAACAAAAGAAAGAACAGAGATTCGGTTTGCACAATCAAGCAGGCTGTTCCCTGAACTGATCAGCTGGTTGATTCCGCTGGCCCTGCTTTTTTTCTTTTGGAACATGATGGCTGGTCGAATGTCTGGACTTGGTGGAGGAGGCAGCTCCATTTTTAATTTTGGAAGATCCAATGCCAAGCTGGTGGAAAAGGAAGCCAGCCTGACAACATTTGAAGATGTGGCAGGACTGGAAGAAGCTGAAACGGAAGTAAAAGAAATTGTGGAATTTCTCAAAGCCCCGGAAAAGTTTACAAAAGTGGGGGCGAAAATCCCCAAGGGCATCATCCTTGTTGGCCCTCCGGGTACAGGAAAAACACTGCTGGCAAAAGCAGTGGCAGGTGAAGCCAAGGTTCCCTTCTTTTCGATTTCCGGATCTGCTTTTGTTGAGATGTTTGTTGGTGTTGGCGCTTCACGCGTCAGGGATCTTTTCAAAACTGCCAAGGAAAGAACGCCTTGCATTGTGTTCATTGATGAGATTGATGCCATTGGAAGATCACGCGGCAAGGGCGCCTACCTGAGTGGATCCAATGATGAACGGGAAAGCACCCTCAATCAATTGCTGACGGAGATGGATGGATTTGATACCAACAGCGGGGTGATTGTATTGGCCGCCACCAACAGGGCAGACCTGCTCGATCCAGCCCTGCTCAGGCCTGGGCGGTTCGACAGGCATATCTATCTGGAACTGCCCAACTTGAAGGAAAGGGAAGAAATCTTCAAGGTGCATGTTCGCTCATTGGTGATGGCAGAGGAAATGGATTTGCACATGCTTGCTTCTCAGACACCAGGTTTTTCCGGTGCAGACATTGCCAATATTTGCAATGAAGCAGCTCTTATTACAGCAAGGAGTAAAAAAGAAAAAATTGGGAAGACGGAATTTCTCGAAGCAATAGAAAGAGTGGTGGCTGGTATGGAAAGAAAAAGCAAGATCATATCACCAGAAGAAAAACTGATCATTGCCTACCACGAAGCAGGTCATGCAGTGGCCAGCTGGATGCTCAACAACATCGATCCCTTGTTGAAAATATCCATCATCCCAAGAGGGAAATCACTGGGTGCAGCCTGGTACCTGCCGGAAGAGAAAAACATCCGATCAGCATCAGCTTTTCATGAGCAACTTTGTGCTGCCCTCGCAGGAAGGGCTGCAGAAGAAATCATCTTTGGTGAAGTATCTTCTGGTGCTTTGGATGATCTTGAGAAAGTGACCAAACAAGCCTATACCATGGTCTTGTATTTTGGATTCAGCAACAAAATTGGCAACATCAGTTTTTATGATTCAACCGGTAGCATGGGGAATGGGTTGTTGAAGCCCTATAGCGAAGAAACAGCAAAGATGATTGATGAGGAGGTCCGGCTGCTTGTGTCAACGAATTATGAAAAAACCAAAACACTGCTCAGGGAAAAAAAATCCTTATTGATTGAAGTGGCAGAGCAATTGCTCAAGTCAGAGATTCTCTACAAGGAAGATCTGGAGAAAATTCTTGGCAAAAGAACCCCAGTGTTGTCCTATCCAACCATAAAACCCTGAACCATGGCTATTTCCAACGACCCGGCCTCCATTGGTATCCTCCTGGCCTTTTTCTCCATAAACCAGGCTGCCACTCATAACCAATACGCGGATTCGACCAATACCCGTCTCGCCAGGAATAACCGCCGCCATTCCAAAACCAATCACCATCGATCCAAATGTATCCGGAACCAGGAGCGCCTGTTCTTGGACCCAAGGGAGCAATCAAGGTAGTACCAACGGTAAAACGGGTTGGAAGATCGCAGGAAAAAAATGAAACAGAAACCAAGGCAACCATCAAAAGCGTGCGATTTTTTTTCATTGGGTTCATTTTTGTGAAGTTGGAATGAAAGTAGGTTTACTAAAATCTTCCACCGATCAAAAACCCAAGAAAAAACAAGTAAAATGAGAAATGCTAATTTTCAATAACCATGCACTCTTCTACTAAATGATAGAAGTTTGTATACCCTAATGCAAGACACATGAAAACCAAATTGTTAATCGTAGCCCTGGTGGCTTACCTGCAAACGGAATGCCAAACTTTTGATGCCTCATCTATTCGGATGTATTGGAAGGACAACGAAGGTGTTCCTTACATGACATTTGAACGCTTGCTGAAAAAAAAGAAAAATATCGAGTTCATTACAGGTGTGGGGAAATTCAGGGGTGCATTTTCAAGCATCGGGCTCTACATTGAAAACGGGCATCTGCTTCACCACATCAAAAGGGTCCAAAACAGCAAAGTAAACCTGGATATCCAGCCCTGTGGTGTTTTTCAAATTAATTCATATGGCGCATCCATTGATCCGTTGCAAACAAAACGGGCATATAAAAATGCCATTTGGGCCATACAATCTGGACCTATGTTGTTGATTGACGGAAGCATCAATGCTGCGCTTGCCAACAGGACAAAGGCCCTTCGAAATGGGGTCGGTATCAAAAAAGACGGGAAGGTTTATTTTGCCTGCATGGAAGCAAGCATGAGAGAATTCGCAGAACATTTCCTGAAACAGGGTTGCCAGAATGCCCTTTATCTTGACAGCGATCATCCGGATGTTTGGCACAAAGGCAATTCGAAGAAAAAATTCAACCGATTTGGCCCGATGATTGTTGCAGAAAAATCAAAGGGGGAATAGCCTTGAAGCATCATTCTCCTGGATGATAAATCCTTTTTGCCGTTGCCAGCACCTTTGTCTTGTCCAGTGTCATGGACTTTGTTTTTTGCTGCAGAAACAAGGGAACCTGATCATCAAAATGCGGACTGCCTTGCTTTGAAGATGCACCATAGGTATTCACTGTTTCAATGATGGGCAATCCCTGCTTGGGGAAACGGACCATGGCCACATAGGCATCACCACCAGTAATTTTTCTTTTGCCATTGGCCGTGGCTACACCCCATTCTGGCGCCAACAGATCGGGCAAACCGGGTCCTGGAAATTCCTTATCGCCCCTTACCAGTTTCTGAATATCACCCAACGCAAGATCAGTGCTGCCATAGGTTTTCATCATTTGATCTTGAATATCCTGTAGCAATTTCTCACACTCTGCCATTGTAAGGGCCCTGGAATCCTTTCCGCGCATGGCCTTGGACACTTTTTCATAGACCATCAAAAATGCACCAGCACCCTTGCTTTCGGGCACACCGCGCCTGTCCCATTCCTGCAGGTTGCGCAACAAAGTATCGTACTGCGGATAATTGGTCCTATTCATGATAAACAAACTGTCAACGCTGTAGGGAAATTCAAAAACTACGGGAAACTGACGGTCAAATTTGATCCGCTTGAAAAGATCAAAATCAATCTTACCAGCAGATGGCATCAACTCAAGAAAGCGTTTGCTCCGGTTGTTGTGGTTGGTCTCCCAATTACTGGTTGGCGAAAAAGAACCGGCAAGCAAATTGTTCTCTGGAGCAGTTGCGTAAAAAGAAGAATGATTGGTGTTGAACAAAAATCCGCTGGAGGGATTGACATATTGGGGCAATTCGCTGATGCCATAAAACTTGCTCCACAAAGTATTGGAAGTATTTCCCGGCAAGGTCTTTTTCCAATCATATGCCGGTGATGGATCGCGGACAGGCATCAGGGCATTGTTGATGTAAAAAATGGTATCATTCCTGTCGGCATACATGATGTTGAACATGGACAATCCCTGCATGGAGATGGCCTTGTAAAACTGCGTGAAGTTTTGCGCCTTGTTCATGGTATACCACTGCTCCAGGGCACGGATTTCCATGTTGGCACCGAGCCTGATGGCAAAGGTGCCCTGCTCATTTTTCATGGTTGCGCCATACTTGCTCCAGTACAAATCTCTTGATACCGGAATGGGAATCCCCTTGATGTGCAGCTTTATTTTTTTCTTCTCCAAATCAGTCCAGACGCCATCAAACATATACTGGTCGGCGTTTTTAGGATTCATCTGCAACTGGTAAATGTCCAACCTGTCACAAAAATTCACCGTATGCGCCCAGCCAAGGTTTTCATTGACACCATGCAAAATACAAGGCCCTCCAGCCAGCAAGCCTCCGAGGGCATTCCATCCCTCTTCGCTGTTGACATGCGCTTCATAAAAAGCCTCAGGCCCTTCATTTGGCTGATGGGCATTGATGGCCAAAAAAGCCTCCCCAGTTGTTGTGCGTGAAGGGTGGATGGCAATGGCATTGGAGCCCATCTTGTCATAATCAATCAGTGGATTGACATTGTTGGCAAAAATGGACCGCAAGGCCCTGTCTCCACCATTGAAAATCGTCAATGCCAACACTGAAGATGCAATGTAGTCTTTGAGGGTCATGGGAAACAATTGCTTGACCAGCACCTCTTCAGGATGTGCTTTTGCATAATCATTGATCCCTTGCACATATCCTTCTGCAAGCCTTAAAAATGCTGGAGACAGGGTATTCCATTTTTCTTCTGTAATCTCTCTGCAGCGAAACAGGGCAAAGGCATAATCGCCCGCCACACCGTCTTTGCCCAACGCCTTTCCCATCAAGCCTTTGGAAGGAAGTGCAACAAATTGCAAACTCTTGAAATCATCCTCTGCATGCGCCCATGCCAATCCGTATGAAACCTGGGGATCAGTTTTAGCAAAAATATGGGGCACACCAAAACTGTCCCGCGCAATGGTAACGGTCTTGGGATCAATCTGGGCATGAGCATGCAAAGTCAACAACAAAAGAAAAGGCAGAAAATATTTCATGCAACTTGGTTTGACTGCAAGGTACACAAAACAAAAAGCCTATTTTCTTTTTAGCCCATCAAGGTAAGCCAGCAGGTTGGCCAATTCCTGTTGAGACATGGCAGCATGCAAGCCGGCAGGCATCATGGAAGTTTTCATCTGTTCCATGGACTTGACTGATGCAAGCTTGATTTTTTGAACACTGCCACCAGGCATTTTCAATTCAATCTCCGTCTTTGTTTTGCTGGAGATGATGCCCATGGTTTCTGAACCATCGTTCATTTTCAACACCCATCCCTCATAACCAAAACTGATGCCTTCCGAAGGGTCAACAATGGCCTTGAGCATTCCGTCCTTCGCATATTTTGATCCAATCTCTGTAAGCTTCGGACCAAAATCATAGCCATCATTGTTGACCTTGTGGCAAACAGCACAATTCGAGGCAAAAACAACCTTGCCATTGGC
>Ga0222713_10007222_pt1 | contig 10456 bp, 14 predicted proteins | sample C33_649DmetaG_FD_165061 | JGI IMG/M metagenome (GOLD analysis project Ga0222713, IMG submission 165061) | Estuarine water microbial communities from San Francisco Bay, California, United States - C33_649D | ecosystem: Environmental > Aquatic > Marine > Unclassified | place: USA: California... | reverse complement strand
CTCTGTGCCATACACTTGTCTTTGAGCCTGACAGCTTCAAGAAAGAGTTTGCCATCATGCCGAAGGTAGATAAGAGGACCAAAATCGGCAAGGAGGCCGCCGCTCAATTTGAGGAGGACAACGCAGGCAAGATCGTTCTGGACGAATACCAGTATGAGAAAGCCAAGGCGATTGCCGAATCCGCCCTGTCGCATCCTATCGTCAGCGAATACATGAAGGGCGGCGATGCTGAGGTCACCATGCTGTGGCAGGACTACGGGCTGCCCTGCAAGGCTCGCGTTGACTATGTGACCGGCAACGTGATGTTCGATCTCAAGACCTGTCAGGACGCCAGCCCTGATGGGTTCGCCCGCCAGATCGGCGGATTTCAGTATCATCTGCAAGCCGCGCACTATGCGTCTGGCTTCGAGAAGATCACTGGCCAGCAGCTTGAGAAGTTCGTGTTCATCGCCGTGGAGAGCGAGCCGCCATACGCCAGTGGCGTCTATGTTCTCGATGCTATGGCGCTGGAGGCAGGGCGGGCGTTTATGGCGAGAGCAGCCAAAGCGTTCAAGAAGGCCCAGACGCCTGCGAACGTCAGCGCTGCCTACTCAAATGATCTTGTGGAATTGTCTCTCCCTGCGTGGGCGATGCCGCAGCCTTTCGCGTAAGATCAATGCTCAAATCAATGAGCGGGCGATGATTAAAAACAGCAAACAACTTTGGCGAGTGTTCGAGAAACGTCGCGTTGAACTTGAACGCTCGCGCAGGGCGGTGTGTCGCGATGCCGGTCTGGCTTACGCAACATGGACGATGATTGAGAAAAGCGGCGGCAACATGAGCGTGAAAACCGCTCTTGCGATTGCCAACGCTTTGGGGCTGCGGATCGAGGTGGAGAAATGATCCTCGCCATCGACCCCGGCGCGAAGGGTGCGCTTGCGTTCTTCGACCCGAAGGAAGGCACGCTGGAGATTTTCGACATGCCGACCGTGCAGGTTAATCGCGGCAACAAGCTGAAGACGGAAGTGAGTCCGCAGCTTGTTGCTTCCATCGTTGCGAACTTTCAGCCAACCAAGGCGGTGATCGAGAAGGTCGGAGCGATGCCGGGGCAAGGCGTGTCATCAATGTGGCAGTTTGGAAGATCAGTTGGGATTATGGAGGGCGTGATTGCAGCCAGAAACATTCCAATTGAATACGTCACGCCGCAGCGATGGATGAAGGACATGCGGGTGCGAGACGGTAAGGACGGCAGCAGGCTCCGCGCGATGGAGTTGTTCCCAGCCTACGCCGACAGGTTCAAGCGGGTGAAAGACGATGGCAGGAGCGATGCCGCCCTGATCGCCTATCACGCCAGCATAACGTAATCCCGGCCACGGGGTTCAGTGGCAATCAAAGGAGAAGTGAAATGGCAATCGGTCTTAATGTTGAAGAAAAGCAAGGCGGCAACTTTCTGCCGGTCATCAAGTTTGATGCGAAGGGAGGAGACTTCATTATCATAAACCGTGAACCGCAGAGCGACGGGACATGGGAAAAGAATGAAATTGAAATGCCGACCCCGTTCAAGTTTGTTGCCGACATGGACAACCTGGAGGTTGGTTGGATCAGCTTCAAGCCGGGCGCTGTGGACTTCACGATGGCGAAGGTTGGGACGCGCATCCCGCAGCGCCCAACTGAAGATCACAAGCAAGGTGTCAGGCTTAAAGTGTTCCTCAAGGAGCATGGACTGCGCGAGTTTTCGCACACTTCCAAGAACGTGCTGCGCGCGTTCGATGCGCTGCATGATGATTACTGCGCACAGGCGGATAAGAATGCTGGCAAGTGCGCCGTGATCGAGGTCACTGGAACAGAAACCGTGAAGATGCAAACGAAGGAGCAGGGCGAACTGCGATTCAAGGTTCCGAAATGGAAGATCGCTGGCTGGGTTGATCGTCCTGCGGCTCTTGATGGCGCGAAGGAAGAACCGCCCAAGGCAATGCCAAAAGCAAAGCCCGCTGCGCAGGATGACGAGGAATTTTAATCGTCAATAAATGAAGGGGAGGAGGCGTCTCCTCCCCTTCAACCATGAGGTTGAGCCATGCGCATGATTTATGTTCAAAACGAAGACCAGCTTGCAGATTGGGCGCGGCATTCGCGGCCAGGCGATATGGCGATTTATTACGAATACAACATCAGCCAGTCGGCGCGCAGAATGCTCTGCACAATGCGTCAATACAATCAAGACCTGCATCTCGCTGCAAGAAAAGCATGGCAACTTTCAGAGCAGGGCGATGTGCATCTGGTGCAAATGAGAATCAACGACACGAACCATTACTGCGCCATCAAGCGAGACCCGAAAAGGATCAGGCGCAATGTCCGTTCTTGAAACAGATCACCCAGGGGAAGAGGCGATGCTTCTAGCATACGCAACAGGCGGCGCGACTGACGTAACTCTGAGTGTCAAGTCATACACATGGGACGGGCTATGCTCGCGCCTGATGACGCCGCGCGTCGGAAACAAAGATGGTTCCTACTACATACGCGGAGGATCGCTGAAAGCGAACCGGCGTTCTGATGAGAACCTGCTGGATTGCGAATTGCTGATCCTCGACGGCGACAGCACGTTTGATCCGCAGACGGGCGAGATCGCATCTGGCGCACCGCCGCTGCCTGATGTTGCCGAAGTCCTGAAGGGGCTGAACATCACGTTCTGCGCGCATACGAGCCACAGCGCGCGAACGAAGGACAATTTCTGGAAATACCGCATCGTCATACCCGCGAAGATAAGATCGCAGGCGGAGTTGTCAGATTGCGTTGACTTCCTGCTGGCCCAGCTGCACGGGGCTGGCGTTTATCTGGCTGACGTGATTGAGGCCAAGAAATGGTCACAGCCATGGTTCCTGCCGCGCGTCAGGACGGAGGAGGACAAAGAGCATTTCGTTGCCATACGCAATGACGCGCTCCCGTTTGACGTATCAGCGGCTTTAGACTGGGCGGAAGGCCGGAGGCAAGCAGAAGCCGCAATACATAAGGAAACAACCAAGCCAGCGGATCACAAGCCGTCCGAAACATTTCAGGCGTTCAATGATAGCGTCAGTCTGGAGGCCGTCAGGGAGACGCTGGAGCGGGCTGGATACCGCTTCGGATACTTTGACCGGCGGCAGCAGACATACCGCTATATGCGGCCCGGAAGCGAATCAAAGACATGCGGCGTCGTTGTGTTCAAAGGGTCGCAGGGCCATTGGTGCACCTACAGCCATCACGGAAGCGCCGACCCGCTCAGTAATCGCGTCTGCGACCCGTTCGATCTTATTACGACGTTAGAATATAACGGCGACAGGAAGGCCGCAGCCAGCGCCCTGATCCCGCGCCCAAAGGAACAATCGATTGTGGAGCAGCTATCTGCGCGCCAGCAGATTGGCGAGGCGCGGCCAGTAACAGACGCCAGCGAGGCCGAACCCTTCATCGTAAATGAACCAAAGAAAAATACAACAGAACAAAAGAAGACCAAACGCATCGAACTGATCCCGTGGGACGGTCTGAAGGATGAGCCTGTCCAGTGGCTCGTGAAGGATATTCTCCCGGCGGCCAGCTTCGCGGCGATCTACGGCAAGCCGGGCAGCGGCAAGTCATTTCTGGCCCTGCATCTGGGAGCCATGATCGCCAGCGGGCGCAGCGTATTCGGCAAGGACGTGACGCCGGGCGATGTCGTGTATGTCGCGGGCGAAGGCGGCGCAGGATTGAAGCGGCGCCGGGACGCGATCATCTATCAGCACGGTCTGGAAGAGACGCTGCCCATGCACTTCGTACGGGCGCAACTGAACCTGTCAACAAACCTGGAGGACATGGAAGCCCTGTTCGCAGCGATCAGGGAGAAGGCCGTCAGCCCGTCCGTTATCTTCTTCGACACGTTCGCCCGAATCTTCATTGGCGATGAAAACAGCGCGAAGGATGTCGGTGCATGCATCGCTATTCTCGGCGCCGTGCAGGCTGAGTTCAACTGTTGTGTGGTCATCATCCATCACAGCGCGAAACACAATGACGCCAGTATGCGCGGCAGCTCTGCGCTCTTGGGTGCTGTTGATACAGAGTTGCATTGCGAGCGCATCGGCAGCAAGGCGAGCAAGGACCGCATCGGTTCCATGACGATCACGAAGCAGAAGGACGGCGAAGACCAGATGCAATTCGGTTTCCGCATGGAACTGGTGCAGCTTTCCGACATCAACCCGGATGTGACATCGCTGGCAATCTGCGAGATCAACAAGGATGAATTAAAAGAGGGAATCAGGAAAAACGCGCGGCTGCCGAAGCTGACTTTAAATCAACTAAACGCATACGACGCCTTAAAACTTGCAATCGAACAGCGGTCTGAAATTTTAATCGCTAACAGCGATATCGTTCCGCCTAATACGAAATGTGTTCATGAAAATGTTTTTCGTGAGTATTACCATAATAAAGTCGAAGAACAGGAAGAGGAAAAGAATGGAGAAAACAAAAATAATATTGTCAAAGACACCCCCAAGCAGCGCGCAAACAGGTTAAGCGAAGCAAAATCACAACTGAAGCAAAAGGGCTTGATAGATAATTGGAACAGCTACTGGTATCTCTTGAAATGATTACTTAACGACCCGAACTGGCTTAACGTCGATTGATCGCATCAGCGTGTCGACAAACGCATAGGCCAGCTCTACGGCGCGTTCGTCTTTCATGTGGACGCAGGCGGTCAACAAATACTGCGCGGCCTGCGCTCGCTGCGCAGCAACGTCGTAGAAATGCGGGCAGCCTTCCTCTGCACGCTCGATGTATTCCACTTCATCATCGTTCATGCTTTCCCCCATTGCGCTTGCGTTGGCCCCTTGGGTTTTTCCAGAAAGACTTCAGAATATGAAACATGGCCAAAGCGGTCATTAACAAACACAAGCGGCTGGCTGGGTATCGACGGCGGGGCGCGTAGGGATTTAGCGGCGTATTCGTCAAAGCCCTTCAGGCTGTTCGCCACAATGATGCCGGGAAGGTAGAGCGGCTGGTGCCAGTGTCCCATGAGCAGGTAGTCAAAATCACGCCCGAACGCTGCCGCCTGTTTGCCTACTTTCAGGCTGCCGCGCATGATAGGGCCAACCGAACCGATGATCCCATCACCGCCCCGGACGCCCAGCATATCGCCATGGGTGGCGAGATAGCGCTGGCCGAAAATCCGAAAATGCACTTCGTTCGTAGGCGGGTTGTCAAAGGTTATCCGCTTGTCTTTTGCGAAATGCCGGATCAGCATCTCGTAAATCAGCCAATCGAAATTGGTATAGACCGTTCCCTTGTATTCCGGCTTGTGCGTATTCCTGCCGTGATTGCCGGATGTGCATGGGATATAGAGAGATTTAAATTCATCCGCCATCTTCTCCAGCGCCCATGCCAAGGTGTCGCGAACGTGGAGCGCCGCCTGCATCTGGGTTAGCTCGTCAGAGCGCAGCAATTCAGGGTGCAGGCCGCCGGATATAAAATCGCCAAGAAGGCAAACGACTGCGCCTTGGTAGTTGCCCGGCCCGTGATTGCGACACAGGTGGATTGTGGTCTCCACCAGATCGCGCACCCGGCGTTCCATAATTTGCGAGTTATATTCGTTCAGCCCGTGCAATTCGCGCGGGTTGACAACTTCTCCGGCGTGCCAGTCTGACCAAATTGTCAGGACTATATGCCTGCCTTTTCCCTTCCCGTCCGTCGCCAGCGTCCATTTTGGCGGCTCAACCGGCGTAGACGCCATGTTCCCGATCACAGCCAGGATAGCCTTGTCGATTGTCTCCGCCTCTTCCATCTCCCGCAGACGCCTTTTGAGCGACCTTACTTCGTCCGCCATGTTCACGCCCGGAGCGGCCACTTCTGGCGCTTGATAGAGCGACCAGTCAGGGATGATCCCCATCCGCTCCATGATCAAAACGCGGCCCTGCATCGTGGCCCTGGCGATGCCCAAACGCTGCGCAGCCATAGTCACGGCTGACATGGTGCTGCCAAGACCGGCGTAGACGCCAGGCGGCGTGAATCCATCCCGCAGCGCCTGCTCGATTTCTTTTTGCATCTGCAAGGCGACTTTGCGGGACAGCGGGGGCGGCGGCATGAATGCTCCAAGTTGCGGATTGCCGGGGCAGTATAGCAAAAAGATTGAACGGGGAGAACCGCAAAGCCTGCGCCGATAGGGCTGCGGCTGGCCTTGTGTGTACCTGATCTACCCGATTTCGATACCTGATCTACCCGATTTCGCCTTTTGGGGGCTAAATTGATACCTGATTTACCCGATTTTATACCCGATTTCATACCCGATCTACCTGATTTACCCGGTTTTCGTTCATCGAGATACCCGATTTACCCGCTCCCCCCTTTAGGGGGGCGGGGATCGGGTGTCGAAACGGGGGGAGCAAGCTGCCGGACACAGGAGGCCGTGGTTGTTTGTGTTGCTGCGGGCGTATTGACCGAGCGGCTGTTGTGTCCTATGTGTTGGATGCTTGGTTGAAGAGGAGCGAAGCAATCATGATCGAGATGACGAGATGGACGCCCGCAACGCTGCGGGAGGAGCTGGCGGCGCGAGGGTTGTCCCAGGGCAAGCTGGCGCGACTGACGGGCGTGGATGTGCGGACCGTGCGCCGCTGGGTTGATGCGCGTGGCGAGAAGGAAACGAGGCCGCTGGCGCTAGGTGTGTGCGCCATGCTGGAACTTGCATGGCGTAGGATTGAATTAGAAGGCCGTGGAGCGGGGGAAGAGGGAGAGGGGGAGGGTGTGCACCATGCCGCCACGTAAGCCCGTCAGGGATGCTCCTAGGCCCGTTATCAGCGAAGTTGAACTTGTGGCCATCCAGGAGGCGATTGAACCGCTTGACCGGGTAGCGGTTGAGATGGAGGCGCGATGGGGCGCGGGCAGGTTGCCGCGTCTTGTGACGCCAGAAACGGCGGCCCGTTTCGGATCGGCGAAGGCAAAGCTGGACGGCGCGATCATGGCGCGGGACGTTCAGGACGTTTGCAGGCGCGCCAGAGTGATGATCCGTGGTTGGCAGGCCATGGATCAAGAGGCGCGCGAACGTGGCGCGGAAGCATGGGAGGGGCGCGCGATAGGTATTCGCTGGAACGGGCAGGATTGGTCAATCGTGTGGGACAGGGCAGACCTTCCTTTGATCTGCCAGCAGTCCCGCGCGCCTGAAAGAACGATTGCAGCGGCTGAATTGCTTCACGCCTGGCGCGCGTTGAAAGACCGGATTGCAGGAATTGACGAGGTGCGCAAAGTGTTTCCAGGCGGGGAAGTGGTCCGGGTTGATATTCCCATCGGTGGTGACGATATTCCTTTTTGATTGTGGGATGATATGGCGCGATGACATGGCGCGATGACATGGCGCGATGACATGGCGCGATGATATGGCGCGAAAAGAGAAAGCCCGGAACTTGTCCGGGCTTTCTTGTTTTCAGGATATCGCGACGATTGTCATGCCAATGGCCATGGCGAAAAGACATAGCCAAAAGAAATGTTCCTGTTTCATGGCGCGCGCTCCAATTCTGCCAATGCGGCTTTTGTGGTTGCGACTTCAGCGGCGGTCATGTTGGCGTGATTGACCGCGCGCAGAATCTCGGTTTTCAATTCCTCTGCGTTTGCGAAGGGTTCATGACCGCGAACTGCAAGCAATCGTTCCGCCGCTTCACGCTTTTCTGTTTCTGACAAGATAAAAACGCGGCAATTTCGGTCAACCGAATAGGCAAGGCCAGAATTTCCAATAGTGAATTGCTCAACAATGCCTTTGCGATTGACAATGCGAGCGCGACCCAAAACAATATCGCGCCATTCTGTCCTCTTCATGCCTATCGAGTGGCAAGAGTGGGTTCGTTCGATTGCTATCACGTGATTTTCTTTAGGCTTGTAGGTCATGTTCTTTGCCTTTCGTGTTTGCGCGCTTGTGTGCGCGACGGGGTTAGGATTCGCAGGCTTCCGTTATCATTTCGTCTGGCGCGAAATGATAGGTAATTGGGTTGCGGCAAGCTGTGTGAAACGCGCTCACTTCAATGATTGTAGATGCGCTCCAGTCCTGCTGCGCTATGAGCGCGTCAGCATGGCGCTCTGCGCTGTCAGGATGCTTGAGAATTCCAGCCAGCCAATCCACAAAAACCTCGCGAGCCTGCTGGTTGATTCCAGTGAATATTTTCATTGTCTTTGCCTTTCATGTTTGCGCGCTTGTGTGCGCGACGGGTGAATTGCGCCGCATGTTATTGCGGCGCGGGGTTAGGGGTTACCACACGCCCATACGTTCAAGCGCGTTGCGGTCGCGGTCAAGGCTTTTGATTTTCAGGCCTTCAAAAATGGTCAAAACTTCATCATAAATCGCGCGCTGTTCATCTGTCATGAAAATCATACCTGCAATTGATACCTTAAACGGATTGCAGCACATCTGCGCGGCTTGCCATGCGGCATATGCCAGCGTTTGCGACGCGGGTGCTTTCGCCAGCAACAGCCCCTTATGCTTTCCGCGTGTTGAAACGGCGGCTTTCAGTGCGTTTGCGGCTTTGTCTGAGATGATCATTTGCTTTGCCTTTCATGTTGCGCCTTGTGTGGCGTGTTTTGGTTATAGGACAATTCGCCCTGACGTGTCAATAGGGTTTATGGTTTTCTTTTAGCATGTGCGCGGCTTATGCCGCGCGCTTGCGTTGGGGACCATGGTCCGGGATTGCAATCGATTTGGCCTTGATTGCATTGCCGCCACAAAGCTTGCATTGTGAGCACGTTACGCGCCGCCCGGCTTCCTTGCTTGCCGGGCAAAGTATTTCCTTGCCGGGAATGATATCAGAAACGGATTTGACAACGCGGAATGTGCGGCGGCCGTTCGCCCATGCGGCGCGCGCTTGTGATTCATTGTCGGCCGATTCCATCATGTAGGACGGGCGAAAATCAGCGCCTTGTGTTTTCGCCTGGTGCGAATAGGCGGTATGGCCAGCGGCTTCGGATATCAGGCTTTCCCATATGTAGGAAGGCACGGCGGCCGGGTCGCCATATGTGCCAAGGCGGACAAGCTTGCCTGCGCCGATTGCAGCAATTGCAGCATGACCAGAAATTTCAGGATAAACTCCGCGGATCATGGAACGATATGCGATAAGCGGGCCCTGCCCTAGAAACACATAGCAGGATCGGTCCTTTGCTTGCTTGGCGTTCGGATCATCTGTTGCAGCACCCCGATGCGGGCATGTGCCGCAGATTGAAAAGTCCTGCCCTGTTTTGCTTGCTTCGCGCGGGTCAATGTCCGCGCGAAGAATGTATGTTTGAACCATGCTCCCGGTCTTTGGGTTTCTGCCCGAATCAATGGCAATCACGACAATGGGCGCGCCGTCGATAAGAGAAGGACCGCGATATATGATGGCGCTTTGCATGTGATTTGATCCTTTGAATTGCGCGCTTGTGTGCGCGTGTCTTATGTATAGGGCAATGCGCCCTGACGTGTCACTAGGGTTTATGGTTTTCTTTTGTGTTATTTTCGATTAACCGGATTGTGGTTAATTGTCTGAAGTAGGATAATCTTTATTAGTTTCCGCTCATTTAGTTAGGGGCTAAGGTTTGGACCAGGAATTACGGCCAATCGAACGTGATGAAAAAGGCAGGATCAAGCCAGGGCAACGGTCTTTGAATCCCTATCCGAAGGGCGTTGACGCGCGCCGTGCGCGAATGCTGCGGGACCTAGAAGCGCTTGCGCCGCGCGCAATTTCCAAGCTCGGAAAGCTTCTCGATGATCCGAACGGAAGCGTAGCGCTTGGCGCTGCGAAGGAAATACTTGAACGAAACCTTGGCAGGGTTAAGCAAAACGTGCAGGTGGACCTGACTTCCACCCACGTTTTGCACCTTCAAGCCCTGGAAGCCTTGGCGGAGCGAAAACGCCAATCCCTGATTGAAGCGCAAGCCATTGATATTACAGGCGATGCGTCATTAGGTAGAATAGGGTTGCATGGCGGAACGGGAGGAACGGGCGCGCCCGTGGTGATCGAGGCCAGCGAGACCGTGGCCGCAGAGACCCCCCGGCCCGCCGAAGCCCAGGGGGCGGCTGCGTGTGCAGCCACCCCACCCCCTACACACGAAAATCCATAAACCCACCCCCCCCCTACCGGGCCTAAAAACAGAACCACCCCATGTCCCAAAAAAATACATTCGTAGACTTCATAGAGATGTATGGGGACGACCCCGTTGACTTCGTGAAGAACGTATTGGGGGCAAAGCCGCAGCCGTGGCAGGAGGAGTTTCTGAGGAAGATTGCGAAGGGCGAGCGGCGGATCAGCGTTCGCGCCGGACACGGCGTCGGGAAGTCCACAGCGTGCTCATGGGCGCTGATTTGGCACATGAGCTGCCGTTATCCACAGAAATCTATCGTAACGGCACCAACGGCAAGCCAGTTGTTCGATGCCCTGTTTGCGGAGTTGAAATCGTGGATGAACAAGCTGCCGCCGGTTCTGAAGGACAGCTTTGAGGTTTTCAGCGACAAGATCACGTTCAAGGC
>Ga0222713_10007221_pt1 | contig 10457 bp, 8 predicted proteins | sample C33_649DmetaG_FD_165061 | JGI IMG/M metagenome (GOLD analysis project Ga0222713, IMG submission 165061) | Estuarine water microbial communities from San Francisco Bay, California, United States - C33_649D | ecosystem: Environmental > Aquatic > Marine > Unclassified | place: USA: California... | reverse complement strand
TAACACCTAAAGAATTCAATAAAAATTTTGATAATGTAATTATTACAAAACTTAAAGATAACTTAGAAAATATATGTAGTAAGCATGGATATATCAAAAAAGATAGCATTAAAATTATTAAAAGATCTATGGGATATTTTAAAGAAGCCCATTTAAATGGAAACATCGCTTATGATTTAAGTTGTATTGCTGAAATCTGTAATCCTACACAAGATTCAATTATTAAATGTATTATTAAAGCAAAAAACAATTTAGGTTTAAGGGGTATCGGAACATACGACGATATGTCTATATTAGAAGTAATAATACCTCGTATTACGTCAGGAATACAATCTGAAGTAAATATTGACACCATAAATGTTGGTGATATGGTTAATGTTAAAGTATGTGGAAAGAAATTTACTTTGTATGATAAAATGATTTCTATAATAGGAAAAATAATTAAGGATAAGGATAATATTATCCAAGTTGAAGAAAAAATAGAAGATGATAATTCAGATATTGAAGATAATGAAGATGAATTGTTGGACGACGGAATAGATATTATTGACGAAGAAGATGAAATAATAAATGAAGACGAAGAAGATGAAGAAGATGACGATTATAAACGCAAAATAACTATTATAAATGATGATGATAATGAAGTTGATGTGGAAGACGAAGAAGACGATGAAGAAGATGATGATGAAGAAGAAGATGAAGATGACGATATTGAAGACGAAGATATTGATGAACTTGAATATGACGAAGAAGAATTATTCAATGAAGAATTTTAATTTTACATATAAAATATATGTGTATATATAAACTTAAAAAAAATGAATAAAATAGATTTATGTAAAGGTATAAAGGCGAATGTTTCAAGATTAACTTCTAATGAGCTAATAGAATTATTTAAAATTATAAAAGAGTGTGATATTAATTATACAAAAAATAATAATGGGATTTTTTTAAATTTAAATTGGATATCAAAAGAAAACTTAGTTAAAATAAACAATTATATTCTTTTTTGTATTAAATCGCAAAATGAAATATATAAATACGATGAGGTAATGAAAAACCTATTAAATGATACAATTTCGAATAATTTAATAGAAAAAAAAGATACTACAAGTAAAAGTTTAATAGATAATAATAATATAGCAACCCCTAAGCAAAAATTTTCTTCAAGCATGAAATTTTACTTATTGAAAAAGAAATTCAATAAATTAAATAGTAATCACAATAATATATGTGAAAATAATTTGGAATGTGAAGATTATTTAATGTCTTAAAAAATTGATATATAAGATTTATTTTTATATTTATAATAAAATGATTAAAAATTTATATAATAAATTGCCATCAGCTAATAAAGAAGAATTAATATGGAAAATAGACAATATAGATTTATATAATAAACATACCCAAATATTTATAGAACCCGAAAATAAATTATTAGTTAATAAAAAGGTTAATAATGTCCCAATAGTAATACATATTAAGTTTATTAATAATAAGGAAAAGGTATCCGAAAAGGTGCCCGAAAAGGTGGCAGAAAAGGTGCCCGAAAAGGTGGCAGAAAAGGTTGCCGAAAAGGTTGCCGAAAAGGTTGCCGAAAAGGTTGCCGAAAAAAAGCAGCGAAATAAAACAGATAATATAATTAAACCATTAGATTTGATATTGAAAGAGACGGCAACATTTGAAGATTTTAAAGATGCTGTTAAAAATAAATTAATTGCGTTTATTTCAACTACAGAATTTAATAAAGTATTTGGTATGACAAAATGTTCGGAAATTATGTCCGGTATTGTTAATAATAGATGGAATAAATCAATAGCACTATTTATATCTTTCTTATTTGATAAATCTATTAATTATAATAGTAATATTATAACATATAATAAAGAAAAATGTAAGGAAATATTAGAAACAATATGTTAAACAGGTTTATAGAGCGGTAATAATATTAGCTTGTTAATATCCATTAATTTGTTACAAATATAATTACAAAATACTTTCTTATTTTTAAAATTATTTTTATCTATATTTGTTTTATTTATTTGATTGTAGAACTTAATATGTTCGGATTCTTTACTATATGTATCGCAAACCCTACCGGTTTTTTTACCCTTCCCGACAACTGGGTCTGTTGAGAAAATTTTAAACTTATTTATTATTATAGATTTTGATTTTGTTGGTTCAATTATGCCCCATGGAGTATCTTCTAATGTCATGTCTTCGGGTATACTTTGTATTTTCTTGCGATATTTAGCAAATTCTTCACGCTCTTTTTTAGATACATCAATATTAAAATTATTACTACCTTTAATATGTAAATTAATATCTAATTTATCAATTGAATTTTCCTTATTATTTAAATCATATATATTTACATATCCTATATATAAATTATCATTTTTATTAAAAGATGGGATTTCGCGTCCTTTTATTAGAACACCTTGATAATATAAGCATTCAGCTATATACGAAATTTGCGGATTATCATACTCTGATTTTAATATATATTTTATCAATTCTTGGAAATCTTCGTTATTTAAAGCATTATATAGCGAAATTGTAGTAGCGTTTTTATCATTTAAATCTATATTAATTTTTTTAATTATATTATCTATATTAATATTATTTTGCGTCTCTGCGTTTTTAATATTATTAGATTCGTCATTTTGAAATAATATATTTAATTTATTATATTTATCTTTTTTATTAGAAATAATTTTAATACCATTTTTATGCATAATAATATAATAATTATTTATAATTTCATAAGGGTATATAGATTTATTTAAGGTATATACTATCAATTCCTCGTCGACATTTATATCATTTATTATATCGTTGTATTCTATGTAATAATTATTTAATTTAATATTATTTTGTATTATATTTCTCAATGAATTTTGCGTTCTTTTTAACAAATGTTTATATGATTCGCTATTATATCCATTACCTGTATTACCTGTATTACCTGTATTACCTGTATTACCTGTATTACCTGTATTTTTACATCTTGGATTATATTCTTCTTTGTCTCCAAAATCATATAAATATTCCTTATTTTGTGAAGTTAATAATTTAATCCGTCCCATTTTAAACATTGATTTCGGAAAATAATTAATGTTTTTCATTAATACACAATCTAAAGCATTATCTCTAATAATTTTATCAACTTTCATACTATCTATATATTTACGCGTTGATATACGAAGGGCATTTATATCAATTGTTTCGCGATTATCATTATCATCTTCTGTTGCGTGAATATATACTGTTGTATTTCTTTCTTCGAGAGGCAAATTTTGATGTCTACAATTACGAATACCTCTGCCTATAATTTGTTCTGGTCTATTGAAATGATACCAAGGCTCTATTAAATGTATTTCTCTCGCATTATAAAAACTTAAACCTTCGCTCGCTACAGGAGTAATTAAAATAACTTTTATTAATTCGCCGTTTAAATTTTCTGGTCTATTAATTTTATTTATCAATGTATCTATATTTGTAGTACCCATTATTTCTTTATTATCACTTGTTAATATACAATATTTGGGTGATTTAATATTTTCATATGTAGGTTTATTATCTATAATTTTTGGATTATTAATAATATTATTTGTTCCTTCCCTCGTAAATCCCATATGTTCCAAACAAACCGCAAATGGTAATATCCCTGAATATACAAAACGCGAATATATAACAACTATTCCCTTAGATTTTCTTATTATATTACATATTTTTAAGAATTTTCCAGAATATTTTCCTAAATTGTTTTCATCTGGAAATAATGCGTTTTCATAATTATTGTTATATTTTAGATATAATGGGTCAGTATCGCGAACTTTTGTAAAAAACGAAAAAAAACCCCTTGAACCAGTTTCTACATCATAAACAATATTCATAGGTTGTAATAAATTCATGTTTTTATTTATCTTATCTTCTTCACTGGATGTTTCATCTATGTTTTCACCATCTTCAATTACATCATCTTTAATTTGCTTATTATATCCCATTTTTTCAACAATGTTTTTTTGCGATATACTCATTTTAGAAGTAACAACCCCATTATCAATATTATTCAGCCATTCTTTTTCTTTTTCAGGTATAAGTTTATTTGATGGATCTTTCAATGGTATTTTTTTCAATATATCTATACCGCTATTTTCTGGATTTAATTTTAAAGCAAAAGTAAAGGGATTTTTACCTCTTAAATATGATATATATGTTGATGACAACATTTTAACCAATTTAATTACATTATCATCAACAACCAATTTATTAGTATTAAATATTTTTTGATATTTATTTAATATATCTTCGCGTCCATCATTTAATAACATTAATTTAAATAAATCAAGAATATCGCGCGGTTCATTATACATAGGCGTCGCAGAAAGCAATACAAGACGATTATTAACACCATTTTTAAGAATATTAAATAATGCTAAAAATGAATCTTTATCTTTTTTGTTTGTACTTCTAATATTATGCGCCTCATCAATTATAATTACCTTATCTTGAACTATTTTATTATTATAATTTTCATTTACAAATTTAGCAAAACCATCATATGTAAATACTCTATATCTATTTTTAAGGTATTTCTTGATTTCAGTATTTAATACTTTTTTATTATTAAAAGAAGATTTATATATATTAAGTAACTTCAAATAAATATCTCCCGTACATTGATTTGTGATATTTTCAAATGTGTGAGTATCTATATCAAATATCTGTGATTTAAAACTCTGTTTCAAAGATTGAGGCATTATTACCCACACAACAGGCTCACTATTATTATGTGATATTAGCAAAGATTCAGACATAGTTATCGCGGAGCAAGTCTTACCTACACCAACACCATGATATAACAAAATACTTTTATAAGGTGTTTTATAAGATATATATTGGCTAACAAAATGTTGATATAAAGCTGTTTCAAAATTACCACACATTCTATTTGCCACATCGTTGAAATCCTTAATATTATTTATAGTAGGAATAGTAGGGATTTTATGTATTAAAAAGTTCTTATTAACAGATAATTTTTCTTGAAAATCATCGTCGTTCAAATCTGGATAATATAAATTAAAACTACTATCTTTAGATTTAATACTATCTTTAGATTTAATACTATCTTTTGATTTAATACTATCTTTTGATTTAATACTATCTTTAGATTTAATACTATCTTTAGATTTAATACTATCTTTTGATTTAGGTTGTTTAGTGTCTTTTTTAGGTTGCTTAGTATCCTTTTTAGGTTGTTTAGTATCCTTTTTAGTTTTTATTTTAATACATCTATTCGTAATTGGATTTAGTATTTTACCTTCAGGACATACTTTTATAGGTTTGTCATTTTTAACATTTTTAACATTTTTAATACATTTACCGGTTTCTGGATCTCTTATTTTACCTGCTTCGCATATTTTAACGCATCTTCCTGTTTTAGGATTAATTTCTTTTCCATCAGGACATTCTTTTTTATCCATTATATTGATACTTTATAGTTTATTCTATTTAAAAAAGATATATTATAATGTTGAAGTAATTATATTATGTGCCTTCTTAAATATTTTAATCCTTTCTATATTATGATTTTTAATATGTTCTAAAACCTCATTGTATGTAAACCATTTTAAAGCCCTTACTTCTCTAATTTGCTCCATACAATTATTATCAAGTAATATTTTAGCATCTTCTTTCACTATTTTTGCTATATAATAAACATGTTTATATAAAATATTATTAGTGCCGAAAAATATTTCCTGAAATGGTATAATTTTGCTGTCTATTTGTATATCATCTTTATATAATTGTGTTTCCTCGCAAAATTCTCTTATAGCACAATCTATATCAGATTCCTTAATTTTTTTTCTACCTTTTGGAAATCCCCATTCTTGCTCTGTATAATTATTTTTATAATTTTTCAATGATATTAAATTTTTAAAATAACTAGTATTTATAATATTATCAAACTTGTTTTTTGAATCTATATATTCTTTTGTTTGCTTAAAATTATTATGAGTATTTTGACTCCATGTATAATTCCATATATTATCAAAACTATTATTTAATATCATCTTTTTTTCATTATCAGTCATATATTCAAATAATTGTTTTAAATAGTCATAATCATCTACATTATATTTTCCTCTTACAAATTCCATAAAAGACAAGCTATCTTTTCTCTGTATCATTATATATTTTACATTATTATCAATGATCTTATAACAAATTATACCAAAACTCATTATAGGATGAAGACAATCTTTATATAAATGTCCGTTTAATCCACAATTTCTACATGTTTGTGGGCGAAAATAATTAGTTTTTTTATTATTATCGTCATCTCTATTTTTCATCTTATAACATTATAATAATATAGTTAGTGATTTCTTAAATATATTTATAAAAATAAATTAATATTATTAAAAAGACGAATAATTGTCACTTGAATCGTATCCACTTAAACCTTCTTCAGTAATACCATTAGAGCCCCCAAATTGATTCATTGCTTGCTGTGGAGATCTCATTTGTGCTGGTGGTTGCGGCTGTGGTTGAGGTTGTGGTCTCATTTGAGATGTTTGAGGTTGAGGTGGTTGAGGTGGTTGAGGTTGTGGTCTCATTTGAGATGGTTGAGGTTGAGGTTGAGGTTGTGGTCTCATTTGAGATGGTTGAGGTTGAGGTTGAGGTTGCTGTTGAGGTTGAGGTTGAGGTTGAGGTTGAGGTTGCGGTTGTGGCCGAGGTGGTTGTACTCGCGGTTGTTGTTGTGATCTTTGCGAAGATTCATTTTTCATGCTATTTAAATCTTTTTCATTTTGTATCATAACATTTGCCGCATATTTATTAGCAGTATCATTATCTATTTTTTTATTTTCTTCAGTTGTATTAACTCTTTCATTTGCCATATCATAATCAGCCATAGACATTATTAAAGATACTATAATCATTAAACAATATACTATTATAAAGAAGGTTATAACCCATGCTAAAACCCAGCACCACCAGCGAGTTGTGCTATTTCCACCTGTCACAATACAAGTTAATTCAAATAATGACATAAGTACTGAAGGTAATGAAACTAATATTATAAATAATACAAACGCAAATCTTTGCTCTATGGATATTTTACTTGATGAAAATAATATCGCCAAACATAATATAAAAATAGTTATAAATAAAGCAATACCCGCATATTTTGATTGCTCAGAACCTAAAAATAAAGCTTCTAAACTTATTTGTGGATTGTTATTCTTATACATATTAATTCTCTATATGATAGAAAGAAAAATAAAAAATGATAATCATATAAAAAAGTTACTAATAACAATAAATAATGGGCATTCCTTATTATTTTTACAAATTATCTCAGAAATATAATAATATAATTTCTAACAATAAACCAAATAATACAGATATATTCTGTATAGATTTTAATGGTATTATACATAACGTGGCGCAAAAGCACATATATAATGCCGATTACGCAGATATAGAAAATATTATTATTGAAGGTGTGTGGGAAAAAATAGAATTATATATTAAGGAATACCAAGCATCTAAATATATTATATGTGCCGATGGTGTAGCTCCTGTAGCGAAAATGTTTCAGCAAAGAAAAAGAAGATATTTAACAATTTATAAAAATAAAATAGATGCTGATAATATTAAAAAATCTTATTGGGATACAAATGCTATTACTCCTGGTACAAATTTTATGAATAAATTAAATACATTTATTAATAAAAAAATTAGATATTCTACGTATCAAGCTAATATAATATATAGCGGAAGTGATGAAAATGGAGAAGGAGAACACAAAATATTTAAAATGTTGAAACTTGAAAATGATAATAATGATATTATTATAAATGGTCTTGACGCCGATTTAATTATATTATCATTAATTTCACGAAAAAATAATATATATTTAATGCGCGAATCTATTGAGCGTGAAACTGGCGAATTAGTAAAGAATTATTTAAATATAGATAATTTAAAAAAAGCTATTTTAAATGAAGTTAAAATTAAATGGGAATTAAATGTCAATAATACAAGCAGCGATGATAATGATGATAATGATATTATTGAAACTTATTGTACTATGATATCTATATTAGGAAACGATTTTCTACCACATCTATTAACAATAGATTTAAAAACAGATGGTATTGATAAAATATTATATGCTGCTAAACAATCTATAAATGAATATGGCTTACTTGTTAAGGACGGAGTTATAAATTATGATACTTTAAAAAATATATTTAAATACTTATCTACAAGCGAAGATAATGATATTCATAATATCTGTGAAAAATATATTAATAAAAAGGAAGGTATATCAAAACTACCAAGTGATAATTATGCTTTGAAAAATAAAGATAAGCTATGTTATTATATATATAATAATCCTGGAAATTGGCATAAAGAATATTATAAGTCAATATTTAGCAACAATATTACTATTGATTCAACGGTGATGTTTAATGCTTGTAATAATTATATTATTGGTATTTACTGGGTTTATCAATACTATAAAGGTATAAATGTAGATAACGAATGGTATTATCCCTACAATTACCCACCTACTATTAAAGATTTAACAAATCATTCTATTGCCTATAGTGAGCCAATTATTAATACTAATACTGATTTCGTACCATATTATATACAACTATTAATAGTATTGCCAAGAGAAAGCTCGCACTTATTAAATAATAAATACAAAAATTATATGAGCGATATTTATATGGGACTATTTCATATGTACCCATTGAATTATACTATTCAAACATTCTTGAAAACGCAATTATGGGAATGTAGCCCGATTTTACCATTAATTAACATTAATTATATTAAAAAAATAATAGATAATTAAATAATTTATATTATAATTAATTAAGCTTCCAAAGCCATTAATGCTTTGGCATTTTTATTATTTGAATAATAAAACCACGATTTCTTTTCAGGTTCCCATCTCGCTCCTAATTTTTTAGCAGCATCTTTATTTTTATAAGGAATGCTAATATATATCTTTTCGGCTTCTTCAATTATTGGTACTAATTCTTTAGTATTAACCGATGATAACTCGATAATATTAATAGCGCGCTTATTTTCATCACTTATATTTTCATCATAATACCATTTTTTTTCATTTAAATCCCATTTAGCACCGAGTTTTTTGACTTCATCTTTATATTCATAAGAAACATTGATATATGTTTTTTTATCTTTATAATCTTTTTTATTTTCAACTCCTATCGCTAAATTTGCCAATCTATCAGCATTGTAATTTCCGATTGAATGTTCGTCTTGTAAATTAGTATGTGCTTTAATATGAAATATTTTGATATTTTTTTTATTAATTATTAAACTACGTAATTTTTTTAATAATTCAATATTTGGAGGCACTTTGTCGGTAGATGTTCTCCAATTATTTTTTTCCAATTTTTTACTATAACTACCGGCACATTTAATTACATATTCAGAATCAGTATAAATATTAATAATTCTATTTTCATCATTTAGTATTTCAATAGCCCTAATAATGGCATTTAATTCACCAGTATTATTACTTTGTTTTCCTAAAACGCGACCATAATCATTGCGTTCGTCATTTTCACCAAAATAAACACCATATCCGGCTTTCGCATCATCCTTCCCGTTATTGACGCATGACCCGTCGATATATACGTTGACATAATCCATAATAATTTGTTGTATTATTAAATAAAAATAATATTATTAATCAATTTTTAACTTATATTCCACATTATTTTCATATTCTATTGAATATCCATTTTTAATATAAAATTTTATTAATCTTTCATGATTTCCATTTTTATCTACAAATAAATAAATAGTACCATTTAAATGACTGCGAGCAACCGATAATATCATAGTGGCAATACCCTGATTTCTATAATTAATATCAACGCATAATTGATTAAGATAATTATCGCTAATTCCTATAAATCCTATGATTTTATCTCTTTTTTTATATAGTATTACTTTGTAATATTCTAAAATTCTATTTGATTTAAAGTTATTATTAATTAATATATTACATTTTTCTAATTCATCATTATTTAAATCACACCTATTTATAATATTGATATTTTCCATATTTATTATGATGATATTAATACATCTAGATTTTTAATAAAGCAGGACATAGACGCATGCTTAGGATCCCAACCCAATTTAATAATTTTATCACAATTTATATAATATCTATAATTAGTACGAGGTTTATTTTCTATATATTTTATATATGAACTACTATTTGTTTTTTTAATAATAATATTTGCTAATTCTTTAATAGTTAAAGGAATATCAACACCTACATTATATATTTCCGAATATTCTCCTTTAGACATTAGCAATAATATAGCATCGTTTAAATCTTCAATGTATAAAAAATCCCGTATATTATCACTACTATATCTACTATC
>Ga0222713_10007216_pt1 | contig 10460 bp, 7 predicted proteins | sample C33_649DmetaG_FD_165061 | JGI IMG/M metagenome (GOLD analysis project Ga0222713, IMG submission 165061) | Estuarine water microbial communities from San Francisco Bay, California, United States - C33_649D | ecosystem: Environmental > Aquatic > Marine > Unclassified | place: USA: California... | reverse complement strand
GACGTGAGCGCTGTGATTCGGTAGAGGTCGAAAATTATGGACGCTACGCTCAGACGTTTACCGCATCGTTTGCTGGTGGAACACGCATCTCCAATGTGCAGCCTATCACGCTTGCTCCCGGCGAGCGCACGTGGATTCGCTTCTGTCACACAGGAATTTCCCAGCGTGTTGTTGTCGACACGTTGCGCATCGATGATAGCTGCATTGCACGTCCAATCCTCGCAATGATTCTCGATGAACGACTGGACGAAAAGGGTCCGACGATTCTCGATGAGACCGAAGACTCATGCGCTTCAGATCGGACGATCATCATCGAAGACGAAACCGGTGCCGATCTCGGCTTGATGTCTGCACGTGTGCTTGATGATGTTCTCGAGAACTGCGCCGTTGTCTTGACTGATTCAACGATTCGTGATCGTCGTTTTCGCATGACCATTCTGGATCCATACCGCGACGCGATCGTTGGTTTCGAAGCAGTTGATTCGGCACTCAACGTAACGCGCCGCATCGATACGATCCCTGGCTTCGAACTTCAGGTGGATGGCGACACAAGCGTTGTAACAACACACGACTTCGGTATTGTGCAGATGTCGCTTCTCGAATGCGACACACTCGACTTGTCGAACACCGGTGTCCGCTCGATTTCACTCCCTAGCGTCTACATACAGGACAATGCACTCTTTAGCGCTCCACTGTCGCAGTTCGCCGTGAGCATAGCAAGCGTCAGCGGCAGTGCGAAGCTTGTAGTGTGCTTTGCGCCAGTGGTCGCCGATACATCGCTGGAGCTTACCGACACACTCGAACTCAGGCAGGGTTGTCTGGTACGAAAGATCGTCCTGACCGGTCGTGGATCAAGTCAGGTGTTCTCAGGCATCTCGCGATGCGACGTACCCGTTGGCACCCGAACCCAGCGAAAGCTGGGTGCTATTCAGATCGTACCACAGCCAGCAGGGGAGCGAGCAACCATTGTGCTAGCCGAACCAGCACAGCACATCAGGGTGCAGCTGCTCGATATCGCTGGGACCGTCCTTCTCGACCGGTCGCTGAGCGAGAGCACCAATGCTCAGGCCGTTGATCTGGCGCTCGACGAGGTGCCGACAGGACTCTATGCGTGTGTCGTCACGACCGAGCATGGGGTGTCTCAGATCCTTTGTATCGTCCGCTAAGACACTGATTGCATCGCCGTACCGTCTGCGTACCAGCAGTCCTTCGTACTTTTGTCGCCAATCTGGCTTGGAAAAACATGAAGAAACGCCCACTTCGCCTTGTAGTTATCGCCGCAGTTGCGGCTGTTGTCGGAATCGGCATCGGACTTGTCGTGCAACCGGCATTCTCCGGCGATTCCGTCATGGACCAAACGCGCAAGTTCTCTGATGTGCTCTCCATGGCAGTCAAGAATTACGTCGAGGACGTCGACACGCAGAAGCTCACTGAAGCTGCAATCAAGGGCATGCTCAATGAACTCGATCCGCATTCGGTGTACATCACCGCGAAGGAAATGCAAAAGGTCGAAGAAGACTTCCGTGGTTCATTCGACGGTATCGGCGTCGAGTTCGACATCGTTAACGATACCGTAACGGTTGTCTCACCGATCATCGGTGGTCCGAGCGAAGCGCTTGGCATTCAGGCTGGCGATAAGATTGTCCGCATCAACGACACAACGGCCATCAAGCTCACACGCGAAATGGTGCCGAAGAAACTTCGTGGACCGAAGGGCACCGTCGTGAAGCTCCACATCAAGCGTGCTGGCGAAAAGGAACTCTTGGTGTTCGACGTCACACGCGACAAGATTCCGATCAACTCCGTCGACGCATCATTCATGATCGATGGAACTGATGTTGGCTATATCACGATCAATCGTTTCAGCTCTACAACGTACGACGAGCTCATGAACGCTGCAGAGCGTCTGCGCGGCGAGGGCATGAAGCGTCTGCTTCTCGATCTGCGGTATAACCCAGGTGGATTCCTTGATCAAGCATTCCGCATTGCTGATGAAATCGTTCCGGCTGGACAGAAGCTTGTGTACACCAAGGGGCGCCGCCCCGAGTTCGACGAAGACTTCTGGTCAACCCCTGGCGGTGCTCTCGAGAACATCCCACTCGTTGTGATGATTAACGGTGGCTCTGCATCTGCCAGTGAGATTGTCTCAGGTGCAGTGCAGGATCTCGACCGTGGACTCGTTGTTGGTGAAACATCGTTTGGTAAGGGGCTTGTCCAGCGCCAGTATCCACTCGGTGACGGTTCGGCATTCCGCTTGACCATCTCGCGCTACTACACACCGTCTGGTCGCCTCATCCAGCGTCCATACGATGACAAGGCCAAGTACTATTCGGGCGAAGGTCGTGACGAAGGCGATGAGGTCGACAACATCAACCACACGCTCGACGACAGCACCAAGTCGCGTCCGAAGTATAAAACTGTGGGTGGCCGCACTGTCTACGGTGGCGGTGGTATCACACCAGACTACATCGTGAAGCAAGACACGATTGGCTTCCTCGCACGCAAGCTGCGCGCGAAGAACGCGTTCTGGGAAACAGCCGATCAGATCATGAAGAATCGTGGCAAGGATATTCGTGCGACGTATGGAACAGACCTTAAGAAGTTCCTGCGCGAGTTCCGTGTAAGTGATGCCGACATCGATATCATGAAGTCTATCGCTGCCACGAAGGAAGTTGAATGGAAGGCCGATGAATACAAGCAAGATGAAGAGTATCTGCGTCTTGCTGTGAAGGCATTGATTGGTCGCGCAGTGTTCAACAACAACGGCTACACTGCGGTGATGCTCACTAGCGACAAGCAAGCAAAGAAGGCAATCGAGCTCTTCCCTGAAGCAAAGAAGATTGCCAAGATCAAGTAATTCTGCACACTACTTTACCTACACTCGAACTCGAATGATGACATCTCTCGTCCGCACACTTGTTGTGATTGGTGTTGCACTGATCACTACGTTTTCTAGCTCAGCACAAGACCCGAGCTTCCTGTTTCCAGGAGAAGAACTCACGTATCGTGTATCGTACCTCAACATTACGTTGGGTACCATTCGCACGGTAACTGAGCAAACAACTACGCTGAACGGACAGAAGGCGTACAAGGTAAAGGTCTTTATCGACTCGCACCCAAACATCCCATTCGTTTCGCTCCATTCGGTCTACGAATCATGGATGGATGCAACAGCTACATACTCGATGCAGTTTGTCGCCAACACCGAAGTCGAGAACAAGCAGTGGGAAGTTGATAAGTACTTGTTCGACTACTCGAACAAGAAGCTCTTGATGGAAAAGTACCGTGATAGCAAGATTGTGAAGTCGCGTTGGTTTGATATCAAGAAGCGCTATAACGACGGCAGCTCGTTGCTCTTCGCAGCGCGTTCATTGCTGCTCTCGAAGAAGAGCCTTCGCATGCCAACGGTCATCATGGAAGACACCGTAAACACGGTTGTCAACTTTAGCGGCAAGCAAGAGTCTGTGTCGATCGACGCAGTGCAGTATCCGATTAAGTCTGTCTACCTCAATGGCGAAGCCAACTGGACTGGTATCTACGGTCTGTCTGGTCGCTTCGAGGGATGGTTCAGCGACGACGAAGCACGCATTCCAGTCAAGGCCAAGATGAAGGTGTACGTGGGCTCTGTGACGATCGAATTGCAGAAGTGGCGCCGTGGATCATGGCAGCCACCGAAGGCGAGCTAACGTAGTTCGTATGCGAACGGTGATCGTTGATGGTGGTGGATCAACAACAGACGTTGCTGTTGCAATCAATGGTGTGATTGTTGCACGAACCGTGCTCCCCAGCATCAAGCCAACACCTGCCGATCTTCATACTGACGAGTTGTGTCGCATGCTCGGCACATTTCTCGCGTCCACACAAATTTCGCCAGACGTCGATGTAACGTCGCGCCTCGACGGTGTCGTGGTGGGTATGGCGGGCGTGTGGTCGTCAGCAGAGATTCATCGCTACCAACTTGCGCTGCGCGAGTCGTGGGAAACCTATGTTGGCATGGATGTGCCGCAGCTTGTCGTGATGAGTGATGCCGAACTCGTGATGGTAGCTGCACACGGACTTCGCCAGGGCGTTGTGCTGATCGCCGGTACGGGATCGATCGGATTACGGCGCATGCCTGATGGTACGCTTCAACGAAGCGGTGGATGGGGTCCGCGCATTGATGATGCTGGCGGTGGCTTCTGGCTCGGACGTGAAGCGTGCACTGCTGTAGCGCGTATGCTTGATGGACGTGGTCCATCAACATTGTTGATTCGCCCCGTAGCATCGTATGTACGTGCAGACGCAGAAGATCCCGAGAGTGTGCGCAATGGATTGCGTCGTAGTTCTATCGACGGTGTTGCGCGCATTGGTGGCGCAGTGTTGACGTACGCAGATGAGGGCGATGAGGTAGCGATTGCATTGCGAGCACGTGGTGCGCAGGAGCTTGCTGCTGTTGTGCACGCCCTTGATCCAGAGCAGACGTGCGAAGCCATGGTGTATGGATCACTCTTTCACAATGCCGTCTACCACGCGTGTGTTGAGCAGTATGCTGATCGCCCCCTTACACGAATTGACGACGTACTTGCAGCAGTTGCTGCGTCACTGCACGGCTGACTCTAGGAGCTCGATCGTTCCTGTTCGTGTTGACAGTCGTGTGCCTACACCAAATGGAAGTGTGAACTTCGTTCGCTCATGACCATACATGAGGTCGGCGATGATTGGTCCGCGTGTGAGATCGCTTCGCTCTGCGAGCACCTCATTGACATCGCGATGCGGTGTTGTTCCAAGCGGACGTGCCGACTGCGACCAGAAGCCATATGCTATTCCAGCTGGACGACGTCGAACCGTTGCAAGGAGAAGCTGCACGAGCATTCGATCAATGCGATATGTCTCCTCGCCGATATCTTCGAGCGCAAGGATGCTTCCGCGAAGCGACGGCATGTAGTCGGTGCCAAGAAGCGAAACAAGTACGCTAAGATTGCCACCAAGAAGGCGTCCCTCGGCGTCACCCGACTGAATGGGTGTTGTTGGCCATGGCTGCTTCAACCGTCCGAGTGGACGTCGTGACGTGAGCGCGCGCCAGAACTGTTCTTCAGATGTTGCGTCAATGTTCTCGACCATGTCCACGCTTGGCATCGCACCGGAGAACGTCACAAGACGGGCCTTGTGCCATAGCGCAAGCTGCAACGATGTGATGTCGCTGTACCCAACCAAGATCTTCGGATTCTTCCGAATAAGTCCATAATCGAGCTGGTTTAACAGTCGAGCCGAACCATACCCCCCTCGAGCGCAAAAAATTGCGTCGATGCGCTTGTCGGCGAACATGCCATGAATGTCTGACAGCCTATCGGCATCAGAACCAGCCAGGTATCCTGCGTAGCGCGAGCGGGCATGATCACCCACAACAACCGTGTATCCCAGCCCCTCCAGATAGCGTATCCCCTTGTCCAGTCTGGACATATCGCGTTGTGGGGATGCAGGCGACACGATGCCAATCGTGGCCTTTTTACGAAGCGCTGTGGGAAACCTAGGTGTCATGTGTGGTAAAAATGGGGAAAACTCATGAAGATTGGCACGGAAGTTGGTCTTCGGTGCCTACCATGATACCATTTCGTACGCAATTCGTCCTCCTCCTGCTCTGTTGTGCCGCCGCTGTGCTGCACGGACAGCCGGGCTTGCCATCGGCAGTGACGCCGATTAGTGGACAGATCAACCGATACGAGTCTGTCTCTGCAATCTTCGCGTGCGACACCATGGTGCGCGTGCGAGGAGCATCACAGTTCCGTGCAGGCGACGAAGTACTCATGATTCAAATGAAGGGTGCGCGAATCAACGAAGAAAACGATTCGACGTACGGACACTATGAAAACATGAATGGTGCAGGATGCGTTGAGTTTCTCACAATCCTGCGCGTCGATCAAGACCGCATTGTCTTTACACGACCTTGGGTTCATCCGTACAGCGCAGATGGCTCAATTCAGCTCGTAAGCGTTCCGCGCTACATAGATGTTGTTACCGATGGTGACGTGACCGCTCCAGCATGGAATGGTATGGTAGGGGGCGTAGTTGTCTTGCGCGCTGATGGAACATTAACACTCGACGCAGATATCGACGTATCTGGCAAAGGGTTTCGCGGTGGGTATCCATCCTTCCCTCGAGACGTATGTGCTCCTACACTTTGGGGATCGTACTACCTCTTCGGTGAAGGGGGCGAAAAAGGTGACGGCATAGCTACAACACAACACTCGCAAGCACTCGCCAGTAAGGGTCCATTCGGTAATGGTGGTGGTGGCGGAAATGGTGCTAACGCCGGCGGGGCTGGCGGAAGTAATGCTGGTAGTGGTGGACGTGGTGGCGATGCCAACACGTGGTGCGTAGGGTATCGTGGTATCGGTGGATACCCAGGTGTAACAGTCGACACGCTGCTCCTCAAGCAACGAGTGTTCCTTGGTGGCGGCGGTGGTGGTGGACATCAAAACAACAATCAAGGCACTGCCGGTGCAGCCGGTGGTGGAATCGTGATTGTTGTTGCGAACGGACTGAACATGATGGGCGGATCGATCATCGCACGAGGTCTCTCGGTGCGTGATACTGCAGCATGGGATGGAAAGCAGTTCCTGCAGCCAGGTGACGGCGCTGGTGGTGGTGGCGCGGGCGGCACCGTGCTACTTGATATTGGAGTAACGCGCGGTACTGCGACAGTTGATGTCCGCGGTGGCAACGGCGGCAACGTCGGTGCGCGATATCAGCCGAACGGTCCGGGTGGCGGTGGTGGCGGTGGAGCTATCGTTATGACGAAGCCAGTGCCAGGAGTTACGACACGACTTGACGGCGGTTCACCAGGAATACACTTATCTCCCGAAACAGCAGATGAAGTGCGCTACACATCGTGGGGCGCAACACAAGGTGATTCCGGAACAGTGATCAACGGATTCACGTGGAAGACCTACACTCCGCTTACGCTATCTGCAATGGGTGGCGGTGATATCTGTCCAGGCGGATCACGCGTGCTTACTGCAAGCGAAGGATTCATGTTCTACCGTTGGAGCAATGGCTCAACGGAGCGCAGCGTAACAGCAGCGGTGCCAGGCGAGTACAGCGTCACTGCTATTGACAGTAGCGGGTGCTCACAGACGGTGCGCGGTATTGTTGTGACGTTGGATCCTGTTCGACTCCAAGTACCCGCGCGAATCGATTTCGGTACTGTTGATTATCGCACGGGATATACCAAGGATCTTGTAATCAAGAGTGAAGACGACGATACAGTTGTGATCCAAAACATTGCAGCAGGTACGCACTTCCGCGTTGTGGATGCCTCGGTATTCCCTCTATCAATCGCTCCGAATACTACGGTGACGATTCCGATCGAATTCACGTCGAAGATTCCTGATGAGTATTTCGAAACACTGACTTTTGAGGTTGTTTCGCCATGTCGCGTGCTCTACCCTGTAGCCTTCCGAGCAAAGGTAGATCCGATCCGTGTGCGCTTCTCGATGCCCGATACCACAGCAAAGCGTGGTGCAACGAATGTCGAGCTTCCAATTACAACACAGCTTCTCCCTGACAGTTTGGACTTACCAAACGTTCACCTCCGCATTACGGTGTCGATGAACTCGACGCTCTTTGCACCATCAGGTATCACGCGCGGCACGATCGTTGACGACGTGATTGATGTCATTCGATCACGCCGAACAGTTACGATTGATATTGACTCATTGGTTATTCCAGCCGGACGATCAACGCTTACATCAATCCGCGGGACAGTTCTGCTGAGTGGTGTTGACAATACTGTGCTCGACATCGATAGCGTGCAGTGGATCCTCGTTGAACAAACACCGATTACCATCATTCAGGATGGTACACTGGATGTAGCACCAACGTGTTTCACTGATGCGCGAATTGTGAAGTTCCTCACGCCAACTGTATTGCGTGTTGGACCAAACCCTGTGCACGACGTCATCGAGATCAATGCCAACCTCCATGCGTCAGGCATGTATGATCTTGCCGTTATCGACCTCCAAGGCAACACGGTGTACCAGCATGCAGAGCGCGTGAATCATGGCGACGCTGAACGTACGATGCGTCTCACACTTCCTACGCAGGCCTGGCAACAAGGCAGCTATGTCGTGCGCTTTACAACGCCGCTGCAAACGTTCGTCGAGCCGATTGTGGTAACGCGCTAAGCTGGCGATCCCGATGCAATGACAACAGGCGCGCGTTGTGTCATTACTGCACGCATAGCATTCTTCGCCTCATCAGACGTCCAGTCAGCGATAACTGCTGGGATGCTCATGAGCTCTTCCATGAGTACGTCTTGCTCGAGACCGATACGACGGGCCTCGTTGTACGGAATGTCGCTTGAGAACGTTACCATCGTGTAGAGCGGGATAAAGCGATCCGGGAACTCTGCATGAATCCACGCTTCGATCTTCTTGCGCCACAGGAATCGTGGTTCCGAAACCTTGTCACGCATTTCAATGAAGTTGTCAAGCGCGAGCTCGAGGATACCGTCGCCTGCAGGCTTTCGTAGCCGCTGATATGTTTGAAGTGCTGGAGCCCACTGTCCGTTGTGATGATCGAGACACTCGATGAGAATGCGACAGTCTTCGAAGCCACAATTCATGCCCTGACCATAGAACGGGACGATTGCATGGGCAGAATCGCCGATCAAGGCAACCTTGTCGTTCACCACCCACGGATAACACTTCACCATCACAAGTGAAGACTCAGGATTCGTGAAGAAGTCATCAATCAACGTCGGCATCATTGGCACAGCGTCGGGGAACTGCTCATTGAAGAACTGCTCGACTGCCTCACGTGTGCGCAGTTGCTCAAATGATGGATCGCCTTCATGCGCGAAGAACAATGTCAGCGTGAAACTGCCATCGAGGTTTGGCAGCGCAATCATCATGAAGCTCTTGCGTGGCCAGATATGCAACGCATGCTTCTCAAGTTGAAATGCACCTGTTGCATCTGCCGGAATATGAAGCTCCTTGTAGCCGTGCTCGAGGTAGGTCTGTGAGTAGTTAAACCGATCGACCATCTGCATTCGACCACGTACAGCGCTGTACGCGCCGTCTGCTCCAAAGACGACATCTGCTTCCGAAACAATCGTCTCGCCAGATGGTAACACGAATGTTGAACTTCCTGTTTGGAAGTTGATATCGGTACAGCGCGCTTCGAAGGTGACCTTCACACCGTGGCGTTCAGCGACGGTGAGCAAGGTCTTGTTCAGCTCGCCTCGCGACACGCTGTTAATGAACTCGCCTTCGCGTCCATACGGCTGATATGTCTGATTGCCTTGCACATCATGCATCACTCGTCCGTGCATCGGAATGGAGATCGCGCGAATGTCATCGGCAATTCCTGCAACCTCGAGAGCGCGCAACCCACGGTCCGACATCGCAAGGTTGATGGAACGTCCGGCCGACATCGTTGATGCGCGCATGTCCGGACGACGCTCGAAGATGTGGACATCCATGCCACGTTTCGCAAGCACCGTACCGAGCAACGCCCCAACAAGTCCACCACCAACGATTGTAATGCGATCTGCCATATCTAGTTCATCTCTGTTTCAACGTGTTGAAATACGTGCAGGGTAGAAACAATTCAACCGACGTGGAGTTCCACGCGAGCGATTGTTCCAAGTTCACCAACCACCAAATCTCCAGAACGAATGGGTCCGACGCCAGCTGGAGTGCCTGTGAAGATTGCATCGCCACGACGCAACGAGAAGACACTTGCGAGATACTGAATGAGCATCGGAATACTGCGCTCCATCGCTGCGGTTGATCCATTCTGACGAAGCTCACCGTTGACACTACAGCGTAGATCCCATGGACCTTGCGCTGACTGCTCAAACGGAACGATTGTACTCACTGGTGCGGATCCATACCACGACTTCGCCACTGCCCACGGATGTCCAGCCGACTTTGCTCGCTGTTGCACATCACGCGCAGTGAGGTCGAGTCCAACTCCGACACCAGCAATCGCAGACCATGCATCGTGTTTGTTGCAGTCGCGCAAATCCTGCCCCAGTACAACAACACACTCAACTTCGTGGTGCACGTCTGACGTCCACGATGGAAGCACGAGGGTGTTACCCGACGGGATGAGCGCAGCCGGTGGCTTGAGGAATACGATAGGATCGGTCGGCACGGACGCCTGCATCTCTGCAGCGTGATCTGCATAGTTGCGACCAATGCAATACAGTGTACCAACAGGCATGGAGCGTCCATCCGTGAACGACCATGATGGATGTGCTGAAGAATCGTGGTGTTGTGCGTTCATCGAATGGTATCCTGAGCTTCGTCGAGAATCTGCTCCGAAGGAGGGTTGCGCATCATCTCGACACTTACAGTGTCGGTTGAATCGCGTGCAACGGTGAACGACGTTCTGCGCCACGGTAGTCCTTGGTCTGAATACACGCGCTGCATCAAGCGTCCAAAGACTGGTGCAGCTGCGCGACCACCCTGACCATC
>Ga0222713_10007213_pt1 | contig 10463 bp, 5 predicted proteins | sample C33_649DmetaG_FD_165061 | JGI IMG/M metagenome (GOLD analysis project Ga0222713, IMG submission 165061) | Estuarine water microbial communities from San Francisco Bay, California, United States - C33_649D | ecosystem: Environmental > Aquatic > Marine > Unclassified | place: USA: California... | reverse complement strand
GACCAATACCACGGACTTCATCTCCATAGAAAGTGATGAGAGCTTCACCTTGCAGCGTCAGACGAATGGAACCTGGCGGGTGTTGGAAGAGACGAACTTTGTCGTCGACACCGGCCTGGTCTATGAGCTGTTGCAGAATTTGAACAACCTGGACGTCATCGAGTTCACGAAGGACAACGTCACAGACTGGTCTCCGTACGGTTTGGCCAACCCCGTCCATCGTTACACCTTGCTGGCAGGCGGCACCAATCCTCCTCCGACTGGCACGAACACGGTCGTAGCGCAGTTGGACTTGGGCACGATGGAAGGCTTGAAAACTTATGCCCGCCGACCGGATGAGACCTCCGCCTACGCGCTGCTGACCGGCACAGCGCAGAAGCTGCCGCGAACCCTGTTCGACTTGCGTGACCGGCAGGTCTGGTCCTTCGCCACCAATGAGGTCAAACGCATCTCCATCGAGCAGGAAGGCCGCTTGCACGAACTCGTCCGCAATGAGAAGAGCATCTGGGCGATCGCCGAGGGATTCCAAGGCAGCCTCAATCCTTTCGCAGTGGAAGAAGCCGTCTTTCGCCTTGGCCAGATGCGGGCAGCCCGTTGGGTGGCCCGGGGACCGCAAGTGGCTGAACGCTACGGCATCACCGCCAGCTCGCACGGCATCACTCTCACCCTGCAACGCAATGGCGGGCCGGAAGAGAAACGCATGTTGCGCATCGGCAATCTGACCCCCACCCGCAGCGCCTATGCCGCAGTCTTGCTGGATGGTACTCCGGTCGTGTTTGAGCTGCCGCAAGATTTATACGAGTATGTTGACCGTTACTTGAACGCGCCCAAGCCGCCGCGTTCCCAACAATGATATGGCTGAACGCGTCCAGAGCCGTTTCTGGCGGAAATGCCGGGTATGTTTCCGCTGGTGCCGAATTGCGTTCCTCTCGCTGATCCTCTTCGCCGTCTGTCTGCTCATCTACGTCACCCAGATCGGCCTGCCGGAAGTCGTCAAAGGCCCGGTGCTCACCGAATTGCGTGACCGCGGCATCGACCTGCAGTTCAAACGCATGCGCTGGACCTGGTTCCGGGGTATCGTCGCCGAGGGCGTCACCATCGGTGAGACGAACCAGACCGGCGGCCTGCACTTCGAGGCGCGCGAACTCCTCGTGCAACTGGACGATGAGCAACTGAAGGATTTTAAATTCGTTCCCCGGGTGCTGGTGTTGAACGACGGCCAGATGGGCCTCGCCTTGAACGAGACCAACCAGCCCACCCGCCTGCTCAGCGTGGCAAAAGTCTCCACCGAGATCCACCTGCTGCCCAATGACCAGTGGGAATTGCTGCACTTCAAAGCCGCGACCATGGGCGTGAATCTGACGTTGAGCGGCAGCATCACGAATGCTTCCAAACTCCGCGATCTGGCCCGCAAAGAAAAGAAGCCCAAGACGGACGACGGCCCAAAAAAACCGAAAGACCCGGATGCCTGGCGGCGGCAATTGCGCCTCGTGGCCGATACGATGGCGAAGATGACCTTCGAGACTCCTCCGGAGCTTTACCTCGTGCTACGCGGAGATGCGAGCGATGCCTCGTCCTTCTTTGCCGAGGCCAAGCTGGATGCCAAGTCCGCCATGACGCCTTGGGGCAGTTGGGAAAATCTATCGCTCAGTTCTCCGTTGAATTCGCGCGAGATGAGCAATGGCCTTTTCCATGCCGAGATGAATCTCCGCTTCGACCAAGGGCACACACCTTGGGGTGTGGTACGCCAGGCCGATCTGCATCTCCAGCTCCTGCACAGCATCACCAACCAGGCACCATTCCGCGCGGACTGGGATCTCTCGCTCAGCGGCCTCCAGCTCCCCTACGGTCAGTTGACCGCGCAAGAGTTGAAGCTCAGTGGCGTGACCCGGCGCGAAACGAATGCTCCCTCCATTCTGGATACCGAGTTCAAGCTGCTCTCCAAGTCGGTGAAGAGTGATTGGGCGCAGGCCGCCGGGGCTGAGCTGGAGGCTCATGTCTTTTCCTCGCTCACGAATCCCGTGCCGCGCATCCAGTCTCTACAACTGACCTTGGAGCAGCCGAAGTCGGAATGGGCCCAAGCACGGCGCATCCATCTGGAGGGCGAGTTCTCCCTCACCAACGCCCCGGTGCAAACCAATGCCTCGTGGGGTTTCTGGGCCAAGCTCGCCCCTTATGCCATCCAGTGGAAATTGCAGAGCGAAAACCTGCGCCTGGCCAAGCTGCGTTTCCCTTCTCTAGCAACCGCCGGTCGTTGGACTGCTCCCACGCTGGAAATCACTTCATTGGAAAGCGCTTTGGCCGGTGGCGAAGCCGATGTGGCGCTGAATCTGGACGTCGTTCAACGCTCCGCCTGGGTGCGCTTGCAGACAGATATCGACGTGCAGCGCCTCGCCTACCTCATGTCCACCAATGCCCAAGTGGTGCTCAGTGATATCAAGTGGGCGAAGGCACCGAAGCTCAGTCTCGAAGGCCGTATGGAGTTGCCACCCTGGACCGGACCCGCCACGAACTGGAACGAGACACTCATGCAACGCACTTGGGTGGCCGGTGGACTCAGCGTCGGTCAGGTGGCTTATCAGGAACTGGCCGTGCGTTCCCTGCAAACGGACTTCGCGTTCACCAACGGCATCGTGTCCGTGACGAATCTCCATCTCGTGCGTCCTGAAGGAGACTTGCGCCTCGTCGGATTGGCTGACCTGCCTAAACAACGCTTCGAAGCCAAACTGGACAGCAGCATTGACCCGCTCCTCGTCAAAGCGTTCATCAACAAGCCGAAGACGCAGAAGGTATTCGATGATTTCGCACTCACACAACCGCCTCACCTGCGGGGCAATGTCTCCGCCATGTGGACCGACTGGAAAACGCTGCAAGCCGGTGCGCAATTACAGTTCACAAACTTCAGTTATCAGGGGCATACCATCAGCAATCTGAACACCCACATCGGGTTCACCAACCAGTTCCTCTCCTTCTCCGGAATTGATCTTCGCCGAAATGCGGAGGAAACCGCCATCGCTGATGGTGTCGGCATCGATCTGCTCAAAGGGCTGGTGCATATCACCAACGGCCTGACGCGCTGGGATGTGGCGGACGGCACCGGCATCATCGGACCGAAGACCAAGGAAGCGGTGGACCCCTATCATTTTTCCAATCCTCCGTTCGTACATATCGAGGGCATGATTCCTTTGGGCAATGCGGAAGAGGCCAACCTGCACTTCAAGCTGCTGGAAGGCGGCCCGTTCAGTTACTGGCGCTTCAACCTGCCGCAAGTGACAGGTGATTTGCATTGGGTCACCAACACTTTGATGATCACCAATATCAGCGGCAGCTTTTATGGTGGCCATATCCGCGGCAATGCCTTCTTCGATTTCGGCGCCACGAATGGCACAGCTTATCGCTTCCATACCATCACCACGAATGCGAACCTGAGTCCTTTTTTGCAGGACATGCTCTTGCGCACGAACACGCATCAGGGACAGATCGATTGCGACCTCACCATCACTTCAGCTGAAGCCAAGAGCATGAAAACTTGGAATGGCTACGGCACCGCCAGTCTGCGTGATGGCTTCCTCTGGGACCTGCCTTTGTTCGGCATCATGACTCCGGTCATGGAAGGCTTGGGCGAAGGCCTCGGCAAGAGCCGAGTGCGCGAAGGCAGCGCAAGTTACTTCATCACCAATAGCGTCATCTACACCGCCGATCTGGAACTCAAGACCCCGACCATCCGGATGACATATGTTGGGTCGGTGGATTTCGACGCCAATGTAGATGCCAAAGTGGAAGGGGCACCGATCAGCAAGCTCGTCGGCTTCTTTGTCACGCCACTGACCAAGATGTATGAATTCAAAGTCACCGGCACATTGAGCGAGCCGAAGATGGAGCCGCTCTATATCTTCCCGAAACTGCTGATGATGCCCTTCAAGCCATTTAAAATCTTCAAAGGCCTCTTCGAGAGCGACAAGAAGAAGGAGCCCAAAACGGAGCCGGTGCCTGCACCGATCCCGCCAGACTCAACGGAAAAATAGCAGCAAGGCCGCTCCAAGGATGATGCGGTACCAGCCGAAGGCCTCAAACGTGTGAGACTGCACGAACCGCAGCAACCACTTCACCGTGATGAACGCCGTGATCGTGGCCGTGACAAAGCCGATCGCGAACAGCAACCAATCCACGGAACCCAGCCCTTCACTCTTAACGTGCTTCACAAAGCTTAAGCCACCCGCCGCGATCAATGTAGGCACACCCAGCAAGAAGGAAAACTCGATCGCCCGCGGCCGGCTGAGCCCAAGAATGAGGGCGATAAGAATAGTAGAACCCGAGCGCGATGCCCCCGGGAACGCCGCCGCCAGCAATTGGGCCGCCCCGATGGCCAAGGCCACCGACCAGGTGATCTGTTCCACCCCCGTTTTGCCGCGCAGCCACCGCTCCACCGCCAGAAAAAGCACGCCACCGATCAGCGTAGCCCAAGCCACTGGACCGACCGTCTCCGGTAGTTCCATGCCGGCCTTCTTCAAGGCCAACCCGCCCACCGCCGTGACGCAAAAGGCACCAAAAAGTTTGGTCAAGTAATCAAAGGTCTCCGGCTGCTTCCAGTTCTGGACAAACCCTTGGACGCGCAATTTGAAATTCAAGATCACGGCCAGCACCGCCCCGGTCTGGATGCCCACGTTGAACAGTTCCGATTGCAGAAACGCCGAGTCCGCATGCAGAAACTTCTCCACGATCAACAGGTGCCCTGTCGAAGACACGGGGAGAAACTCCGTGATACCTTCGACCACACCCAATATGATTGCTGCCAGCCAGTCCTGCATGCGGACTCTTAGACGGGAAAAACGAATCCGGCACAAGGAAACAATCAATTTGGCAGCACTCCCACCGACCGACAGTTCAAACCCTTGATAATCAGAACTTAAGAGACGGATATCTCCTCGAGAACGGTTTTCATTTTGAATTTGCCCATATTTTGCCCGTCCAACTCAGCCGCCAGAATAGCCAAATGGAGTCCGGCAACCTGATTTTGCGGCTCGACGCGCCATCGGCGGATGGGTAGAAATTCCGCTCTTTGCCGTTCCGCTGCGCGTCAATGGAACTTTGTGCATTTTGCCATGTATAAGAATATGAACTTGTTGAACCGTGTCTGCACCGCCTTGTGCGTGTTGTCCGTCCTGTCCCTGAGTGCCCAGGAGCAACCTAAAAAGAAAAACGACAAGAGTTGGAAGGAGAGCAAATCTCCCATGCTCCAAGGTGACTTCCCTTACACCAAGGCCTGCATCGAGGCCAAGTTCCCGGCCAACAATATCGCCCACAAAGGCATCGCCATCATCCTCGATAACGACGCATTCGCCTGCTTCGATACCGATCTCCTCCGCTACACGGCTGGCTGGACGGGTAATTATATCACCGCTCATGGCGTGGCCTTCGATGGTGCCCACGGCGGTCACCCGGCCATCAACGGCGAGCAAAAATGGGGCACCCCCATGCTGCCCGGCTGGGACGGCGCGAAAGCCGCCTTCGCCGATCCGCGCGAAGAACCATTTGGTCCGTTACCGCAATCGCTAGGTCGCTGGGATGGCCTTTATGTCAGCGGCATGACGGTGACGCTGAGCTACACGGTCCTCGGCACCAAGATTTACGAGCAGCCCTCCAGCATCGTGAAGGATGGCCAGGTCGGCTTCGTCCGCAACTTCAAGACCGCGAAGGCCAAGCAGGAGATGTCCTCCCTCATCACGCAGGTCGAAGGGGCCAAGGGCGAAGTGAAAGGCAACGAAGCGACGCTCACCGCCGCTGATGGCAAGGTCACGATCGTCGGACTGGTCGGTGCGCCCAAGGGTGTCTCCCTCAAGACCACCGATAATGGTCGTGTCCTCTTAAGCTTCGCCAAGGGCGCCGCCGCCGGCACTTTCAAGTTGGTCATCTGGAATGGTGCCTCTGCCGATGCTTCGAAGTTCGCTGCCTTGACCGAGGGTAAGCTTGCGCTCGTCGCTTTCGAGAAGGGTGCTGCGCCGCACTGGCCTGAGCCGGTCATCACGCAAGGCGTGCTCGCCACCTCCCAGACCCCGGATGAAGCCTACGTGTTGGATAAACTGACCGCTCCCGAGAACAATCCGTGGAATCGCCGCGTGCGTTTCGGCGGTATGGATTTCTTCGCCGATGGCACCCGCGCCGCGCTCAGTACCTGGGATGGCGATGTGTGGACGGTTTCCGGCATCGACGACAAACTCGATAAATTGGTCTGGCGCCGTTTCGCCTCCGGTGGTTACGAGACGCTCGGCCTCAAGATCGTGAACGACGTCATATATACTTCCGGCCGCGATGAGATCACCCGCTATCACGATTTGAACAATGACGGCGAAGCGGACTACTACGAGAACTTCAACAACGAGATCACTTCCTCTCGTGGTTTCCATGAATTCACCTTCGATCTGCAGACCGATCCGCAAGGCAACTTCTACGTCGTCAAGGCTGGCCCCGTGCGTGGTGGCGGTCGTGGTTTCGCCGATGTGGATGGCAAGAAGCCCGGCAACGGCACCATCAGCGCCCATGCCGGCACGATGCTGAAGATCTCCAAGGATGGCAGCAAGCTGGAGGTCTTTGCCACCGGCTTCCGCGCCCCGAACGGTTTCTGCGTCGGTCCGCAAGGCCAGATCACGACGAGCGATAACGAAGGCACCTGGATGCCCACCACGCCCATCAACTGGGTGAAGCAGGGCGGCTTTTACGGCGTGGAAGATCTCGCGCACAAATCTCCGCTGCCTGATTACCAGCAGCCAATGGTCTGGTTGCCGCATAACGGCCCCGAGAACTTTGACAACTCTGGTGGCGGTCAGGTCTGGGTGGATAGCAAGCGTTGGGGTCCGTTCGGTGGTGACCTGCTGCATCTCTCCTACGGCAAGTGCCGCCTCTACCTCGTGATGAGCGAAGAGGTAAAAGGCCAGCGTCAGGGTGGGGTGGTCCAGTTGCCCGTGCGCTTCACGTCGTCGGCTATGCGCGCCCGCTTCAATCCGAAGGACGGCCAGCTCTACGTCGCCGGTCTCAAAGGCTGGCAGACGGATGCGGCCAATGCCACCGGTTTCGACCGCGTGCGCTTCAACAACAAGCCGGTTCACTCCGTGGAGAAAATGCACGTCACCAAGACCGGAGTGGAATTGACCTTCACTACTGAGCTTAACAAGAAAGATGCGGAAGACGTGGGCAACTACAGCGTGAAGCGCTGGAACTACGAACGCGCCGAACACTATGGTTCGCCTGAGTTCATGATCACGGATCCAAAGAAGCAGGGCCGCGAACCGGTGGAAGTGAAATCCGCGAAGCTCTCGGCCGATGGCCGCACGGTGACCTTGGAACTGGCGGATGTCCGCCCGGTGATGCAGCAGATGATCAAGTATTTCATCACCGCCAAAGACGGCTCGGACATCAAGCAGGACATCGTCCAGACCATCAACGCCATTCCCTGAACGGACGGGCGACTAATGCCGGATACGAATTGAAGCGCAGTCAACTGCGTCCAAACATAAAGACCAGAACAGGCCCGCCCCATGCTGGCGGTCCTGCGAAAACTAACGCATGAAGCAAGTGAAGAAGCTCAAACAAACGATGTGGCTGGGGGCAGCCTTGCTGATCTCATCAGTGATGGGATTGCACGCCCAAGAGGACCCGAAAACCGAACCCGGCCTGGCGGTGACTTATACCGTTGATGGCCAGTCGGACACGGCCATCGCGCAGAACTTCTGGCTGTACACTGAGCAGGGCAAACCGGTCACGCCCTTCCTGAACCCCGGCAAGTTCACGGCTACTTGGGATGGTTTCATCTCCGTGGATCTGCGGGATAACTACACCTTCAAGGCCGAGTTGAACGGTGCCATCAAGGTCGAAGTGAACACGAACGTCGTGCTCGAAGCCTCGCTCGCCAAGGGCACCACTGAGCCCAGCAAGCGCGTACGTCTGAACAAAGGCCTGAACCAGATCAAGGTGACTTACACGGCTCCGGATGCCGGGGATGCTTATGTGCGCCTCCTCTGGGCCGCGCCTGAGCTGGGTTATGAACCCGTATCGCTCAGCATGCTCAGCCATGACGTGAAGAATGATGCGCTCGCCAAAGGCATGCAGCTTCGTTTGGGTCGCGAACTCTTCATCGAGAACCGTTGTGTGAGGTGCCATACCGGTCCGTCAGTCACCGCGCTGCCAGATTTCGCCCTCGATGCCCCGGATTTCAAAGGCATCGGTTCGCGTCGCAACGCCGCGTGGATGGCGCATTGGGTGGAAAATCCGAAAGCGACCCGTGGTGTCGCCCAGATGCCCAAGATGGTTCACGGCCCGACCGCCAAAGCGGATGCTGAGGCCATCGCCGCGTATCTCGGTTCTTTGAAGGACGCAGCCGCGACGGCTGGCACAGACCCGGCACCAGAGATGGCCGTAAAGGGCAAAAAACTGTTCGAAAGCCTCCACTGCGTGGCGTGCCACGTTTCGCCTGAAGGCGGCGAGGCCGACGCCAAAAAAATCGCCCTGAAGCAGGTGAAGCAAAAGTTTGCCCCCGGCGATTTGGTCGCGTTCTTGCAAAAGCCTACGGAGCATTACGACTGGATCCGCATGCCGAACTTCCATCTCACGAAAGATGAAGCCAGCCAGCTCGCCGCTTATGTTCTCTCCAAGGCGGATGCGCCCTTGCCGGCACTCGCTTCCGATGCCATCGCACGAGGCAAGGAACTGGTGACCTCCGTTGGTTGCTTGAGCTGCCATAACGGTCCGGACAAGACGACCTTTGCCACGAAACGCTTCGGCGAACTCGAAGCCGAAAAATGGACGCAAGGCTGTCTCGCTGAGACCGAGACGGGCAAAGCCCCGTTCTTCAGCTTCACCAAGGAAGAACGCGCTGCCTTGCAGGCTTTCGCCCAAACGGACCGCACTTCTTTGAAGCGCCATGTGCCGGCGGAATTCGCCGAACGCCATTCGCGCATGCTGAATTGCCGTGAGTGCCATGGTAAGTTCGAAGGCTTCCCGATGTTCAGCATTCTCGGCGGCAAGCTCAAGCCCGAGTGGGCCGCACAGTTCATCGCTGGTGAAGTCAGCTACAAGCCGCGTCCTTGGCTGGAATCGCGTATGCCTTCCTTCCCGAAATTTGCGGGTGAGATGGCCGTGGGTCTGGCCCAACAGCATGGCATCCCGCCCAAGACACCGGCGGAACCGCCCATCGACAAGGAAGCTGCCGAGATCGGGCGTATCTTCATCGGCACTGATGGCGGGTTCTCCTGCATCGCCTGTCACGCTGTCGGCAAGCTCGGAGCCACGCAGGTCTTCGAGAGTGCCGGTATCAATTTCGCCTACACGGGCGAGCGGTTGCTGCCGTCCTTTTTCCATCGCTGGGTGTTGAATCCCTTACGTATCGATCCGCAGACGAAGATGCCGGTGTATTTCGACCAGGGCATGAGCCCGCTCACCGATCAATACGAAGGGAATGCCGACAAGCAGATCAACGCCCTCTGGCAATACATCCGGCAAGGCAAAGACATGCCGATGCCGAAGGATGCCCAGGTGCAGCAGTGATTTTTGGCCGCCATAAAAACATATTATGATCAAAAAATTGGTTCTCATCTCGGCGCTGGCCCTGACCAGCGTGGTGTTCACCGCGTGCAAAACGATGGACGCTGATTGCGAGTGCTGCAAAGCCGATGCCGGCTGGACGGTGCTCTTTGATGGCACTTCCACCGATGCCTTCCGCGGCTACAAGGCCGAGGCTTACCCTGGCGACAAATGGAAGGTGGAAGACGGCACCTTGCATGTCCTGCCCGGAAAAGGCACGGACCTGATGACGAAGGAGCAGTATGAGAACTTCGAGCTGGAACTGGAGTGGAAGACCTCGCCCGGTGGCAATAGCGGCGTGATCTATCGCGTGCAGGAGACGGCAGGTCCCGCCTGGCATACCGGCCCGGAGATGCAGGTGCTGGACGATACCGGCCACGGCGACGGCAAGAAGCCGCTGACCTCCGCCGGCGCGCTCTATGCGATGATCGCTCCGAACGCCGAGAAGGTTCTAAAACCCGTAGGCGAATTCAATTCCGCGAAACTCATCGTGAACAAGAACCATGTGGAACACTGGCTCAACGGCAAGAAGGTCGTGGAATACACCTGGGGCAGCCCGGAGATCGCCGCGCTCATCCAGCAGAGCAAATTCAAAGCGCTCCCGGAATTCATGAAGCACAACCAGGGCTACATCGTGTTCCAGCATCACGGCCAGGAAGTCTGGTTCCGGAATATCCGCATCAAGAAGCTCTAAGCTTCACTTGGATCTCATCAAGAACGCCAAGGCATCAGCCTTGGCGTTTTTGTTTGTTTGCACCTCTTGCGCCACCAACTTTAGACCATTTGACAGCAGACAGATATCGAATCACATTTGCCTCCATGAAATTCACCGCTTTATTTGCTGCCATGACTCTGGTCTCTGCTCTCACGGCTTCGGCCGGCCAAACGGT
>Ga0222713_10007211_pt1 | contig 10463 bp, 11 predicted proteins | sample C33_649DmetaG_FD_165061 | JGI IMG/M metagenome (GOLD analysis project Ga0222713, IMG submission 165061) | Estuarine water microbial communities from San Francisco Bay, California, United States - C33_649D | ecosystem: Environmental > Aquatic > Marine > Unclassified | place: USA: California... | reverse complement strand
CATTTCCAGAATCATAAGAATCGATTAAAGCAAATTCTTCTGCTCTCTCTTGAATCTTATCGCAAAGTTTTAAAAGAGCTTGCACTCTTTGATTTAAAGATGTTTTTTGCCACAATTTTTGAGCTTTTGCAGCCGACTGAACAGCCAGTTCTAATTCCTCATTGTCTGAAATGGGAACATCGCATAGTTTTTCTCCATTAGAGGGATTGAATACTTCGTATGTATTAGGATTGTTCATCCATTTTCCATTTACAAAGGTGCCCTTAATTTTAAATAAATTATTCATCGTAGTTTAAAGCTAAATCGAAAATATCGTAATTATTAAGTTGTTTTTTTTTCTTATAATTTTCGTTTAATTTTTCTGAAACAAAAATAGGAATTGAGGTTTCGTCTAATCCACCATGTGATCTCAGTGGCTCTTTTAATTGTGATAAATCGTGATCTTTAACACCTTTTCCCAAAGCATAATCAGCTTTACAAGTAACTACTAAATCTCCTATACGATCACTTGGCTGGTATAACTGCTTAACGCTTTCTTCTTTAGTTAAAGCAACGTCAATTCCTTTTATGCCTTTAATAAAATTTTTAATATTTTCAATTTTACTTTTATCATCTATATAAATTGTCACAAAAGATCCTAGTGCACCATGATGCACAACATAAGGATCTGTAATAGTGCAAATAACGTTGGTAGAATTTTTTCCAAATTCATTATTTAGTAAATCTTGCAAGTAAATCACATTAGGAGTTCCATCTGCTTTGCTTTTTGCTTTCATGCCATGGTCTGCAGTAAAAGCAACTTTGCATCCTAATGAAAGAAGTTTTTTAATGTACCCATCAATCATTTGATAAAATGAATTTGCTATTTCACTTCCTGGGGCAGCTTTATGTTGAATATAATCCGTAGTTGATAAATACATTAAGTCTATTTTTTTTTGATTACTTTCTAATATTTTAACTGCAGCTGCAAAAATAAATTCTGATAAATCTGCGCTGTAAACTTCAGGAACTGGCTTCCCAACAATCTCTAAAACATTTTCGATTCTAGAATCTTTCAAATTAGCTTGATCTGCTTTTTCCGCAGAAAAACAAATAGATTTTTTTAAATTTTTACCTAAAAGTTTTTTAAGCTTATCCTTTGCAGTAATAACAGCAATTTGCGCTCCCTCATTTTCAAATGCTTCAAAAATAGTCGAAGCTCTCAAAAAAGATTCGTCATTCATTAACGTTTCTTTTTTTTCTTCAGGATTATAAAAAAAATTCGCACATATTCCGTGAATATTAGGGGTAGTTCCTGTAACTATAGAAAGATTATTCACGTTGGTAAAACTTGGCATTGCACACTTTCCAAGTTCATATGTGCCTTTATTGATTGCCTCTTTCATGCAGGGCATAAATCCCATTTCTATTGCCTGCTCAATATAACCATTTTTACCTGGCTCACTGCCATCTAAACAAATGATCACAGTAGTTTTGGAAGGCCAATTATATGATCTATTGTTAACTGTTATTAATTTTTTCATGATTGTAATAAATATCTTGTTTGGTTATGTTTTATATTAAATATAATTTTTAGTCCTTACACTTTTATATATAATGAATATATAAAATTTATATGCTTTATACTCAAATCAGAAGTTTTAATGCTGTAACTAAACATCTTAGCTTTACTAAGGCTGCAAAAGTTTTAAATGTTTCACAGTCAGCAATTTCTGAGCAAGTCAAAGGAATTGAAAGCAGATATAAAATAAAATTATTTATTAGAAATGGTAGTGGAATTTTATTAACTGATTACGGTAAAAAGCTTTATGATATTACAAAAGATATAGAAGATATTCATGATAGAGCGGTAAATCTACTAAAATCATCAAATCAGCTTTCAACAGGAACGCTTAATATTGGAACTGTAGCTCCCATTCATCTAATGCCGATATTAAGTAAATTTTCAAAAAAATACCCAAAAATTAATTGCAACATTGTCTTTGGAAACTCTATTCAAATTAAAGAAAAATTATTAAAAAAAGAAATAGATATTGGAATTTTAGCTGACTTAAATGATCAAACCTTACTATACTCGAAACCGCTTGTAAGAGATAAACTGATTTTATTTGCATCAACAGAAAATAAAATATCTCAAAAAAAAATTGTTTCATTCAAAAATATTGTCAATGAAACATTTATTGTAAGAGAAAAAGGATCTCAAACTAGAGCTTTAGTAGAAAAAGAGTTATTGCATTTAGGAATTAAAAAAAAATTATATACTATTGGAAGCAGAGAGGGAATCTTTGAAGCAGTTAAAAATAATATGGGAATAGGATTTGTTTATAGTACTGAGCAAATTCAATTACCTAAAATTAATTTTATCAAACTTTCTTCAACTAATTTTTATGCAACTGAATACGTTTGTTGTCTAATAAAAAGATATGACTTTAATGCCATAAAGGCTTTTTTTGATGTAGTTCCAAATTTTAAAGATTTAACCAAATAATAAAGTTATTGAGTAACTAGTCAGAAAAACAATTACTGGTAAGTATATCCAACTACTAATAATCATAAAAGAATTTTTAATATTTGTTTCTCTAAATTTTTTAAACGTGGCAATTCCCAATATACTAGCCAAAGTGACATGGGATGCTGAAATAGGCATTGCAAATAAATTAATACTAAAAATTATATTTATATTTTCAATAATTAGCTGTGAAGAAAAAAATAATAAAACAAAAATTTGAGTTAACAAGATTGCAAGTGCAGAGATGGGATTTATTTTTGATACTTTGGACCCTATATTATGAATGATTTTTTTAGAAAAAAATAAAGCACCTAATCCTATACACAATGATCCTGAGAAAAATAGAAAATTTTGATTAATTAAGATAGTTTCATTAACGTAAGGAGCAAAAATTCCAACTACAGATGCTGTTAAATTAGAACCTAAAGCAAAAGCCGCAATGCATCCAAATATAATTAATAGCGATCTAATAATAAAATCTTTATAAAATATATTTAAATTAAAAAATCCCAAAAAAAGATTTAATAAATAATAAAAAAAAATAGATAAAACGTAAGAAAAAAAAGGGGTAAGAATCCAGATAAAAGTTATTTGTTTAAATAAGTTGATATCAATATTCAATTTTTTTGCTAATGCAAATCCAATAATAGAAAAAATAAGTGATTGAGAAATTGAACTTGAAATTTTTAACTTTACAGAAAATAATGTTGCAAATATTACAGGAAGTAAAATAAAAATCGTATTATTAATAGAAAAATAACCGGGAACAATTTTTTCATAAATTGCCGAGGGATATTGTGCATTTATAACTGCTCCCAAAATAACAAAGATAATAAAAAATATAATAGCATAAGAAAATCTCAGCATTTTTGATCCAATTGCTGAACCAAAAACATTTACAGCGTCATTAGCACCAATAATGATTCCGAGAACTAATCCTAAGAGCAGGTAAGACATTAAAATTAATTTTTAATAGAGGAAATAATTAACCTATCTGCAACATCCTCTGCTAAATTCGATACTTCATCAATAATTTCAACAAAATACCTAAGGTGTATTTTAACAGCAAGATCTATATCGTTGTTATTAAAAATTGCATTTTTTAACTTAGTACTCAACAGATCTCCAACGCTTTCTTGTTTTGAAACTTTTAAACACTCATCAATTGTTTTTTGAGGGTTTGTAAAAAATTCTCTTGACCCACTTACTAATAACCTAACGCAAATTGAATTGTTTTGAACAAGTTTATAAAAATCATCATGCAAATCATCATAAATATTAGGTTTCTCAGTATTAATTCTATGAGCATTACCTTGAAATTGACCAGGAATTTTATCAAGATTTTCCAACATTCCAAGAACATCGCCTCTTTGATCTGGTATTAAAGTTTCTTTGTATATTTTTCTTTCGGTGTCTCGTCTCAATTTATCACATTCGCTTTCTAAGCTTGATATTTTTTCAGTAATCTGCTGTACATTGCTGTAATTTTTTAAAAAAAATTCTTTAATGAGTTTTTCAAAATTATTATTTATCTCTAAAATATTGTCTAAGAATAAATTTATAGATTTTATTAATTCATGTTGATGATTTTTATAAAAAGACATATTTTATTGTGTCTCTTTCTGTATTTTGTTTCTCATGTAAGCTGATAAACTTTCAGAAAAAATAACTAAAACTATTATTGAAACAATAATTGCTGATGTTCTTGCGTATTCAAGCTGAAGAACATTTCTTTTTAAATACCATCCCATCCCGCCAGCACCAAAAAAACCTATAATTGTGGAAGCTCTAAAACAAACATCCCAAGTATAAATAAGTATTCCGGTAAATGCTGTTTTAACTTGTGGCCAAACTCCATATGCAAAAACCTGCATTTCATTAGATCCATTGGACCTCATTGTTTCCACGAGCTTCATATTTACGTTTTCAAGCTCCTCTGAAAAAAGTTTTCCAAAAAAACCTATGCAATACATTGTTAGAGCCATAACCCCAGCTAACATTCCAAAACCAACAATAGTTACAAATAATATAGTCCAGATAGTCTCATGAATTGATCTTGCAAAAATAATTAAAAATTTTGCTATAGGATAAGCAATTTTTTTACTTGGAGTTATATTAGAAGCAGCAAAATAGGCCAGGATTGAAGATATAATTACACCAATAATCAACCCCAAATAACCCATTTGAACACTATTTAGAATGGACTTTAAGTAGCCCACTTCAAGAACATAGCTTATGTCTACAGGATAATAACGATTCACTATCAAATCACCAAACCTTCCAAGAGCAGAAAAAAACCTTTCAAAATCGATGTTAAGGTAAAGAAAACACAAATAAATTAAAAAAAAGAATAATGAAATTTTAATAAATTTTGTAGCACCATTATTTTTATAAATAGCATTCATAATTTAATGTATTTTCTTTCTTAAAAAATGAGAAAAAATTTCTCCAATAATGATTAAAATAAAAATAAACATAATCACAGTAGTTACGCCAGGATAGTTCGACATGTGCATTTGTCTAAAAAAAGCCAAGCCGAGTCCACCCGCTCCTACTAAGCCCATGATTGCAGATCGTCTAATATTTATATCCCACTCAAATATAATTGTTCCAATTACTGTAGGGAGTATTTGGGGAATAATTCCATAGTACATTACATCAAAACCAGAACCTCCCGCTGCTCTAATTGCTTCAATAGGTTTTTTATCAGCACCTTCAATTGTTTCTGCAATGATTTTTGATATAAAACCTACTGATCTAAAAGCTAATGCAAGAATACCAGGTAATGCTCCGAGACCTACAGCTCCCACAAAAATTAAAGCCCATATAATTTCATGTACTGATCTACTGATTGTCATTAAAAATCTTGCAAAGCCAAAACTAAAAACACCAAGTGGAGTAACATTTCGTGCTCCTAGCCAGGCAACTGGAAGTGACAGAAACAATCCCAACATTGTGCCTAAACAAGCCATTAAAAACGTTTCAAATGTTGGAACAATTAAATATTTTACTAGCGACAAATCTAATCCAACAAAATAGGAAAGTTGCTTTAGAATTGATTCTCCAGATCCAATACGGTGCCAGTCAGTATCTAGAATAATAATAAAATAAACACTAAAAAAAATAATTGCTACAAGTGATATATAAAATAAAAACTTTTTAATTATTTTTTTTAAATTTTGTTTAGAATAAGTTTCAACATCAAGTGCAAAAGTATTCATTACAAAACCTCAAATTTATAAAGATCCTGAAGCACTTCTTCCGTTAATTTTTCAGTTATATCGTCAAATTTTTTTTTACCATCTTGTAATCCCAGTATTCTACTGGCAAACTGCTTAGCTAATTCAATATTATGAATATTACATAAAACTGGAATTTTTAATTCAACTGCAATATCTTTTATGAGTTGCATCATTTCAATAGCTATTTTTGGATCTAAGCTAGAAGTTGGCTCATCTACAAGCATTAACTCTGGCTCCTGCATCAACGCCCTTGCAATTCCAACTCTTTGTCTCTGCCCCCCACTTAATTGATCCACTCTCTTATTGGCAAAATCCTCCAAACCAACCTTTGAAATTAAAGAAATAGCTCTACCAATATCTTTTTTATCAAACATTCTAAAAAGACTTGAAAAAGTATTCATATATCCTAAACGACCTGTTAAAACATTATCAATAACTGACATTCGATCTATCAAGTTAAATTCTTGAAATATCATTCCTATTTTTCTTCTTACAAATCTTAGCTTCTTACCTTGTAATAAACTTATATTTTCACCTTTAAAAAAAACATTTCCACTATTGGCATTTGCTAATTTATTAATACACCGAATCAAAGATGATTTGCCTGCTCCGCTTGGTCCTATGATTGCATAAAAATCTGATTTATCTACTGAAAATGAAATATCAAATAAAACTTGCGGTCCACCTTTTTGATAAGTCAAATTTAAATTTTCTACTCTTAGTATTTCAGTCATAGTTTTTTTTATACTTACACACGCAGATAAAAGTCTGCGTGTGTAATTCGATAACTAACAGGGGGTTTTTTTATTTTTTAGCTGCTGCCGCCTTTTTTTTCTTAAATTCAGCTTTAGCAACTGCCAAAGTTCTAATTACATCATAATCTTTGTCAGTCATTTCAACAAATTTTGATGATTTTAGATTGTTTAAGAACTTTTTTGCACCAGGATCATTTCCTAGATCTAAAAAGGTTTTTTTAATATTATCCTGTATATCTTTACATAACTTACCGCTAAAAACAAAAGGATCTTGTGGAACAGAAGGTGATCTCCATAAAATATTGAAGTCTTCTAGTTTTACCTGTCCTTTTGCTACGACATTATCAAATCTATGACTAGCTACAAATCCAGCATCGATTTTTCCACTATGAACCGCAAGCGTTGTAAGGTCATGACCTCCAGTATAAACAACTCTTTTCCAAAATTTATCAGAGTCAGTTTTCATGTGAGGTGCCCAAACTACTCTTGGAATTAAATCACCAGATGTACTTCCTGGATCAGCATGACCGACTGTAGTTCCTCTCAAAGATTCCTCAGTAGTATATTTAGATCCTTTTTTAGATATCAAAACACTTTGATATCCAGGACCTTCATTTTGCATATATCCCTTTTTCTTAGCATAGGTTGCAAAAACAGTAATTGAAGGATCTTGTTTTTTTGCAGTAATATATCCGTAAGGACCTAGCACTGCTATATCTACAAATCCTCCTATCAAGGCTTCAGCTACCGAAGCATAAGAAGTTGGCATATAAAACTCAATTTTTTTGCCTGTATTTTGTTTTAGTTTAGCCAGAACTGGTTTATACAAATCTAGCTCAAACGAAGACTCTTCTGTTGGAATAATTGAAAATCTTAATTGCTTTGGATTTTTACACTGCGCTGAATAGGCGCTCGTGCTAATCAAGCAAATAGAAAAAAATACTCCTACTTTTTTTAATATATTCATTATTACTTTCCCCCTATTTTTATTTATTAATAAGATATTAGTACAAGATATCATTTTTTATCCAATACATAAAGTAGATAGCTGTTATCGAAAATTAAGAAATTTGTGTTCTGAAAATTTTTGTTATATTTTGATATAACTTTTCTAGTATTTACTATTTATAAATCTAATATTTACTTCTCGTGAAAAAAAATGATTATATACAAATTCTAGGTTGTGGAGCATCACAAGGAGTTCCAGCACCTGATGGTAATTGGGGAAATTGCAAAAAAGAAAGTAAAAATATCAGAACTAGAAGCTCCATATACCTAAATCTTAATAATTTTAAAATTTTATTTGATACATCTCCAGATTTGAGATTTCAATTATTAAAAAATAATATCTCAAAAATTGATTATGTTTTTTATACCCATATTCATGCAGATCATATATTTGGAATAAATGAGTTAAGAACATTTTACCTGAAAACTAAAAGAAGAATAAATATTTTTTCTACAAAAGAGTGTATTTTTTTTCTAAAAAAACATTTTAAATATCTTTTTACTAATAATAAAAATTATCCAGCAATTTTACAAAGTAATATAATTCATGGACCCTCCATTTTTACCAAAAAAAAATGTAAAATTTATATTGAAAAACTAGACGTTCAACATGGATCAGTACGAACTGTGGGATTTAAAATTAATAATAAAATTGCTTATATACCTGACGTAAAATTCATTTCCAAAAATACACTAAAAAATATTATTAGAATTCCACTTCTTATAATAGATTGTTTTAGAATTAAAAAACACAAGCTACATGTCAATCTAGAAGAAACACTTAATTATATAAATATAATCAAACCAAAGAAGGTATTTTTAACTCACATGAATAGAGATATTGATTATTACAAGTTAAGAAACAAATTAAAAAAATATAAAAATATTTTACCTTGCTACGATGGAATGAAAATTAAAATTTAAAAAAAATTATATCAAATAAAATTTTATTTAATAAACTTATAACCAAAAAAACCACTTGGAATGATTATATAATGAATAGCCAAAACAATTGCTACGGACACGGTCAAACCAATAATCATTTTTAAAAAATCCTTTCCAATAATTGGAAATGCATATTTAAATTGATAGTCTTTATTAATTGAAGCAATCGCAAGCTCTCTACCACATAACAATCCAACAAATACCCAGGTGGTTGACATGGGAAGATCATTTAATTCCTTAAAGTAATAAAGAACAAATGCGTAAATTACATCAATGATCGCTGCTGATCTTGCATATCTTGTTCCAGTTTTGTGAAGAACAACATCTTGGATATGACCGCCCTTGGTATAAAAAAGATAAAAAAGTAAAATGGTAAAATAAACAAGAACAACAATAAGTAACCACGGCTCTAATTTTCTTGGAAGATATACTGCAATATTTGCAACATCATGCATTAACCAAGTGCTCCATAGTAGTGCCGAAGTACACCACTTTATATTACGCCAAAAAGCTCTTTGGGAATCATTTTCAATATGGTCTTTTTTCTCATTAATAAATTTTGCAATCACAATCCAACAAGCATAAGCAAAGACAGCGGCAACCCCATAACCAACAACGCTTTTGAGAAGCATTTTTTCTAAAACGACTGTAGATGCAAAAGCAGAAAGTACTAAAAAAGTGGTAGAAACAGGAATTCCTATTCTTGTTAAATATAATAAAATTAAAGGTGCAACTGCATGATACCAGTATACTTCTTGATATGGAATTTGGGTTAATCTACCGTAAGAAATATCTCCATCATAAACATACCATCCATAAACAATGGTAATGATCATGGCAATTGATGCGACCCCAGCAAGCGTATACCACTTAAACCACTTCATTTTGGATGCCATGTAAGTGCCAAGTGTTTGGATTGAATCGTTAGCAATAACGGACCAACCTGCCAAACCAAAACCTACAATGGTATAAAACAAAGATAAGCTCATACGATAATAAGGATCTTTTAAATAGATTCTTTTAGAATAATAGCGTTATTTGTTTTAATTACTCACATGCACTAAATTGTCAAAAATGGGTAAACAGTTGAAGAACCTACAATTTTAATTTGATCTCTAGCTGAGGCATAAGAGGTAATAAAAAATGCAATCAAAAGAGATAAAACAAATTTTGTTTTTTTCATTTATTTTTTCCTTTTTTATTTGTTAAAGTTTTTTTATTAATCTCTCTTGAAGTCATTTATGTTACAAAATTGTTAAACTTTTGTTACAAAGACCAACTTTATAGTTGTGTAAAAAAGCTCGATTTTTACCAAAATAATGAAATAAAGCATGTATCCTAAATATCACTATGCTAATCAATCATCTTAAATGAAAAAAATTGCAGTTATCGTTAACCCCCAAGCAGGGTCAAATAACAAAAAATTTATACAACAACTTATTCAAAGACTATCCAATTCTAATCAAGTTACTGTATTTGAAACCAAAAAAGCTGGAGACGCAACTATTATTGCAAAAAAACAAGCTAAAAATTTTGACATCGTTGCTGTTGCAGGAGGTGATGGAACAGTTCAAGAGATAATAAATGGAATTAGTGCAAAAACCATTTTAGCAATTATTCCTGTGGGAACGGCAAATATTATAGCATTGGAAGCAGGTATAACTAAAAATATAAATCATCTTTGCAAAATAATTCTTAAAGGAAAAATAAAAAAAATTCACGTACCCATGATTAATAATAGAAGATTTGTTTTAATGACTGGTGTTGGCTTCGATGCTTTTATTGTTAACAATATAAATAATAATGTAAAAAAAATATTTGGAAAAATTATTTTTTTTATTGAAACACTAAAGCAGTTTTTAATTTTAAAAAAACCCAACATACAAGTAATTGCCAATAAAAAAACTTTTTTGGGTAATTGGGTATTAATTACTAATGCTTGTCATTATGCGGGTCCCTATCAAATAACTAAGCAAACTACTATTTTTAATGCAAATTTAGTTG
>Ga0222713_10007210_pt1 | contig 10464 bp, 9 predicted proteins | sample C33_649DmetaG_FD_165061 | JGI IMG/M metagenome (GOLD analysis project Ga0222713, IMG submission 165061) | Estuarine water microbial communities from San Francisco Bay, California, United States - C33_649D | ecosystem: Environmental > Aquatic > Marine > Unclassified | place: USA: California... | reverse complement strand
TAAATATTCCTTTTACCATTGGTGGAGGTATAAACGAGATAGCTGATGCTGATATTTTACTAAATTCGGGTGCAGACAAGATCTCAGTAAATTCTGCGGTAGTTAGGAACCCCGAATTTATCGATGAACTGGCACTAGCCTTTGGGAAACAATTTGTTGTTGTAGCCATCGATACCAAACATATCAATGGTAAAAATTATGTTCACCTGAACGGAGGCAGAATTGCTACTGAAATTGAAACAGAGCATTGGATCAAAGAAGCAGAGGACAGAGGTGCCGGAGAGATTCTGCTGACCTCTATGGACCATGATGGTACTAAAGCAGGTTTTGACAACGGCTTATTGAAAAAAATAAATGATACGATCAGTATTCCACTGATTGCATCTGGTGGAGCTGGCACTGTGCAGCACTTTGTAGATCTTTTCAAAATCACCAATGTTGATGCAGCTCTTGCTGCTTCAGTTTTCCATTATGGTGAGATCTTGATTCCGGATCTTAAGAATATATTAAATCAAAATAATATTGAGGTTAGGTTATAGTCTCTAAAAACAGAAGAAATGACAATTGATTTTAACAAAAGTGAAGGCCTGGTACCCGCGGTAATTCAGGATGAAAAAACACTTGAGGTACTGATGTTGGGATATATGAATTCAGAAGCTTATGAAAAGACAGTATCTGAAGGCAAAGTCACCTTTTTTTCAAGAACTAAAAACCGACTCTGGACTAAGGGCGAAGAAAGCGGTAATTTCCTTCATGTTGTTTCAATTAAAGAAGACTGCGATAATGACACCTTACTGATCAGGGTGAATCCTGTGGGCCCAACTTGTCATAATGGTAGCAGAAGTTGTTTCGACACCAATTATAACCAGAATTTTATTTTCGAACTAGAAAAAATCATTGATGATCGCTTTGCGAATCCACTAGAAGGGTCTTATGTGAATAAGCTCCGTGAAAAAGGCATCAATAAGATTGCACAGAAAGTTGGGGAGGAAGGTGTTGAGACCGTAATTGCAGCATTGAACGAAACAGAAAATGATTTTATCAATGAAGCATCCGACCTGATGTTTCACTTATTGGTTTTAATGAGAGAAAAGAACGTTAGTTTATCAACCATTGCCCAAAATCTGGAGAACAGACACTCCGGGAAATAATATTAACTGTTTCAGATTATTATGACTGATTGAAATAGAATGATCCAGATTCAAAATACTGCAACCTTATCCGGTCATCAAAACCCAATCTACACGGTAGAAAACTCACAGAAAAAAGGTATATTTTTTACAGCCGGCAATGATAAAGGGGTAGTTGAGTGGAGCTCAGAGACACTCGGTTTTATAAAGGTGCTGTTCCCTGTAATTTCATCTGTTTATTCGTTGCATAGCCCTATTTCGGTGCCTCTGCTTCTTGCCGGTGAGCGCAACGGACAGGTTGATGTATTTAATTTTGAAGAACAAAGAATCAGTACCGTTTTACATTTTCATAAGCTTCCTGTTTTTGACATCAAATCAGTTGCTTCAAAAAACGAAGTATTACTTTCGTCAGAAGACGGATCAGTTTCAGTTTGGGATCTTACTGATTTTAAAATGCTATATAGTTTCAAAGTTGCCGATGCAGCTGTAAGGGTGATCACTATCAGTCAAGATGAAAAAACCGTTGCTTTTGGCTGCAAAGACCATACTATCCGGGTGTATGATCTGAAAGATTATAGCCTTTTATATGTGCTTGATCAGCATACCTTGCCATTAAGTTCTTTACAATTCTCTCCAGATGGCAAACAGCTAATTTCTGGAAGCAGAGACGCTCAATTGAAAGTATGGAGCACTGTTGATTATTCATTGATTCAAAGTATACCAGCACATCTTTTTGCTATCTATTCGATTGCGTTTCACCCCACTCTACCCTATCTGGCAACAGCAAGCAGAGACAAGAGCATTAAGATTTGGGATACTGAAAACTTCGATCTAAAAAAAACAATCAGTATCGAAAAGGGATATGATTGCCATCACTTATCTATCAATAAAATAATATGGGAACCAATTAATAATCAGCTAATTTCAGTTAGCGATGATAAATTGTTGAAAATTTGGAAGGTGGAGTTTGGAAGGTGAGGTAGCAGAGGTATGAGGCAAGAGGTAGGAAGTCTGAGGTAGGAAGTCTGAAGTCTGAGGTAGGAAGTATGAGATATGAGGTATGAAGTGCTGCAATGACATTAAGCTAAATTATCTAACTACTAAATACTAACTACTAAATACTAACTACTAACTACTCACCTAATTAAATCGCTTAACGATTCTCAACTTATGCGTATACTTATTCAACTCAGTATTATAAATACCCTGTGTATCAATTGAATCGATCCTTACTCTTCCCGAAGCATGTATGATTTGCTGATTATTTAGCATGATGCCTACATGGGTGATCCGACCATCTTCATTATCAAAAAATGCTAGGTCGCCTGCTCTTGATTCTTGTAAAAAGCCTAAAGTATCACCTTGCTCTGCCTGTTGCCATGCATCACGTTTTAGCCTAATTCCAAATTGCTTAAAAACCATTTGGGTAAAACCAGAGCAATCAATACCAAATACGGAACGGCCTCCCCAAAGGTAAGGAGCATCTAAATAGAACATGGCAGCCTTACTGATACCTGAATCAAATTCAACCGTATTAGGATCAATTGAATATCCCTCCAATTTATAGCTATTTTCGGCCAGATAGAATAAGCCATCCACTGTATGCGGAATGCTTGAACCTGCCAATAGATTTAAAATTGAACTAGTATTGGATTTTGCTGCTTTGTGAAAAACCTCAAGAGCAAGAATCGAATTGATGTTATTTAATGCATCAAATTCAGTTTGATTAATAAGGGCGTATTGTTTATTGTCAATCCAACCCTCATACTCATCAAAAGCAGTCAGTATTCTAGACCATTTTTCAGTGATCTCAATTAATGTAAAATGATCTCCAAATAGCAACTGTGAACACATTTCACTTTTGTCGGAGGGTTCAGTCCTTAAGGGTACCAATGATAAATTACAAACACCAAACTGTTTATTCATCTTGCAAATAAACCAATTTTACATTAAATTAGCTAAAATGCTGTTATTCATACCATTTAATCTCCATCCAATCACATGATAAGTCCTGAAAATATTCACAGAATTCTAATAGCGGTTGATGACAGCTCCTATTCAGAACAAGCAGTAAATTATGGCGTATTACTAGCAAAAAATTTGGGTTCTAAAATAACTTTGGTACATGTAGATGAAATTCCAATCAGTTCACCTTATTCTGCAGACCCCCTATTAAATGAATCGCCGGCAATGATTCCGGAGCTGATGCATATTCAGGAAGAAGCCAGTAAACTATTGTTTAAAAAAATCAAAGAGCAGCATGGGGATGTGGTTGAAATGTCAACGGTCACCAAAATAGGAAGAGTACAAGATGAGATTCTGTCTGTTGCCGATGATTGCAAAGCAGATATGATCATATTAGGAACACATGGCAGGACAGGATTTGATCATTTCATTTCAGGAAGTGTATCTGAAAGTGTGGCACGGAAGGCGAAATGCCCGATTTTGATCATCCCAAATCCGGAAAAGAAATAAGAAAAGCAGCCTGATTATTCAAGCCACTTTTCTTATGTTATTTTTAATTTTTTAAGACTTTCATTTATTACACCTCACGTACTGTGTTAAAAAATGAATCCTACAAAAAAGGTTTGCTTTTTCAAATCAAAAATCAACTACCATGAGTAGGATATTTTTTTTTCGCCTTAACTGCTTTATTCCATAAAATCAATCCTACAACAATCATTGCAATTTGCATAGCAGCCCATAACATGGTGCTGAAATCGCGCCAACTCTTCCCGGCAAAATCCATAAAATGATGTTTGTGTAAAAAGGAAAAACTCAAGCCTTCAAAAACTTCCCGATCATCAATTCGAACAGAAAGTTTGCCTGAACTGGTTTCAACATAAAATCGTTCATTATAGTTTGTTTCATAACCAAGTTTCCATACAGGAAGCCGCTTATTTACGAAGCCATATTCACCGGCAAACTTTGTAATTTGCTTTACTTCAATAGGTTTTGCATTCTTGTCACTATTGAATGAAGAAGCAAGATAACGAGCATATTGTTCCTCTCCGTTCGCCAAAATAGAATAAGTATTTGCATTCAGGTAAATAGCATCACGGGTAACTGCCGGCATCTCTGAGCCCTTCTTAAAATCCTTAGCCCCCTGCTCACCCTCCGGGTAAACCTGCCAATAATTCTGCTTATTCATCTTTACCACTGAAATGTTTTCGATATTAATATCCTTTTCCAATGCCTTAGATAACTTTTCCCAATTCAGATCTAACTCTGAACCTGAGAAAGTATTTTCAACATAGAAATTTTCACGGGTATCGGGTTCAAACTTTTGCAAGGCATGGAAAGCTCCGCTGAAAGTGAATAATAAAGTAAATACAGATGCAAGTATTGATGTATATCTATGATTTCTTCTTGCTTTTGGCAAAGCTTTATCGCTAACTGATTTGGATTTTGTAGTAAAAAAGATGTAAATACCCATCAATGCGGTCAAAAAGGTAAGGCTCATGATTGCAATCTCGATCACTAACCTCCAATTTCCCAAAGCATTCAGCCAGCTCATATTATGAAAAAGCTGAAACATTGTATCTAAGAATGATCTGGTATTATCAAAAGCTAATCCGAGGCGATCATTTGCTGTTTCAACATAAATTCTGATGTCATCTTCCCGCTTAAAATCTACCCTGTATACCGGCAATAATCTGTTAATAGCCTTATATTCACTATCAAAATCTTCCTGGAAAGTCACTTTATTAACCAGGGCGCCATTGTTCCTGCTCAACACTGCATTGGTAGCCATTGCACAACAATCACCTTCTGCTTCTTCCTGCTTCCCAAGGGAGGCCGGAGGATTATTGGAAGTTTTAGCTTTGGAATCACCTGATAAAAAATATTTGGCCAGGTATCTTGCGTACAAGTTATCACCATCATAAAGTAATTTACCGTCTCTGGTACTGATATACTGCAGTTTTTTTTCTCCGGGGAGCTTAATCTGATAAAAATGATTACCCTTAATCTGAATAATTCTGAAAGAATTAATTATTGGATAATTATTAATTCTGAGTGCTTCAGAAAGTGAAACTTTCAATTGGCTGCTATCAATTGCCGGAGCATTATAGGCCTGTTTAGCAATTTCGGGTCTAAAAATTGTCATTATGGGGTGCATAAACCCACTCATTGCCCAGAATATTACTGGAATGGCCACCATCAAACTTAAAGTTCTATGCCATTGATATATTTTTTTTCTGATCATTTTCTTTAAATAAATGGAATTTGAAAAATGCGTATTACTCCATTAGGCAGTAATACGCATTTAAAACATTATTTCCGCCCGATAATATTGTACTGAATACCCATAACAAAAGTGCGGGGAGCAGATGGAGTATAGGTACTTCTATCTGTTAAGTTGTTCCCCCTGCTTGCATTCGTAGCATATAAAGCATTATTGATATTCATCATATTTGAAAACAATTCGATGCCCTTTAACTTGTAGGCAATACGCATGTTCAACACATTATAACCATCATACCGGATGGTATTAACCTGGTTCTGATACCAATTATCAGCATGCTGCAATTCCAGAGAAGTCCTGAAATTTTTGAACCATTTGGGATAGTACGAAAGCTCTGTATTGTATGTAGTCCTCGGGGAGACCGGCATTTCAAAACCATCCAGCTTCTTTAGAGCATCTGCTGATTTGATGCTTACAAGAAAATCTTCAAAGCGGTGCAGGGCGGTGGTACCACCAAACCGAAAACTCAACTCTTCGGAAGGTTTAATTACAAAGGAATACTCCAGCCCCTGATGCAATGTTTTTCCTGCGCTTTGATAATCAAATGAATTGTCAGCCTGGCGGATATTCAGAAGTTCATTCCTGCCATCCATTCTATAAAAACTTGTTTCGAGATATAGTTTATTCTTAAGTAATGAAGCCCAGGCTCCAATTTCATAATTATTGAATGTGGCAGGATCTAAATTATAATAAAATTCTGCCGGGTTGGTATTCGGTTTCTTTCTGAATACGGAAGTAAGTCCCGGGGGTGCAAAACCCTGTGACATATTCGCATAAAGACCGATATCATTACCCAGATCATAGGTTAATCCCAATTTGGGAGTCACTTTCTGATACTTTTTACTACCTGAAGAATTATCTAAATAATTATCATAGGAAAATGACATCAGATCATATCTTAAGCCTAGTGATACCCGTAAATCTGCTAAAACTTCTAAATCATACTGACTATAGATGGCACTATTTCTTATGATTGCGTCATAATCTGCCAGTTTAATATCGGGTCTTTCTTTCGAAATAGTATACCTTTCTACTGATTTTCCATCTGAACGCAATTGGGCGCTTAAATCAATCTGGTGACTCCAATATGTATTTGGTGAATAGTCGAACATACCCCCAATCAATAGTTTTGAATTCAGGAACCTGAACTTTTGTGCATGTTGAGCTATTGCACCGTAACTGGTAAAATCGTTTGAATTAATTTCACCTCTTGCAGTACTCTGACCACTTGTCCAGCGAATTCCATAAGAAGGGTTTTGGCCATGTTTGTTAAACCGGTTAAAAAAGGTGAAGTAACTTTTTGATGATTCATTCCAATCACGCTCCAATGTAAGCCTGTTTCGGCTAGCCATCGATTTACGGTAAGTAAAGTCGGCGGTGCTTTGGTATGATCTGGTGAAAAAAGATATACTATCCACGCTGCCTGCCGTTTCAGAGTTATAATCGGCATAAGAAAATGTTCCGATCAAACGGATCTTATCATTAAAATGATATTCCATTCTGCTGTTTACACTATTCTTAGTATAATCAGAGCTGGCCATCCAGCTATTTGTTTGATCACTAATCAAACCACCAATATAAAAGCCGAATTTCCCGAGTTTTACTCCTGTGCCTAATTGAACACGTTTATAACCGAACTGATCTAGCTGGATTCCAACTTTTCCGGTAGGTACAGAAGTTGGTCTTTGGGAAATGAAATTAATAGCTCCACCGACAGCCTCCGGACCATAAATGCTGGATACAGGGCCTTTAACAACCTCTATAGAACTAACAGTAAATTGATTTAATTCGAGCAATGCATTATGGTTAAATACCCCCATCGGCCTGATCGGAATACCATCTTCCATATACAGGTAGTAGTTAGATGTTGCCATTGGCTGCCGTATAGACATGGCATGCTGTTCATTATTGTAATTAACCATCATTACACCGGGTACTTTGTTAATTACTTCATAAACACTGGTAGCTTTGGTTTCATCTAAAGTTTTAGGACTAATCCTGTTTATTGCAATTGGAGCCTGAGTTCTTAGAGCGGCATCTCTGTTAGCAGTAACTACCACCTCCTGCAGATTATCCAAACTGGCCTTCATGGCAATCAGATTTTCTTCATTGTCACTCAGTGTCAACTCTTCAGTTTTATAACCCAAGGCAGTAATTTGAACTGTAACTTTTCTGCCGGAATTTGTAATGTTGAATTCACCCTGGTTATTGGACATGAAAGTCTTAACAGGCTCTGAGATCCTGATGCTGGCACCAATTATTGGCTCTTTTGTGATTGCATCATATAATTTACCTTTAATACTTTGAGAAAAGGCTATACTTATACAAATAGAAAATAGGAATGAAAATAATATTCGTTTCATTTCAAAATATTTAAATTTTATGTATTGATTTAATAAATAGTAAGTCCGTAGCAAAGAAATCTGCTAATAGAAGATCTTCAGGCATTGAAAAAAGCCCGGGTTAAAAAAATCTAAGAAAATCGGACAGTGGATTAAACCTGTGGAGGATGAAAAATATCGAATACACTACCTTTGACAATCCCATTTAACCAGTAAAATTCAGATTGCTTTAGTTTTGATGTGTACAATACCGGAAGAGTTGGAAAGAAAGAACGGGAAGAAAGAAAATTATCTCTTTTTACTCTTAGAGTGCCTTCCGGATTGTCCTGTTCTTTTTTCTGTTCTTCCTTTGCCTTTTTCATCATCTGGCATTTTCCATTACACTCCAGTTTTGGCTTTTCCTTATTCACACAGTTCCTGGCGTAAGCCTCTGTATTGATGTAATAATCGAGAACAATAAAATCCTTGCTGAATGATTGAAATAGAAAAGCAATCAGGAAAACGATCGAAGTTGAAACACGGAAAATTTCTTTTGAACCTGACATTTTTTCAATATTAATAAAAATATTTCTAAGAATAGAAAAACATTTCAGGGATCGCTGGTTTTATTTTGTAAACTGTGCTGATTCAGAAATACGAACAAAATTAATCGAATCCTATCCAATATTGGAGGATACGAAATTATTGTTGCGAGGGTTGCTTTAATTATTGGTATGAATGAGAATTAGCATTATTAAAAAACCATATGAACAAAAACCAAATCCTGGAGATCTAATAGATTAATTTTTCAATATTCAACCATTGAGATTAATTACCTCTGGTATGCAGAGCTAAAAGAAATGAAAAAATCAACATGACATGGAATTTTTAGTCCGTCAATAATGAAGCTTAAAAAACTGATTTTTGTCTGATAAAGGTATCTTACTCGAGGTGAAGCCAGGCTTTTTTGGCAAGCAATTCTTCACGGGTTTCACGTACATCTTCATCATCTACACAGCAGTCTACAGGGCAAACAGCTGCACATTGTGGTTCATCATGAAAACCAACACATTCAGTACACTTATCAGAAACTATGTAATATACCTCATCAGAAATTGCGGACTGAGCTTCATCAGCATTTAGATTTGTACCGTCCCCAAAATCAATTAGTCCTTTGAGAGTAGTCCCTTCCGAAAATCTCCATGCAGCACCGGCATCATAAATTGCATTATTTGGGCATTCAGGCTCGCAAGCCCCGCAGTTAATACACTCATCGGTGATTTTAATTGCCATTTTATCTAAAAGTCTATTTGTTAAGTTAATTTTGCATTAAAATGAGTAAAAACCTCATTTTTAAACCTTCGGACAAATATAACATTATTTGAAGTAAATTTTTTTGGATGATTAAGATTTTGACAAGCAAACAACGAATCATGGCTTTTTTACAATTAGGCCATATTCTGCAAAACCCAGATGAGCAATTAAGTTCACTTATTAGCTCTGCAAAACAATATAATGCATGGTTCACTCCACAAAGCACTGCCATGGCGATAAAGGCAATCTCAGAAATGCTGAATGAAACTGATCTGGATCAATGGATTGATACCAATACAGATGAACCAGTAAAAATGAATGCTATAGGTTTGATTCTTGCAGGTAATATCCCATTGGTTGGATTCCATGATATTCTATGTGTTCTAGCTTCAGGAAATAAAGCATTGATTAAGCTGTCTTCACAGGATAAACAATTAATACCATACATCTTGAGTAAGCTTTCAGAAATAGAACCTCTTTTTACGGAACAGTTTGAGTTTATCGAAAGATTAAAAGATTTTGATGCGGTGATTGCAACTGGTAGTAACAATACTTCCAGATATTTTGAATATTATTTCAGCAAAGTGCCTCATATAATCCGCAAGAACCGTAACAGTATTGCTGTTTTAAATGGTAATGAAAATAGAGAAGAACTCAAGTCTTTGGGCCATGATATTTTCGACTATTTTGGTTTAGGCTGTCGTAATGTTTCTAAAATCTATGTACCCAAAGGGTATAATTTCAATACTTTCTTTGAATCTATCGAAGAATTTAAAACGGTTGCTGACCATCATAAATACAATAATAATTATGATTACAACAAATCTATTTTTCTTGTAAACATGGATAAACATCTTGACAATGGATTTTTACTGTTGAAAGAGGATAAACGGATGGCTTCACCACTGGCAGTAGTCTACTACGAGGAATATGAAAACATTCAAGAGGCAGAAAAAGAATTATCGGCCCATGAAGAAGGTATTCAATGTATTATTTCAACATCAGATTTAAGCATGAAAGCTCTTCCTTTTGGGCAAAGCCAGCGTCCAGGATTATGGGATTACGCAGATGGGGTAGATACGATGGCATTTTTGAGGGGGTTGTGAGGGAAGGGTCTGAAGTAGGAGGTAGGAAGTAGGAAGGATGAGGTAGGAGGTAGGAAGTATGAAGTAGGAGGTCTGAGGTTTGAGGTATTGCTGCTTTTTTCAAATTAGCAATCATGTCTAAACACTAATTCCTAACTACTAATTACTAACCAACTAACTACTAATTACTAACCAACTAACAACTAATAAATAATTAACTTTGCAATCAATGTATGTGATAAAAGTTAGAGGGGTAGCAAAGATCCCAGATTATGTTCAACTGCGTGATGAAAAATTCACCTTGTTAGCGTATTTTCGATTAGATAGACCTGAAAAAGCATTAGACAAAGCAGGTTTAGCCGATCAGG
>Ga0222713_10007209_pt1 | contig 10464 bp, 4 predicted proteins | sample C33_649DmetaG_FD_165061 | JGI IMG/M metagenome (GOLD analysis project Ga0222713, IMG submission 165061) | Estuarine water microbial communities from San Francisco Bay, California, United States - C33_649D | ecosystem: Environmental > Aquatic > Marine > Unclassified | place: USA: California... | reverse complement strand
CGCCATCGCGCGCGCGCGAGCGCTGTCGCATTCGTCGATCCCATCGTCGTCCGCGCTCGGCTGTCGGCGCGCGCCGCCGTCGGCGCCGCCGCGTCCGCGGCGCGCGGTCACGCGCGCTGCCGAACGCGACGCCCCATCGCGCGGTCCCGCTCGCGCTCCAGGTTTGTTTCACACCGTCGCCAACTCGAAAGAGCGCGCGAATTCGAGCGAGCGAGCGCTCGGGAATCGCTCGCGCGCGCGCTCGCCGCCGACGGCTGACTCGCGGGACGTTCGCGCGCGACCAGGGACATCCGGACGCAGCGCGCGAGGATCCGGACGCGGAGCCGGACGCAGCGGTGGGCGCGGCGGTGGACGCGGTCGCGGCAAGGGCGGCGTGAGGAAGCAGAGCGATGGGAAACAACATATTGGGCAGACGCTGGACTATCAGAGCGAAAAAGCGTTTCCAAGCGTCGACGAGCTCGTGGACGACCCGCCGTTGAAAATTTTGCCTCTCGGAGGGCTCGGGGAGATCGGGATGAATTGCATGCTGATAGGAAATGGGGACCGATACATATTGCTCGATGCGGGGCTGATGTTTCCCGAGTGCGTTGAAATCGAAGCGTCGAGCGCGCGAAGCGGGAATTTTGACCTAGGCTGGAGCCGAACGAAGGCGAGCGAGAAACCATAGATACTGACCGCGAGCGCTCGTTCGCGCGGTGTTTTTCGCTCGAGCAGTCATGAAGATTTAGGTGTTCAGAAAGTGCTGCCAGATGTTTCGTTTTTGGCGCGATGGAAGGATAAAATTGAGGCGGTTTTGATTACTCACGGACACGAGGACCACATCGGCGCGTTGCCGTGGGTAATTCCCGCGCTCGATCCATCGACGCCCGTGTACGCCGGACTGTTCACCATGCAACTAATTCGACGGCGAATGATGGAGTACTCGCTTTGGAACGACGAACGCTTCAAGGTGTTCAACATGAACGAGCGTTTTCAAGCCGGGCCATTTGACATGGAGGCGGTACGTGTCACGCACTCGATTCCAGACTGCTGCGGTTTGATCTTTCGATGCGACGCGGGGACGATCGTGCACACGGGCGATTGGAAGATAGATGAAAATCCCGTCGATGGGTTATTATTCGATCGCACGTCTTGGGAACGCGTGGGTAACGAAGGTGTGACACTCATGATGAGCGACAGCACGAACGTCTTGTCCCCGGGACGAACGGTGAGTGAATCCGAAGTCAGCAAAGGCATCATGAAGCGCGTGCTCGGACACCGAGGGCGCGTGATAACGACGCAGTTCGCGTCGAACATCCACCGTTTATACGGCGTGCGAGATGCCGCCGAAGCCACGGGGCGACAAATCTCGTTCTTGGGGCTTTCATTGACGACGTACCTCGAAGCGGCGAAAAAGGCGGGCATCGCGCCTATCGACATCGACAAGCTCGTGCCGTCAGAGGAAATTGATAACTGCGACCCGAGCAAGCTGCTTATTGTCACCACGGGATCGCAAGGTGAGGATCGCGCGCAGCTCGCCCGAGCGGCGTACGGGGCGTCGCCGCTTCTCACTCTTCGTCCGGAAGATTTAGTGCTCTACTCGGCAAAGATGATTCCCGGGAATGAAAAGCGCGTGATGCGCATGATGAATGAAATCGCCAGAAAAGGTCCCGAGATCGCGATGAGTCGCGAGGACTGTCTGCACTCTAGCGGTCACGGGTACAAAGATGAGCTCAACGAGGTGATCAAGATGTTGAGGCCCGAGCACTTTCTCCCTGTGCACGGCGAGTACGCGTTTTTAAAAGCGCACGAGCAACTCGCGCGTCAAGCTGGAGTAGCGCATACGGCGGTCATCGGCAACGGGCAAATGTTGGGCGTCACGCCCTTGCGCACAAAAAAATCGCACGGCACCATGGGTAACTTTCACATGATTGGCAAAGCGCGACTACAGACGATGTTTAACGACGGAAACAACGGAAGCGGAACATCGGAGGACATGGCCATCGAAGAGCGCATGCGCATCGCGGTAGAGGGCATCATCGTGTGTGATTACGAAATCACAAACGACGGCAACGGACTCATCTTGGCCAAAGCTCGCGTTACATCGCGAGGGATGTGGACCGACGACGGGCGATTGCTTGAATCCGTGCGTTCGGATGCCGTCGCCGCGACGGAGGCGATGCCCATCGACTCCAAATTGAGCGCCGTCGAGCGTGCCGTCTCCAGCGCCATTCGATTCGCCGTGAAAAACTACTGCAACAAGCGACCAGACGTCATCGTCGTCGCCCACCGCGCCGGTGAACGTTCACGCCAACTACCAAACTTGGAAGAAATCGCCGAGGTCGACGACGAAGACGACGTACAAAAGCGTTACCCTCGTCGCTCGATGACTCCGGGTAACGTCCGTCCGCTCCGCGGCGACTATAAAGGTCCCGGCCCATCAGGCGACTCGCGGCACTTACGCCGCGATTCCGAGTATCAATAATAGTGCCAATACTTTCGTCCCGAATCTTCGCGATTCGGCGCTCGATGGATTCGTTATTGTTTGCGTATTGTTTGTAATTCGACGGCCGAGCGCGTCCGCCTCCGCTCTTCCCTCACTTCGCGGCCGCACATGTGCGGCGTGTCCGCGACTTTCCCAACGGTTTTTCCCGCCCGAACGTTCTGCAATTCGCCCGACGTTCATTCGCGCGCGTGTTCGCGCTCGTTCATTCGCGCCCGAGCGCTTCCTGTCCCCGACGCCGACGTCGCGCGGTGCGAGTTCGCCGCCGCGCACCGGTTCGAAGGACTCGTGCGTCTGTACGGCCCCGATCGATTCGCCGCCCTCGCTAAGGCGCACGTGTTGATAATCGGTCTCGGCGGCGTCGGCTCGTGGGCCGTCGAAGCGCTCGCGCGTTCGGGGATAGGCGCGCTCACTCTCGCGGACCTGGACGACGTGTGCGTTACCAACGTCAACCGACAGAGCGCGGCGCTGACGAGCACGATCGGGATGTCGAAAGCGCACGTTTTGGCGCAAAGAGTGAGAGATATAAATCCAGCGTGCGATGTGCGCGTGGTGGAGGATTTCGTGCAGGCGTGGAATGTGGAAGGAATCGTCGAGCGCGGGGACGGGGCAAAACGTCCGCCGACGGCGGACGACAGAGGAGAATGTAAGGATTGGCGTCGACCGGATTACGTCCTCGATGCGGTGGATAAGGAGCGCGATAAGGCGGCAATCGTGGCGTATTGCGTGCGCGCGCGCGTGCCGGTGTGCGTCACGGGCGGCGCTGGGGGATTGGACAGTTTGAGCGACGTGCGTTGCGATGATTTATCGGCGACGACGTTTAATCGGTTGGCGTCGACGACGCGGAAGACGCTGCGGAAGGAATACGGGTTCCCGAAAGACAACACTGGGCCAACGTTTCCACGTGCGCAGGGATCGTCGAAGAAATCGTCCAAGTCGTCGATGTGGGGTGTGAAGTGTGTTTACGCGCCAGAGAATGAAAACATCTTTCAGACGGCTGGGACGAAAGGTCGCGGCGGGATCGGGTGCGAAGGCGTGGGCGGAAGCGCGGTGTTCGTGACGGGGGCGATAGGATTCAAAGCGGCGTCTGAAATTGCGCTCGATTTGATGCAAGGAAAGACGTCCATGGATCCGGCGACGACGGGGTGGCGATCGCGCGTTTGGCCCGCGCGGGCGAGCGTCGATGGGCCGAGCGCCGGCGATTCGCGGTCAATCCCAGCGAACGTTGCGACATCGATCGCAGCTGTCGGTATTGCCTGTGATTCACGGACCACTGATGGTAGTGCGGAGGCGAAGGAGCTCGCACCGTCGAAGCGCGATGCATCGCAGCCGACAACAGCAAATTTGGACGCGGCGGCGAAATTGGATGCGAAACAAATCTTCGACGCGCATTGTCATTGGCATTTGGAAGGCGACCATCGATCCGTGCGCGAGCTGTGCGCGCGCCTCGCCGGGGCGTGCGTGACGACTACCCGTCCAGGTGACTGGGAAGTCGCCAAAGCGATTCGACAGGGCGAAGATGATTTCGTCGTGAATGTTCCCATCGCGTTTGGCGTGCATCCTTGGTGGGCGCATTTGGAGAAGGACGCGACGGCAGCATGGATGGTGAGACTGCGAGAGACAGTATTATCGTCACCGTTGAGCGTGGTTGGCGAAATCGGTCTCGACCGAATTGCGGTGCCGCCCGACGCCGAGGCGGATTACGACAACCAGATTGTTTGTTTCAAGCTTCAACTCGCGCTCGCAACGGAGCTGGGAAAACCTGTCGTCGTGCACTGCGTCCGAGCAACGGGCGACATGCAGACAATTTTTCGCGAGTCGAACGATTTGCCCCCTCGGATCTTTATGCACAGTTTTGGAGGGTCTTCGGAGTTCTTGCGGCAGCTGACGACGATGAAGAAATATGGCGATCGATTCTATTTTGGATTTTCGAGTGTCGTTAATCTCCGCTCGCCCAAAACGCAGGATGTTATCAGACTCGTTCCCGACGATCGATTGTTGCTCGAGAGCGATTTGTGCGATCCTGCGAGTGCCGAAGATGAGCTCCGAATCATGTTAGCCTTCATAGCGGACGTCAAGGGATGGAGCGTTGAGAACGCTGCTCGTATCACTCGCGACAACGCCGAGCGATTCTACGGCTTGTAGTGAAAACTAGTGCGACCTGTATTAAGAGTAAAAACGTGCGCGTCGCGTTCAAAGTAGAGGCTTAACATCACGACCGCGATGCCGTGCGCAACGACGGTGCCGACCTATGATCAAATTGCCTCGCTGTTTCATTATTGCGCGTACTAGGTGTGCTATGGATCGCGCAGAAAAGACCGCTTCGTCGTCTAAAAGTAAATCGCGCTAACGTCCGCGACGGCAAATCCAGAGCCGCACCCCGGACATTTGCGCTGACGACTCTCGATACATTTGTCAATGCATTCGCGGCAGAACATGTGAAAACATCTCGTGATGACGACAGCTTTTTGACGCTCCATGCATACTTGGCAGTTCATCATAGTCCTGTACGCCGCAACTTCTTCGTGCAAGTCTCTCGTACCACCCTCCTTGATCAACCGCCCAGCTTTCGCCTTCAATCCGATGACCTGAGACTCCGCCTTCGTCAGCGCTTGCTTCGTGGCTTCGAGTTCGCCGAGCTCCGTCTTGCTTCTTTTGACTAGTTCAGAAACTTTTTCTTCCGACGCTTGCAGCTGATCGCGGACGACAACGACTTGCTTTTCCATCGCACGAAGCTGAGCTTTAGTTCGTTCGATTTGCTCATCATTTCCGGACGACGCCTCTCGCACTTTCGTCAGTGACGCCAACATTTCGGCTAGCTGGGCTTCGAGCTGTTGCGAGCGCAAGTGCGCGTTGTCGAGGTCACGCTTGTAATACGCTGCCGTCTCCGTGACTCGCGCGCACTCATCTTCAAACCTTTTCGCGTTCGCTTGAGCAGCGATGCGCTCACCGACTGCTCGGTTCTGGCCTTCTTCACTCGTCGCGATGCGCTTCAAAAGCCGGGTGCTTTGCTCTTGTGCCTCGGCGTACGCCCCGGATATAGCTTCACACTCTTCGACGTACATCATCACCTCGCCCTGCTTTTCCTCTAGAGCGCTTCGCGCTGACGCCGCCGACGCTTCGGCGCCAGCGAGTCTCTCTTTCAGCAACGCGACCTGCTTTTCGAGGTCCGCGGTCTTAGAGTCGGACTTTTTCGCAACCTGGCCTTCGAGGTCGGCGACGGATTGTTCTAACGACTTGACTCTCGCATCGGCGGCGTCTCGGTGAATCTTAGCTTCCTCAAAGGACTTGTAAGATGCCATAAGACGCACGTTCTCCGCTTTCAACACTTTATTTTCTTGCGCCATGATATCAAGCTGCTTGAGCATTTCATCAGTGGAGACATTTATGTCCACCTTCTCCGAGAGCGTGCGCACTTTGAATTCCAGGTCGTCGCGAACCTTGACAGCGTGTATCAGTCTCGCATCGAGCTCGTTCGCGCGCTCATCCGCATGACGCAATCGCACGATGGCCGCTTCCCCACGTTCCGCCGCTTGGCGGTCGCGAATGGCGTCTTGTTGCACGCGATCGAGGTTGCGACGTGCGGCGCGCAACTCCTCTTGAAGACGTTCATTGTCCTCTCGCAATCCTTGACATCGGTTGTTCAGGGCGACGTACGCCGACGACTTTTGCACACTTGCTTCGAAATTATGTGCATCGCCAAGCGCGCGTACTTGAAGCGCTAAATCCATCTTTTCTTTGCTCAATTCAGCAATCGTCTTATCGTTGTGCTTCAGTCTGGCTTCGAGCTCGGCGACTTGTCCGGCAACCTTGACGAGTTCCGTCGCCGATACCGCGGCCTGTCCAACAGCGGGAGTTTCAGGTCGACTAACTCCGGCACCAACGTCCGCAGCTGCCGCGGCTTTGGCTTGAATCTCGGCGCCCGCCGCGCGAGCGTCCTCCGCCGTCGCCATTTTCGGCAAGCCTTCGATGGTTTCGTCGCCGCCGCTCGCTTTAGCAATCGCCAATCGCCTGCGCGCCGCAGCGAGTTCGACGTGCATATCATCGAGCTCCGCAGTCAGCTCTTTACACTTTTTGGAGTCGCGCAGATACGCGTGCTGTAAAGCGTCGTAATCGCGTCTCAGTTTTAGCCTACTCGCCTCGAGCGCGTCGAACTTCCTCCTCAATTCATCCGCCCCTCCTCCGTTCACCGCCCCGCCGTCGAGCGCGTCGAGCACCGCCGCTAATTTCCCTTTCGTATCGTCCGCCTTATCTCGCAGCGCCTTAACCAACTTATCGCGTTCGGAATCCTCCAAATCATCTTCCTCCAGTTCATCCGCCGCGCCCACTGTCTCGACGCCATCCTCGCCTCGTTTCCTCTTCCCCGACGCCGCCTCCGTCGTCTCCGCGCGTTCGCCCGAACGCGAAATCAACCTCCCTATGAACGGATCGACGAACCCCCCCCCGAGGTCGTCGACGATCGCTCCTTTGTCCTCGAACGTAATCCCCGCCCTGCGCGCCAACGCATCGATCGCCTCATTCGCCGCGTTCCATTCATTCGTCACCACCCCCAGGACGGTTTCGTACGCCGCGCGCGTCTTCGCGTATCGCGCGTTCGCCTCTTCGTGCGTCGCGCACTCCGCTCGTCGTGCGTCGAGCTGTGCGCGCGTACGTCGCATCCACAACGCGATTTTTCGTCAATCATCCACGTATTCTCATTCGACATGCGCACATTCATCGTTCGTCCATTCGTCATCCATCGACTTCACGCGCGTGACATCGATCGATCGATCGATCGATCGATCGCTTCATCGCTTCATCGCGTTTCGTTCGCCCGTTCGCGCGCGCGCGAATTCCATCGCGTCGATTTCATTTCACACGTACCGCCCCAGCGAGCTGTTGGTTTTTAAATCGCAACAACGCGTTTTCGTCCATGTCGATCGATCGGCGATGTGTCGCGCGTTCGATCGCGATCGCCGCCGATGCGGCAGTCGATGCCGCATCGCATCGCGCGACGCATCGCCTCGTTCATTCGTCCCGCGAGCGCGCGCGCGCGTCACGGCGAGGAAACGAATTTACGCTCGAAATTTCTACGCGATTGTTTCTCGTCGCACGCGTCGCACCGAGTCGCGTTCGAGCGAGAACGCGCGACGATCGATTCGTCGCGTTCGACGTCGATCGCGCGCGAATTCGGCGGCGCATCGCGCGCGCGCGAGCGACGGATGACGACGACTATCGAAAAGACGGAGAAAGGAGATGATGTTCTCGAAGAAATGCGCGCGAGCGGGCGAACGAACGCGCGCGCGGGCGCGTCGACGCGCGATGACGCCAACGCGGTCGTTCGCGAAGGCGTGGCGCGAGTCATCGTGAACACGACCGCGGAGGGCGCGGCGGATTCGTTTTATAACAAGCCGCAAGTGGTGAATAGGGATCTTTCGCTGTGCGTCATTCGCGAGTTTCAGCGCGCGCGCGCGAATGAGCACGCGAATGGGGTTGGGAAGAAAAATAAACGCGCGCGAGGCGCGGCGTGCATGACGAGGAAGGATGACGCGCTCGTCGCTTCGTTGCTGAGCGAGGACGAACGAGAGAGATTGTTCGCGACGTCGGAGGAGTTTCAGGAGAAACGCGAGTGCGAGAGGACGGAGGGTGGTGAGGACGTAGGAGGTGGGGAAGATGAACGCGTGAAAGAGCCGCTGAGAGGGATCGCGATATTAGAGGGGATGAGCGCCACGGGGTTGAGGGCGTTGCGGTACGCGCAAGAGTTGGAGGACGTGGCGTGCGTCGTGGCGAATGATTTGGACCCCACCGCGGTGGAAGCGATCGAACGGAATAAGGCGTATAATGCGGAGTGTTCGCCGCACCTTAAGGAGAAGATCGCGAAAGTTATTCCTCATAATCAAGACGTTCGCTTGGTGTGTATGACGCACGAGAAGATGTTCGACGTCGTGGATTTAGACCCGTACGGGACGCCGTCGATTCTCCTCGACAGCGCCGTTCAAGCGGTGAAAGAGGGTGGGATGCTCCTCGTCACCGCCACGGATATGGCCGTGCTGTGCGGGAATAACGGCGAAGTAGCTTGGGCCAAGTATGGGTCGTACCCGTTGCGCGCTAAATTTTGCCACGAAATGGCCGTGCGCACGTTACTTTCGTCCGTTGCGAACGCGGCGATTAAACACAAGCGCCACATCGTGCCCGTGCTATCGCTGTCCATTGATTTCTACATTCGCGTTTTCGTTCGAGTGTACACCAGTCCTTTGCACATGAAGAGCACGGCGAGCAAGTTATCGTACGTTTTCCAATGCGTCGGGTGCGATTCGCACGAGCTCCAACCCGTCGGCCGAACGGTGACCAAGGGCGACGTCACCAAGTATCAACCCGGCGCCGGGCCGGTGGTGCCTCAACGATGCCCGGACTGCGGTTGGCACTACAACATGGGTGGACCGATTTGGAGCGACCCTATCCACGACAAGGAGTGGGTGAAGAACATGTTAGCCGAAGTCGAAAGGAATGAAAAGACGTACCCAGGGTACACTAAGATTCACGCGCTGCTGACGTTGGCGAATGAAGAGCTTATCGACGTGCCTTTGCACTACGATTTGCACTCCATGGGGGCTACCCTCAAAATCACGCCCCCAAATGCGTGGCTGTTTAAGTCAGCCATAATTAACGCCGGTTACCGCGTCAGCAGCACGCACTCCAACGCGCTCGGCGTGAAAACGGATGCCCCGTCAGAGGTGCTTTGGGACATTCTTCGATGTTGGGAAAAGGAACATCCAGCCAGGGCGCAACCGACGCCGACGCCTGGTGAAGCGATTCTGAAAAAGGCGCCGAAAATCACCGCCAACTGGTCTCGCGTGCCGAGCGCGCAGTCCAAGTCGCAGCGCGACGGGACGCCTCGATTTCCACAGAATCCCGAACAAAACTGGGGACCGAAGCGGCGCGCCGGCGCGCTTCCGAGGAAGCCCGGGGTGACCAAAAAGGCGCGCGAAGACGACGAGTTTGAGTGATGACGTTTGATGAATTTGTATTACAAAGGTAGGCTACTTATCATGTCTCGCGCGATGAACTCCGCAATTTCGAGCGGCGCTTCGATTGCGACACGATGCGGCGAGACGCCCGACGGGGCGTCGAACCACTGTTCAGCGTATTCGACCGCGTGATTGCGCCACATTGCGAGCTGTGACGCGTCATACCTTCCATCGCCGCGCGTTCCTATCGCGGTTATCGCGCATCCCGCCGACATTCCGCTCGGTTCGTAACTCTCGCTCATGCGAAAATCATTCCTCAACGACGAAAGCATCGTTCGCCTCGTCGCGTTCGTCAGAAGCGCGTTGATGCCGTAGCGCTTAAAAAACGCCTCCCAAAACACCTCGGTATCCTCGATCACCGAAAGTTGCGGATTCTCAACATCCAAATCATTCGACCAATGCGCGAGACACGGCGCTCTCGCTCCCGAAACGTACGCCTTCCTCGGCCTCCTCCTCGCCGCCCTCGCCGCTTCGTACGCCATCCACGCTCCACTGGAGTGACCGAAATAAAATACCTCTTCGTCTTCCCGTAATGCGTCGTCCACTTCCCGCGCGCACGCTCGAGCAAACTCCACCAAACTCCCCGGCGCGTCTCCGCGAACGCCCAGCCGTCCGGGAACGTCCACCGCGAGCGCGCGCGCGCCCGCGTTCGTCATCGCGCGCGCGAACGCCCCGGCGAAGCACGACGCACTGAACCCGCTCGGGGGAAACAGCGCGATCGTCATCGTCGTCGTCGATTCCCTTTCGTCCATTCGCGCGAACGCGCTCGCGAGGTCCACCAAAACCATCGCGCGATGGCGCGCTCGGCGAGCGTTTTCAACCGTTTTCGCGTCGTCCGAGACGCGCGTCGCGCGCGCGCGCCCATCGGTGCGCTCGCACCGTCGTCGACGCGCGCGCGCGACGCGCGCGACGTGATGGACGTGTGAAATACAAAAAAATGCCTCGTCGTTTCTTCCTTCGCCGTCGTCCCTGTGC
>Ga0222713_10007208_pt1 | contig 10465 bp, 17 predicted proteins | sample C33_649DmetaG_FD_165061 | JGI IMG/M metagenome (GOLD analysis project Ga0222713, IMG submission 165061) | Estuarine water microbial communities from San Francisco Bay, California, United States - C33_649D | ecosystem: Environmental > Aquatic > Marine > Unclassified | place: USA: California... | reverse complement strand
ACATTAAATGTATGTTTCATAAATCACTCATCGCCTTTTTGATTGTCTTGTGTGAGTGCCTCTAGATTATTAATCTGTAACCACTCTTTGCAAATACGAATGAAATCGTCGCGCTGCTCTTTAATTTGAGCAGGTTCTGTTTCTACTTTATCTGTCGCAATCGCAGCAATTAGGTCTACTGCGGAAAGACCGTTTGTAAACTCACTCATCTTGAAAACCTCATTTCTCCAATTGGTGGCGATGAACTCTCAAGAACTGCAGATAGACATCCAGTGCAAATCTCACCAAATGCTTTGTCAACAACTTCGACGTGCTTATCGCTATCCCAAATCTCAGAGATAGTCTGATGATTTAGATCGCCGAAAGAGTACTCGAAATTGTAGTCATTACAGCATAGAAAAACTTTCCCTGCTGAATTGACATGAAGCCAATCCGTAACTCTATTACCGAAGTTCTTACAGCCAACAACCTTCTTACCTGTCATCAACTGTTTTGAGAATTCTTGATTACTCAATACATTGTTTATATATCCAGCGCGATCGAAGATATAAGGGTTCATCACCTTAAACACTGGAAAAAGTTTCTTAGCAAGATTTACTTGAGTTGTATGCTCGTTTGCCAGATCATAGTTATGTGAATCGAATTCAGGACCTTTCTTAACATAATTGTTCTTAAAGAGATCTTGTGAAAGACCATTTACATGAATTTGGAGTTCGTCTTTTAGATATGACAATTTTTGAGATGCATATTCTAGATTAGAGCAGAGGCGATCGAATTGATCTGCAGAGAAGCCAGATCGTTTAGCCCAAAGTTCTTTTTCGAAGGCAGGAATATTTAATCCAACGTGCTTTACGACATCGGGATACTCAGCAATCAAGTCTACGTTATGTTTATGTAATGAAACACCATTACTCAGAACATAGGTCGTAAACTTATACTTACGAGCCAAGTCAAACATTTCTTTTACATGCTTATACAACAACACCTCATTATAATGTGCAGTTGTAAAGAAATTGAAATTTGGAGAAACGACTCCATTTGGTTTTCGTTTCTCAGAGTCTAAATCTGCAAAGATCTTTTCCATGAGATCTAATGGCATATTTCCGCTACCCTCTTCTGGTTGCGGAATATATCGAACTGGGCAAAACCAACATTTGGCATTACAGAAACCAAATGGGTCTAATTGCATCCTTTGGATTTTAGTTCTTAGAATTTTTTCTTTTGTGTTACTCACGACAACCTCAATTTGGCGCGATCGGAGGGATTCGAACCCCCAACCTAGAGATTAGAAATCTCTTGCACTATCCGATTGTGCTACGACCGCAAATCTTCAGAACCAAAAGAAAGTCCAGCACGTGGAGTCATTGGCTTTGTATCATGCCACATGCCACGCGGAACATAAATTAATTCTCCTGGCTCCAAAACCTTTTCAAAATTCATCTTTCGACCTTCAACCTTCCATAATGTATAGCCTTGCATCTGCCAGCACCACACATCCATCACATCATTGTGGCGACCATAGGTTGCAGATTCAGAACTCAGACTTATATATGCGAGTGCCGTAAAGTTTTGATTTTTACGAATGTTATGCGTTACCGAAATTGCTTTTAGAAATTGACCAATAATAGGCATTGCTTCGCATTGATGAAGCACCATGCCCAAATTATTTTGAAATTTTACAATCTCTTTGTAATCTGTAGACAGATGAATTTTAAATTCTCGATCTAATTCTTCTAGAATTTCTGACCAACTCGGAATGGGGACTTTCACTTTTCCGAAATGATAGTAGTCCTCGTTGTTTCTAGCATTGAGATAATTTGAATCTTGTAAAAACTCTAGCATAGAACTGGAGCGGGATGAGAGAATCGAACTCTCGACCGAAGATTGGAAATCTGCTGTTTTACCATTAAACTAATCCCGCTTATTGAGTTTCAAACAACGTTGAGTGAGAATCCATCAACGCAAAATATGCATTCTCTTCTCCAACGTTATAGTAGTACAATGCTAGACTCTTGCGCGTCACACCTTCAGGTGTGTTCAGTGGGTGCGGATGACCATGCCATGGCTTTCCGTTTGTGTTGAACAACACACATCGATTAAAGATTGGAGCAATCTTCTGTACACACTCAGTCTTATCTGCGTTCCAGAGTTCAAGATGACCACCCCACTCGTCTTGCCAATCTTTGTTTAAATACAACAGAAGATTTAACTGGCGATGCATGCGAGTATGATTTTCGATATTGAAATCAATATGAACGCCCAACTTTCCACCACGTTCAATGTTGTGCATTCCACCGCCATACAGGCGAGTATCAGCAACGAGTCCTGGAACGCTAGTAAGACGTTCTAGCCAATTTAGAATATAACCTGAGTTGAGTTCTTGCAGCACATGACGAATAAACTGTGGAATAAAGTATTCGCTCTTTGACGCGAGTTTCAACTCATACTCACCATCAAACTTATGCCAGTTATCTTTATTGTACTGAGAGAAATTTACAAGAACTTCGTCTAATGTTTCTGGAGGAAGAAAGTCATCAATCACAATGTGTGGAAATGGATTGGCTGCAGCATACCGACTTCGAGCATCTGTCAGCCAAGATTCATTGTAATACTTTGTTACGAAATATTCTCGAAAGTCTGTCAGATCTTTCATACTCACTCCAAATTGGTGCGACTGGTCGGACTTGAACCGACATGGCTAACGCCGACAGATTTTAAGTCTGTTGTGTATACCGATTCCACCACAGTCGCGAAAATTATTTCAACGACTCCATGATGTCATTGTATACTTGATCTTGCTTGTCGTGAACAAGTTCCCAAATATTTTCAGACCAGATATCGAAATACACTTCGCTCTGTTCTTCTTGATCAAGTTCCTTGAGCGACGGAACCATCTGTTCCATCATCTCTGTGATTTCGCCTTCCTCACCCCATTCACATCCGTCAATCATACCATCTTTGTTATAAACATAAACACCAAAGAAGTTTGGCATTTCGTCTTCATACATGATGGATGCGATGAAGTCTGGATCAACAGAAGCAATTTGCTCAAAGAGCCACTCTAATCCTGCTTGCGGAAAACTCCAAGCAGAAACTGTGTTGAAGTAATCTTCGCCGCGATCTTCGAAGTAACACCACTTCGGTCCGACGTTCTGAAGATTCCATTCGTAGAGACTGCTGATCTCACGATCAATACCGAAGATGTCACTATACCACTCATAACCATCTCCAGTCCGCACTCGAGAATATAGTTCCTGCAGTTTTGCCTTACCTGCATCACTGAGTTTCTCAAAACGAACATGAGTGTTTACATGATTAGCCATAACAATCTCCAGTCATAAAATGGTCGGATATGCAAGATTCGAACTTGCGACCCCCTGCTCCCAAAGCAGGTGCACTACCAGACTGTGCTAATATCCGATTGTTTATATATTATACTACAGCAATTTACAATAGTAAAGTTAAATTTGGTGGGACCACTTGGACTTGAACCAAGAATCAACAAATTATGAGTTTGCTGCATTGACCAATTATGCTATAGTCCCAATAGTTCGCCCACAAATTCTTTTAGAAGTTTGTGATGATCGCCGCCATGCCAACGATTGCGTAAATACTTTCGTTTGTACCATGTTTCTCGACTTTCTGGATGACAGCCAATCAGTCCGACATTATTCTGAATAATCGCCATTGCATCACCGTTTGCATAGCGAGCAATTGTTTTGAACTTATTACCAACAAAAGCGCACCCATCAAAGAAGAACATTTCTGTTGGCTTTCGTTTCCACGTCACATTCAACGTTGTCTGAAACGAACGTCGAACTTCTGCTTTAGGGCGAGTGATGTATTGTTGGACGTCAACATCATTCAACAGATTGAAATAATGTTTGCTTGCCCAATATGCACCCATACAAATACCAAGATAGCGTCCACCATCCTGCATATAATTTTTTATGATTTGAGATTTGTCGTTCAGCAAACGATGAAAAAGATCTGCGTCGCCAGTCCCGCCAGGAAAGGCGACGAGATCTACTTTGGCGAAATCAACTTCACCAATGGTTTTCTTTGAGAATAGAGTGAATCGATAATAGTCTTCAAGTGCTTCGATCATCCCATTGCAGCAGGAAACATCTGCAACAGGATTGTTCATAAACAAAGCAATTTTTGGTTTCATTCGATGATCTCAATCTCACTCTCAGTTACTACAGCAACTCTCGCACCACAAGGTAGGAGAGTTTTTTCATTTCCTGAATACACTACTTCACTCGGACCATTTATTTTGACCCTATGACAATATGTATTCTTCCTGCCTTCCTTGATTGTCAGAACAGGATTATTCTCATTGTTCTTTTTATTAGAACGAATGATATGTTGATTGACATGAATGTATTTTTTCATAAACACTCCAACTGGCGACTCGGATGGGATTTGAACCCACGACCTCATGCGTGACAGGCATGTGAACTAACCAACTGTTCTACCGAGCCAAAAATGGTGCGCGATGACGGGATCGAACCGCCGACATTCTGCGTGTAAAGCAGACACTCTACCGTCTGAGTTAATCGCGCGAAAATGGTGGGACAAGTAGGACTTGAACCTACGACCTGACGCTTATCAAGCGTCTGCGCTAACCAACTGTGCCATTGTCCCTTATACTGTAAAAGATGAACCGCAACCACAACTTGCTTTTGCGTTTGGATTTTTGATTATAAAGGAACTGCTGAACAATTTGTTTTCATAATCAATAACAGCCCCATCCAAGTGTTGAGAACTGAATGGATCTACAACGATTTTTATATCGTGCTGTTCAATCATCATGTCATCTTCTTGAAGTTCTTCTTCAATACTAAATCCATATTGCATACCTGAGCAACCACCACCTTCAACGTAAACACGAAGAAGTAGATTGGATGTGTTCCAAGCATTACGATGATCTTTGATCATCATTTTTGCGATTTTATTCGCAGCAGATTGTGTGATTGTTATGCTCATAACAGTATGTAGTTTGGCGCCCCTTGAAGGACTTGAACCTCCGACCTCAACCTCCGTAGAGTTGCGTTCTAATCCACTGAACTAAAGGGGCAAATATGGAGTTGCGGACTGGACTCGCACCAGCATAAAAGAGTTTTGCAGACTCTTGCATAACTTTTCTGCCACCGCAACTAAAATACTTGACCGTTCGCCTCTTCGAGAATTTCACCGATGCGATTATAGCCTTTGATTGTGGGATGAACGCCATCAGGTGAGAGATGAGGAATGCGAATAGTCCAATCTTCAAACATCTCTGCTACATTCTCAACTGCTACTTGAATGTCTAAATTGTTCGCAGGTAAAATCCAATAGACTTTATCTGCCTTTACTCGATTTCGCAACTCAATCAGTTCATTGATTGTCTTGATGTTCTTACCATCATTAGAACCCAAACTGATTGCTACAATTTTAGCAGCAAAGTCAGTCTTATATTTCTTATTGAAATTTCGACTATTGATTCCAACTTGTGCGTGAACCTCACAGTCTGGTTTTGTAGAATGTGTGCCAACAGCAATACTATCACCAAGAATTAAACATTCAATCATATTACTCTCCGATAAACTGGTGGGAAAGGAAGGATTCGAACCTACTCAGCCAATGGCGACAGATTTACAGTCTGTTGTGACTCTCCAACTTCACCGCTTGCCCACATGAACTAAAATGGCTGAGGAGCATGGATTCGAACCACGATAAGCAGGATCAAAACCTGCTGTCCTGCCGTTAGACGACTCCTCAAAAAAGTGCTGGATGAGACAACTGGGTTTGCTCGTTCTGGGCATCCGATGAAGGCGACACATTACTGCTCGCCACATCCAGCAGGGAAGTTTTATGTCTTACCCAGGACATGTGGATAATGGGATTGTTGTAGCCAACTGAATGTTGCTATTGAACGCTTCATCCCATATCTGATCGTTGCCCACATATGTCTTTATCAACGATCAAATTCTAAAAAGTTGCTTCCTCTCTGCGGTGGTAACTATAGAGGCGTGAGGTGTAAAACATTTAGAATACACTCTACTCTCCTTCCATCCACTACACGACCAAAGAGGATTGTCGTATTGCCAACGCCAGTTCGGTATGACTGCATCTTTCGATGAGGGACCATGGCACAACATCATTACTAATGCCGTCTTGTATCCCAGAACCACCCTTGCCTATCACGGCACTTCTCATCGTGTGGGTCACACTAGCAGTTGATTAGACTGCACGTAAGTTTGTTGCTTGCACTCTATGCTATCGACTCACCTGTTTTACGATCGATAACAGGATTGTATTGTGATAGTTACATAACGCTCGATCTAGCCTCTGGGCTTACAAGCAACAAATTTTGGTGGACCGTGGGAGAATCGAACTCCCTTCTCTGCGATGCAAACGCAGCATAATACCCAGTATACTAACAGCCCAAAATTGGCGTGGGCTACCATTTAAGGTTCGTTCTTAACCATGCCCCCACGCAACATGGTTTACATTCCGTTCTGCCTCATATTTCGATCAGTGCTCCCGAAACGGAAAAGCCTCAACACTGAAAGGATGAACTCGCAGAGTGCACCTGCAAGTCACCAAGATGGCTGGCGAGGATGGGATCGAACCATCGACAGGCTGATTAACAGTCAGCTGATCTACCTCTGATCTACTCGCCAAAAATCAACATGGTCCCGCGATACGGACTCGAACCGCAACCAACAGTTTTGGAGACTGCGATGCTACCAATTACACCATCACGGGATACTCTCAAAATGGTAGGACCAGAGGGAATCGAACCCTCGTCGAAGGATTAAAAGTCCTATGCTTGACCTTCCAGCTATGGTCCCAAAAAACTGGTGGGTCTGCTGAGATTCGAACTCAGAACAACTGGGTAAGAGCCAGTTATGATGCACAGTTTCACCACAAACCCAAAGAAATTAGACTAGAACCTTATCTAGCCACCAGCGCGGAAACGAACCATCCTCATACAGTTCATGTTTGGTGAGGAGGCTCTTCTTTATGTCTTCGCGCCACATTACAATCATCACATCCATCCACTGCTTTCCAACATAGAAGCCATTCGCGTTTGGATGTTTCATTTTCTCGCCAAAGGTCTCATAATGGTACATGTCGACCAAGGCATTCTCGCTAAAGTCAAGAACATTCTTCCAAGGAGAGGAGAAGATACAATAGACCTCACTCATTTTCAGATACTTTTTGCTAATCTTGTTCATGACTCTAACCTCTAGAATATACGCTATTTCACCATAGACCCATAATAAAATAAATTGGTGAACCCAAGGGAATTCGAATCCCTATTCCATCCGTGAAAGGGATGTGTCCTGACCGTTAGACGATGGGTCCAGAATATCTGCTGGTTACTAATCCAGCGTCACACTATGCTTCGGGGTGACAGTCTCCGCTGTTACGATGTTCAGGTAACAGTCTGCAAAAAGATAAGTTTACTAGGAGGATAGTTGCTGGCAATGTGAATCGCCTCCCCACTGTCCGCCTCATCCAAGTGGTGTTAGTTCAATCGGGGCGTTTTCTTTTGATGTCACCTAGTAGACTTATCAATATGGTGCCTTCAGAGAGACTCGAACTCCCAACCTACTGATTACAAATCAGTTGCACTACCAGTTGTGCTATGAAGGCGAAATCTTTGACAACTGCCCCAACTCCCGCAGATGTCGGTGGCTTCCCACGCAAGAATATGCGCTTCGAAACCTTGCCCAGAAATCATAATTTTTAAACAGCAAGAGCAATCGCTAGGGACGCTCTATCAATCAACCTTATACACATATTCTACTGTACAAGGCTGTAAAAGTAAACCTAAAAAATTCTAATAAAATCAATACCTTAAAAAGATCGCTGTTTTCGGTGCGGGAGGGAAAATTCATAGGCACCTTGGGACTCAAATCCTACCTCAAGAAGATGAGGGCGTCGCGAATCACGCAAGAAATCTCAAATATTATATAGTACAATTTGAAAAAAATCAATCTCTAATTGCTTTTACCAACGCATAAACTTGCCAACAAACAAGAACAGCAAACACCCAACCGAGTAGTGTTCCGCGCTGAGTGATTGCCATGTAGATACTTGCTGCAAAAATGAAAAGGTCAAGTCCAATTATCAGTAATGAATTAAGCATACTCTGTAACTTTATCCAGACGCTTCATGGGGAAAACACACTTGCCTTCTTTGCGCATCTGCCTTTGATATTCTACCGTACAATCGAAACAGATGTCAAGCGTTTTGCTGTTCTTGACTTCTTGCAGTTCTTGACGATAGACTTCCCACTGAAAGTCTGTGAAGCATTGTGGCTTATTGATCGAGTGTTTTGGCATGTTCCCTCACAAGTTCCTCAAATGAACGAAACAGTTTATCAAACTTTACTTGATAGAGAGCCTCAATGCCCATTAGCATATTGGCAATCTTATCTTGTCGATTGTCTTCAAGTGGAGCATCCATCAGATACTCACTTACAACTCGAATGTCAGTTGTGACATTCCAGCATTCCATGATCTCTTGCTCAAATTCAAATCGATCAAACTTTACTCGAATCTTGCCATCTTCATCAAAGTATGCTTCACGCATTTTTGTTTTCCTCCTCAAAATCAAACCACTCACAGATTTCATTCAGCACAGCCAGTTCAATTGCATCGCGAATTGCTTCAGGGTCTGGAGTTGCATCATGCTTATGCGCACGATTCCAGCCCAGCATCACACCAGTCTCAACACACTGCGTAATTAGATTATACTCTTTCGCTTTCATATACCTTCTCCATAATACTTCAAGACCAACTTGAAAGCCTCAATGTGCTTCTTGATCAAGGCAATATCCTTCTTTTTATCTTTCTCAAAGATTGCCATGCCAGTATCATCCTTGCGTTTCCTGAGATCAACCTCAAGATTTTGAACAAGACTCTTCATTGAAGAAGTAGTGATTCTGTCAATCGTATCCCAATCAAGTTCAACTGTTACACTCTTGTTCATGTTCGTTCCTTATCTAAATCAATAGGTGCATTGAGAATTACTTCTTTCAATGCTCGCTCAACCAACTGATTGAATGTGATGTCTAACTCATGTGCCATCTTCATATACTTTAGCAACTCTTCGTCTGAAAATTCCAAGTCAATCGTTTCATATTTGACTGGAGTTTCATTTTGTTTCTTACCAAAACGCTCAGGAAATTTGTTGATGTATTCACCAACAGCATCAGCCATTGATCCTGCTTCGTAAGAGGATCCAACTTGTAACAAACCTTCACGAGTAGTCAACCATCCAGCAAAATCATAAAGATCGGTTTCTTTCAATCCGTTTTCAACATTTTGAGTTGCAACTGGTGTTGTTTCATCATACCGAAAAGTAAACTCAGTAAACTTTCGTTTGATTGCACTGGAGTAGTCGGCAATAGATGCAAGAAGCAATGCTTGTTCTTGCTCAGAGAAATTTTGAATGTAGTGTCTTGATAGATCCTCACTGCACTCCAAACACTCCTGTACAACCAACTCAGTGTACTTTATCAACTCATCGTCATATCTTGCTGCCCAGTCAATCACATCGCCTGGGTTATGTGCCTCATCTTGCCAAAGCATGAACCCTGCTTGTTCAGCCAATTGTTTGATTTTATCGTTCATTTTTTCTCTCCAAACTCTGCTTTGATTAGATTAGCAGCGACCATCCAATAGTTGTGACGATCACCAGTTGCTTCTTGTTGAGTATATAATAGATGTAGAATGTTGTCAACCAACATTTTCTGATAGTCTTCCATATTTGCCATTTGCCTGATCCTTTCATCTTCTCTTGTCAATTCCATGACACGGAAAAGATTGATCAATGCCGACTCAGACCATTCTGTTGGACCATATACCTCTTCAAGAATTTCCATCGGTTTGGATTTGCTTTTTTGATACATGTTATGATCACCACTCATCTTACCACTCCTTGACATCTGTGATGTCAATGCTAGAATCGTTCTTGTCAAACAATGTAAATTTGACTACCACACCAGTGCCAATACCACTTGAACTATCAGTAGTCACTGTAAAGTGCTGAACCTCTTTGAAATGGTTTACGATCTCGGCAAGTTTACCAATCTGTTCACGATTTAGTTTTACTTCACTCATGTATAGTCTCCACTATCATTCAATAGTTCTTCTACTGAAGTTTTCAAAACGAACTCACCATCTTTCACGGTGACATTTACAAACTTGCCACCACTTGATCGGATGTAATCACGACCGCCATCAATAAAGTAATTACCCTTGAGAACGAAGTCGCGACGATAGCGGCTGACAATCACTTCACCATCATCAGTTAGAATACCAGTGATTGGATCGCTGAATGCACTTTCGGCATTGCATATCATTGCCTTGAGACCATCACGGTACATTCCAAAGTAGTGCGAGTGTCCCTTTGACAAATCGGGATTCGGCTGATAGAACACATCTACTGGAGTGTCGTTCCATTG
>Ga0222713_10007206_pt1 | contig 10469 bp, 9 predicted proteins | sample C33_649DmetaG_FD_165061 | JGI IMG/M metagenome (GOLD analysis project Ga0222713, IMG submission 165061) | Estuarine water microbial communities from San Francisco Bay, California, United States - C33_649D | ecosystem: Environmental > Aquatic > Marine > Unclassified | place: USA: California... | reverse complement strand
AACTTCGTCGATCTTGCGGGCGCCGAGTTCCTGGCCCACGAAGCCAAGCGGCGACGGCGCAGCGGCGGGGGCCTGTACTTCTACCGGATCAAGGACGAGGTTGTCCGCTTACTGAAGCGCGGCGGCTATCTGGACGACATCGGCGGAGACAGCTTTTTCCAGGTCAAGCGCAACGTGATTGCCGAAATCTATCCGAAACTCGACAACGCCACTTGCCGCGAATGCCGGCTGCAGATATTCCGCGAATGCCGTAACGCACTGCCCGACGGTACGCCCAGAACGGACTCCGTGCCGGTTGCCGAACCGGCTCAGCGCACCACCTGATCAGCGTACGACGATTACCGGACGCGTACAGCGCGTCAACACTTCCATCGTCTCACTGCCCAGCAAAACCGCGGTCATGCCCTTCCGCCCCCTCGACGGCATCACAATGGCATCACATTTCCGGTTCCGTGCCGTCGCGATGATTTCCTTGTAGGGCCGGTCTGCCGAGGACATTCTCGTCGAGCAGTTCACCCCGGATTTCGCGGCCAGCACTTCGGCACGCTCCAGATAAGCCTCGGCCGCATCCTTGGCCGAGGACTCGTAACTGTCCATCCAGTCAGGCTCCGGCACGTAGCCTTCACTGAAGATCAGCGGGTCAAGCCGCGGCAAAACAAACAGTACGGTGACACGGCCGGACGACATCCGGGCCAGCCGGATACCCGTTACGAGCGCCTTCTGCGAACGCTTCGACCCGTCGGTGTAAATCAAAATGTGCTTGAACATGATCCAGCGCCTCCTCAAGCTTGCATGCCTTGAGCCTACCACGGGACTCGCCGCGCCGCACCCGTCATCCGTATAATGGCCGGCGAGGAACCCTGCCATGGCCCACCGACTTTCCAGAATTGTCACCCGCACCGGCGACGACGGCAGCACAGGACTCGCGTCCGGTGCGCGCGTCGGCAAGGACGATGCACGCATCGCGGCACTGGGGGATATCGACGAACTGAACAGCGCCATCGGACTGCTGTGCAGCGAGCCGCTGCCGGCACGCATCCAGAACCTCCTCTCGCGCGTACAACATGATCTGTTCGATGCCGGCGGCGAACTCAGCCTGCCGGGCCATGAATTACTGACTGATATGCACCTGACACGCCTGGAATCACATATCGAGGAACTGAACAGCGCTTTGCCCCCGCTCAAGGATTTCATTTTGCCCGGAGGCACACGCCCGGCAGCACTGGCCCATGTCGCGCGTACCGTCTGCCGCCGTGCGGAGCGAAGCGTTGTTCATCTTGGCCGGCAATCCGCCGACACCCGGCTGGCCCAGCGCTACCTGAACCGCCTCTCAGACCTGTTATTTGTGCTCGCACGCTGCCTCAATCGTGAGGCTGGCCAAGCGGATGTACTTTGGCAGGCGCCGAAGCCCGGCCATTGACCCATGGATGCTGACACCAACGACCGGCTGGCGATGCTGCTGGGGCAGACCGGCATCGGCAATCATCGCGCCTTCGCCGATCTGTACCGGATGACCTCGCCACGGCTGTTTGGCGTTGCGCTCCGGATGCTGCGACGGCAGGACTGGGCAGAGGAGGTCTTGCAGGACTGCTTTGTCAGCATCTGGCACCACGCCGCCGACTACGCCGCGGACAAAAGCGCACCGCTCACCTGGATGACCAGCATCGTGCGCAACCGCTGCCTGGACAGGCTGCGACGGAACCGCCCTGAGATTACCGGCGAGGCTTTTGATGTTGCCGTTGATCAATGGGAGGACGAAAGCGTCAATCTCGTTCAATCACTTTCCGCGACGGAGGACGCCGCCGCGTTGTCGCGTTGCCTCGAAATTCTCGACCGCAAGCAGCGTCAAAGCATCGCGCTCGCCTACTTTCACGGCCTGACCCATGCCGAACTTGCGTCTCACTTGCGCGAACCGCTGGGCACGGTCAAGACCTGGATACGACGGGGTCTGGAGAAGCTGCGCGGCTGCCTGGAGGGTGAATCGTGATCGCGGGCCGCTACCGTCGTACCGACCTCCGTCAGCGCCTGGCATCGGAATATGCGCTTGGCACCCTGCACGGCAAGGCGCGCGCCCGCTTCGAAGCACTGATGAAATATGACCCCGCCTTGCGGCAGGATGTCGGTCGGTGGGAAGAACGGCTTGCACCGCTCACCTATGGCATGCGTGATATCGCTCCGCCGATGCGGGTGTGGAACCGCATTTCCGACCGCATCGGCATCGGCCGGCGCCTGCAGATCCGGCCGGAGGTACGCGCGTACGGCTGGCGCATGCTCGCCGCATTCAGCACCAGCGTGGCCTTGATGCTGACGCTTTACGTCGGGACACGTCCGGCTGCCGAACCACCGGCCGCCACGGTTGCGGTCCTGCAGAGCCGCGAAGGCGCAGCCGTGATGGCGGTATCGTGGCCGCCGCTGAAGCAGGTCAAGGACCCGGCCGTCCGTCTCAAGACAGTGAATGCCGCCGCAGCACCCGCCAGCGGAAAGTCTTGGGAATTGTGGGTATTGCCGGACGGGGAAGGCCGCGGCAAGCCGAGATCCCTGGGCCGCGTCGCAGCCGGCAAGGATCAACGCATTCAGCTCTCGGCACTCCAGGTTCCCCTGGTGGCGAAAGCCTGGGGATTTGCCGTTTCCGAGGAAGCGGCGGACGGTTCGGCATCGGGCACTCCGTCAATGCCATTCATCTTTCAGGGCCAGTGCGTCAAGCTGCAATAAAGCGACATCCGATATCCGATCCGGTCGCGGCCGTTAGCGCGAACGCCGTTTCATTTTTGCCAGCCCCTTGCACACAATGGCAGCGCCTTCAGCAAGGCGCAGCGTCGGACGCTGAATCAAATCCGGCGGCACCGGCACCACCGGCACGGAATTGAGGGGCGCCGGCATGTGTAGCCAGCGCTGCCGCAGGCTGTGAGTCGTCTCTGACGACCCGCCCCCCACGACGACATCCGGCCGGGCAGCCAGCAAGGCCTCCAGCGGAACCTCCGGTGTGAGAGGAATTGCGTCACCGAAAAGGTTCTCACCTCCGCATAGTTGGATAACATCACCTGCGAAATGTCTGTCAGAGACCGTCATCAACGGCCTGTGCCATATCTCGTAGAACACCCGGACACGGTCAGGGGCAGCCACATCCCGCCGCAACGCCGCAAGCGCGGACTCAAAACGTTGCACCGACGCTTCGGCGTCGGCCTGCGTTCCGGTCAGACGGGCGATTTGCCGGACGGCCGTGGCAACATCCGTGACGCGACCCGCGTACGATGCAAAAACCGCCAATCCGAGACCTTCCAGTCGTTCAATGACCGAAGGCGGCGTTCCACTATGCCAGGCCAGCACCAGATCCGGCTTCAAGGCGAGTATCGCCTCGATGTCAAATGTCAGGGCGTCACTCACTACCGGCAGCCGCGTAACCATCGGCGGAAAATTGCTGAAGCGTGCAACACCGACGAGGCGCTCAGCGGCCCCGGCTGAATCCACCAGCTCAGCCAGATTGGGTGCCAGCGTCACAATGCGTTGCGCCGGTCGCGCCAGCCGTACGGCTTTGCCCCGCGCATCGTTCAGAACAATATCGGCCTGGACCGGCAGCGACAGACAGCCGGCGAGAACGAAAAGGCAGCAAGCCACCGCCCGTCTCACGGGCCGGTACCGCGCAGCATCATGGGATCACAACAAAAAAGACCGGAACCGCTCAGGACAGCGGATCCATCTGGTTAAGCAGCCGGGAGCTCGTCTGGCGCAAACGGATGGACAGCATGGTGACCATCTTCACCAGAATCTTGGCGCCGAGCGCAGGATGGTCAAGGATGATTTTCGCCATATTGTCACGCGTGAGTACGGCGAAGGTGGTTGGCTGTGAAGCCATACAGGTGGCAAAACGCGGCTCGCCGTCAATCATCGACATCTCGCCGAGCGTCATGCCCGCCACCGCGCTCGTCATATGATGCTGTTCCGCCCGGTGCGTGCGCTTGAGAATGTCAATCTCGCCATCGACGATCAACAGCATGAAGTCGCCGGGGTCACCCTCGCGGATAATGATTTCTCCCGGCTGGGCACGGTAGACCTCCATGTACCCTGCCAATACGGCGATATCCTGCTCCGAGAACTCGGTGAAGAACTGGGACCTACCAACGAGCCCGAAGATCTGTCCGGTGATCGCCGCGCCGCCGCCCAGCCGTTCAAGCCGCGACAGATTCGCCTGATCAGAGGCTTCTTCGAGCAAAGCGTCGTCGTTCATGGAGATGCCATCAGTCCTTCTCGACAGCTTTCAGGCGGCGCTGGCGGACAGCTTCAGCGAGCGTATCGAGCAGGCCTCTGCTCTCTTCCCAGCCGATGCAGCCATCGGTAATCGACATGCCGTATTCCAGCGGCTTGCCGGGCACCAGGTCCTGACGTCCTGCCTTGAGGTGACTCTCAACCATGACACCGAAGATCCGGTCATCGCCGCCCGCTACCTGCGCCGCCACATCCGCGCCGACATCCACCTGTTTTTCCGGCTTCTTGCTGCTATTGCTGTGGCTGAAATCGATCATGATGCGTGCCGGTATTCCCGCGTCCGCCAGCCCGCGTCCTGCTGCGTCAACACTGGCCGCGTCATAGTTGGGCTGCTTGCCGCCGCGCAGGATGACATGACAATCCTCGTTGCCCGCGGTCGATACGATCGCCGAGTGGCCGGCTTTGGTGACCGAGAGAAAATGGTGCGGCGCCTGCGCCGCGCGAATGGCATCAATCGCAATCTTGATGTTGCCGTCCGTGCCGTTCTTGAAACCGACCGGACAGGACAGCCCGGACGCCAATTCACGATGAATCTGGGATTCGGTGGTGCGCGCACCGATGGCGCCCCAGGAGACGAGATCCGCGATGTATTGCGGCGTGATCATATCCAGGAACTCGCAGCCGACCGGCATTCCGGACTCATTGAGCTCGAGAAGCAACTGGCGTGCGATGCGAAGTCCTTCATTGATGCGGAAGCTGCCATCGAGGAAAGGATCATTGATCAGACCTTTCCAGCCAACCGTCGTGCGCGGCTTTTCGAAATACACGCGCATGACCACAAGCAGATCGGAGGCCAGCGCCTGCTTCGCCTCGAGCAGCCGCGCCGCATATTCCTTGGCTGCCTTTACATCATGCACTGAGCAGGGCCCCATGATCACCAGCAAGCGGTCATCTGCGCCGTGAAGGATGCGATGAATATCCTGCCGCGCCGCATAGGTGGTTTCCGCCGCTTTGTCGCTGAGCGACAGCTCGCGCAGCAGATGTGAGGGCGGGGCCAGTTCCTTGATTTCGCGGATTCGGAGGTCGTCAGTACGGTACGGCATAGCAGTTTCAATCCAAACAATTCAATAAATTCAATGCATTATAAACAATCCGGGGCATACTGCACGCGGTAGCCTGGAAACAAGGAGATCGATCAGGCAGTACCGCCGACGGTCAGACCGTCAATCCTCAGTGTCGGCTGCCCGACGCCGACCGGGACGCTCTGCCCTTCCTTGCCGCAAGTGCCGACACCGGAATCCAGTTGCATGTCGTTGCCGATCAGACTCACCCGCGTCAGCGCATCGGGCCCGTTGCCGATCAAGGTGGCCCCTTTGACGGGATGGGTAATCCTGCCATTCTCGATGCGGTAAGCCTCTGATGCCGAAAATACAAACTTGCCACTGGTGATATCCACTTGTCCGCCGCCAAAATTGACGGCGTAGAGACCATCCTTCACCGACGCCACAATCTCCGCCGGATCCCTGTCCCCGTTCAGCATATAGGTGTTGGTCATGCGCGGCATCGGCACATGGGCATACGATTCGCGCCGTCCGTTTCCCGTCGGCGCAACGCCCATAAGACGGGCGTTCAGCGCATCCTGCAGATAGCCGCGCAACACACCGTCTTCGATCAGCACATTATGGCGCGTCACATTGCCTTCATCATCGACATTGAGAGAACCGCGGCGCCCCTGCAAGGTGCCGTCATCCACCACCGTCACTCCGGGAGCGGCCACCCGCTCACCGATGCGCCCGCTGAAGGCTGAGGTACCTTTGCGGTTGAAGTCCCCCTCCAGACCATGGCCCACTGCTTCGTGCAGGAGCACGCCGGGCCAGCCGGGCCCCAGTACGACAGTCATGGTACCCGCCGGGGCGGGAACAGCAGAGAGATTGGTAACGGCCTGATGCACGGCTTTCGCCGCATATTCCTCAAGAACCGCATCGGTAAAATACGCGTAGTCAAAACGTCCGCCACCGCCGGCACTTCCCTGTTCGCGCCGGCCATCGGCTTCAACAATCACCTGAAGCGACAGGCGCACCAGCGGACGCACATCAGCCACCTGCATGCCATCGTGCCGTGCCAGCAGCATGACGTCATACTCTGCAGCCAATGAGGCCATCACCTGGGTGATGCGCGGATCGAGGCGCCGCGCCGCGCGCTCCAGTCGCTCCAGCAAGGCGACTTTCTGCGGCGCGTCCAGACTGGCCAGCGGATCACGGGGGTCGTACAGCGCACGCAGATCGCCGCGACGTGCCACTGAGCCGGCGCCATGGCCACCCTGGCGACCGATAGCCCGCGTCGCCTGCGCCGCGGCCTGCAACGCTTCGAAACTGATGTCATCCGAGTAAGCAAATGCCGTCTTTTCGCCGCTGACCGCACGCACGCCCACACCTTGATCGATATTGAAGCTTCCAGCTTTCACGATCCCCTCTTCGAGACTCCAGGACTCACTGCGTGAATACTGGAAATAGAGATCGGCGTAATCGACCGCATGCGTCATGATTTGCCCGAAGACAGACTGCAGGCGCGATTCGTCGAGAGCATGCGGTGCCAGCAGCATCGCACTGGCAGTTTCAAAATGAGTAGCAGGTTTCATAAATTAATCAATAAAATCAATTACTTGAATTATCCTTCGGTATAGTGGCCATCCCGATGGTGCGATGTTTCAGTGCCGGCAGGCTCTGGCGCAGACGCTGGATGTGACCGCGATTCATGCCGGCGATGACCACCCCGGAACCGCGAGGCAGACGATCCAGTACAACACCCCACGGATCGACGATCATGGAATCACCGTGAGTCTCGCGACCATTGACATGATACCCGCCCTGCGCGGGGGCCATGACATACGCCAGATTTTCAATCGCACGCGCGCGGATCAGCGTTTCCCAGTGCGCCTTGCCGGTGGTTTCCGTAAAAGCAGACGGCGCCAGAATCAGGTCCACTTCGCCCATCGCACGGTAGAGCTCCGGGAAACGCAGGTCGTAGCAGATGGACAGCCCGATTCGTGCGAACGGGGTCTCAAAAGTCACGACCTCGCTGCCGTGTTCAATCGTCCGTTCCTCTGAATAGGATTCCGCTCCCATCTCGAAGCCGAACAGGTGAATCTTGTCATAACGCGCTACACATCGACCGTGATCGTCGTAGACCAGCGTGGTATTGAGAACCTTGTCGCGCACCGAGGCCGCCAGCGGCACCGAGCCGCCGACAATCCAGAGTCCCAGCCGGCGCGCGGTATCCGACAGAAACGCCTGTATCGGCCCGTCTCCGTATTCTTCGCGCACAGCCACCTTGTCCGTGTCTTTCATGCCCATGATGCCGAAATACTCGGGCAGCGCTACCAGCCGCGCGCCCTGACCGGCCGCAATCTCGATCAGGCGCGCCGCCTCGCGCAGATTGGCATCGACGCGGGGCCCCGAAGCCATCTGCACAGCGGCAATGCGCGTCGCTCCGGCGTCGCCCTCAGCGGCGACGACCCGACCTGCTTCTGTTCTCGTCGAGCAGATACGTGTGCTCATGAGACCCTGCCTTTCCTCTTTGCCGTCATTCAATCACCTGCGGCTCTGCGCGGTTCAGCCCGGCGGCTGACCTTCCGCCGGCGGACCGGGCGGCGGATCCCGTTTCTTGACCACCGGATCCGCCCAGGTTCCCGTGATGTCATATTCGTAGGAAGCAATCTGGTCCAGCGGATCCTTGAGAATTTTCTGGGCAAGAAATGCCGCGACACCCGCCACCGGACCGCCAATCAGCGCACCGGCAACTGATACCGTATCCGACAATTGCGGATTGATTTTCACGCGCAGATCCTGCGTTTCCCTGACCAGGTCTACCTTACCGCTCATATTAATGCGCGCCGCAGGACCGACGATGCGCAGGTTGTCCGTGCTCGCCACACCGTTATTCACCTTGATCGCGCCGACAATTTCGTCAAAAGCAAGCCCCTCACTGAAAATATCGCGGAAGTCCAGCGATATACGCCGCGGCAGCGACTGCAGGCTGAGTATGCCGAGCAGCTTGCCGATACCGGGCTCGAGCTTCACGAACTGTCCCTTCGCCGCATCCAGCACAAAATTGCCGCTCAGCGTCGGATAGTCAATGCGCTGCGGACCGCCCGACCACGACAGACTGCCTTCGACCTTCGCTGTGCCGCGAAGCACCCCTGCGGCATGCCCCCAGCGTGACAGAAACTTGCCGACATCGGAGATATCCAGGCGCACATTGACCTGCGTGCGCGGTTTCGACAGCCAAGCCTGCCAACTGCCGTCAACCATCATCACGCTTTCCGGATTGGCGATACGCAGGCGCTCGATACGCCAATCGCGCCCTTGAGGAGTAGCCCGCAGTTCCAGTCCACCGACTGCGCGAGCGCCGAGCACAAAGGCGTCAACATTCACATCCAGCGCGGGCAACCGTGGCGCAGTCGCGCTGGCCGCAAGCGGCTGCGGCTCGCTCAGGCTTGTTTCGGCCGGCGGCAGCACGAGTTTCTTCAGACGCGCGACGAACCGGCCGCGCACATCCTTGCCGGAGGGCGCTGACCAGGTCACGGTGCCTTCCGCCTCATTGCCGGTAATCGCTGCGACGAGCAAACCCTCGCGTTGCCCGCCCTTTATCGACAATTCGCCGAATCGCCGGCCGAACCAGTCGATGCGGCTGGCACTGACATCGACATTCGTCACCGTCAGCGGCGGAGTAGCACCGCCTGCGTCCCCACCACCGTCCAGCAGCGTCAGCCACCCCCCGACATCCACGGTCTCCAGGCGGCCGCCAAGCCTCAGCCCTGCACGATCCGGTTCACCCGGATCACCTTTGCCGAAACGCAGAACCGCCCGTTCCGGCAGCATATCGCTCCCCGCGCTCCGCCGGAGCATCACACCACTGACCAGTTCGCCCACAGACAAGGCCAGACGTTCCGGCCGCCCGGCCGCCATGCGGCGCTCGAACCTGACCGGCAAGGGATCAGCCGCCGACTTGATCAAGGGTGCAGGCAGGTTGAGCGCCAACCCCCGAAGATTCGACTCCAACACAAGGTCAACATCCCGCTTGCGCATCACGAGCGAACCGCTCCAGTCCGTCGCCCCCCGGAAATAACGCACCCAATCGGTCTTCCCGGCACGCCTGACAACCTCGGCATCCACGCGCCCACGCAATCGAATGTTCACCGTCCCGTCGCGCTGCGTGCTGCCGGCCACGGACAGGGGACCGCCCAGAAATTGTCCGGAAGCCTGGGGAATCACCACCGATGATTCCGAAAACTCCAGCCGTCCGCTGGCCTGTTCGAGCGGCGGCAGTGCCGGGTCCAGATACAGCTTATTGTTCACAAACTGATAGTTCCCGTTCACGCGCGACCGTTCGAGTCGCTCCAGCGGCAAAGCCAGCTTGAGGTTCAGCGTACCGACACCCTCGGCACGCATGCCGTCGGTAAAACGGTCGATCAGTTCCTTGACCGGGCTGTCCTGGATGAAATCAAGGAACTGCGAAGTGTCACCGTCAGCGACGCCTGACAAATCCAGCAGCGGGCGCTCCGCGAGGGACGCAATGACCGCCCTCACCCGGGAGAGACGGGCCGCGCCGATACGCGCTTCGCGCGCATTCATTTCCATACGCGCCCCCCGAAACAGCAGATCGCCCGCAATCGCTTCAGCCCGAGGCCAACCGGGCGCATACCGCAACACGCCGTTATCCACTTTGGCAGCGACCTCGAAAATTCCTTTCTTGCCATCGGCAAAAGGAAAGTCCTTCAAATCCCCTTTGAGACGGAAGCGCACATCGTTCGATGTTCCAGCAACAAAGGCCTGCTCCAGCCAGGGCCGCGAGGCCGGTGCTGCCGCCAGCGGCAAATACCGCGTGATCCGGTCTGCACGGGCGCGCGACAGATGACCGGTCAAATCCGATTCTCCGGGACCATCCGCGGCCACGCGGTAACTGCCGAACAGCGTGCCCGCCAGATCCGCATTGGCAAAAGAAAAATTCGCAAAACGCAAGTCAACACCGGTTGCCGCATGCGACCAGCCCATCTGCCCGGTCAGTGACTCGAACTGCAGGGCCTCGCGGAATACCCCCGGCATCGCCAGACTCGCGTTCTGCGACGTGACATGCAAGCTGCCGCCTTTCTCGCTGCCGTCGATATTCCCGCTGAACCCGGAAAATCCCGGGCTGCGCGAACGCGCGGCAAGCGAAAGATCCTGGAACCGCGCGCGCACCGCATAGCGATCGGGCCGTTCACCCGT
>Ga0222713_10007205_pt1 | contig 10471 bp, 11 predicted proteins | sample C33_649DmetaG_FD_165061 | JGI IMG/M metagenome (GOLD analysis project Ga0222713, IMG submission 165061) | Estuarine water microbial communities from San Francisco Bay, California, United States - C33_649D | ecosystem: Environmental > Aquatic > Marine > Unclassified | place: USA: California... | reverse complement strand
GGTGGCCTGACTACCCTCATTCTGTGCGCAGATTCGACATGTCGGTTCGAACGGATACATGAGCAATGGCGACAATCGACCTCATCTCGCGAACGCAACGCTCCAACGCAATCGCCGTCACCAGTCACGCCTTCTGGCCCGACCCACTGTTTGGATTCTTTGCAAGAAACGACAAACAAGAACAACGTCTTCTGCCGATTTTCCTTGGAGCGATGCTGCGTGACGCGTTCGACCATGGGCAGGTTTGGGGCGCATTCGAAAATGAGCGTGTTGTCGGATCGGCATCTTGGCTACCCCCCGGGATGGCTCCACGTTCACGTCGGCGCGAGATGAAGATCTACTCGGCGTGCGCCCGAGCGCTCCTAACGGGTCGCAACCGACGAACAGGGCTCAAACTTCTCACTGAAGTCGAGAATCGACATCCACCCGAGCCCCATTGGTACCTCGCCCTTTTGGGCGTTGACCCGATACTCCAAGGGCACGGAATCGGCCGTTCACTTCTCGAACCAGTACTCACAAAATGTGATGTCAACATTGAGCACGCGTATCTCGAGACGCAGAAGCCCGAAAATCTTCCGTTCTACGAGCGCTTCGGATTTCGGGTACGCGATGAAGTCTCGGTCCCGGGAAGCCCACCTGTGTGGTTGATGTGGCGAGACCCTGATCCGAGTCGCCTCGAATTCTGATTGGCACACGTCGCGCCATGCCCGAGTCGTGGGAGGATCTCGCCGTGGATGCTCAGACCTTCTGCCGGGTGTGCAACGCCATGTGCGGCCTCATCGTCACGGTTGATGATGGCTGCGTCACAAAGATTCGCGGCGATGATCGCCATGCGCTTTCTCGTGGCTATACCTGTACGAAAGGCCGGTCACTCGGAGCCCTCCACCACGATGATCGTCGTCTCAACATCCCTCTCGTCAAACGTGGCGCTCACTTTGAAGAGTCCTCATGGGTTTCCACCCTTGCCGATCTCGCTGATCGCATTTCGTCATCGGTAAGTGAGAACGGTCCAGATTCGGTTGCGATGTATCTCGCAAGCGGCTCCGCCTTTGACACCGCTGGCCGTCGAGCAGCGGAACGATTCCTCACCATGCTGGGCTCACAGCAGAAATACACGGCCACCACTATTGACACACCGAGCAAACCGCTCGTCGCCGAGTACGTAGGCGGCTGGTCAGGTCTCACGCCGATTTGGGACCACGAATCGTCGCACTTATTACTCCTCTTCGGCAGCAACCCCGTTGTTTCGCATGGACATTCGAACGCAATGCCCGACCCAGTCCGGAGACTTCGAGATTTCCAAAAACGCAATGGTGCGCTTTGGGTACTTGACCCTCGAAGAACAGAAACCGCTGTCTTCGCTGATCGCCACCTGCAACTCAAACCAGGAACCGACTGGCTCGTTCTTGGTTGGCTTGTCCGTCGCTTGCTCACCACGCACCCCGCCGCCCAAACGTTGCACGAACGAACAACGGGATCAGACGCTCTCGCCACTGCCGTTGAAGGATTCGACGACGAATTCGTGACGACGTCATGTGATCTTCATCTTGAACATCTCGAACAACTGCATGACGCAATTCTTCAGGCCGGCAGAGTTAGCGCGCTTACGGGAACTGGCGTCTCAATGTCGGCAACCGCGAACATTTCTGAGTATCTCCTCTGGGCGCTGCACATCGTCACCGACTCCTACGACCAGCCCGGTGGAATGTGGTTCAACCCTGGCTACCTGATGCAGCTTGATACACGAGCGCTACCTCATTCCGATGGTTGCCCAGCGCCCGGGCCGAAGAGTCGTCCGCAGCTCCCCCGCCGCTTTGGTGAATACCCGTGCTCCGCCCTCGTTCCCGAGATTGAGGCTGGCAACATCACGACACTCCTAGTCGTAGGAGGGAATCCGGTTACGGCACTGCCTGACGCTGCTCGAACCATTGCCGCCTTGCAGTCACTTGCGACTCTCGTAGTAATCGACATTCTCCCCACCGAGACAACAGAACTCGCAACGCATGTGCTCCCCTCTGTTGATCAACTCGAACGAGCGGATCTCACGTGGCTTCTTGATTCCTTCCAACTCGCAGTCGCTGCACAGCACACCGATGCCGTCGTCGCACCAAGCCACGAACGCAAACCGATGTGGTGGATGTTTGCATCACTCGCCGAACGTCTTGGGTTCAATCTTCTTCCAAAGAACGTGACCCTCGATCACGCAACCGATGAAACGCTCCTCGAACCACTCATCGAAAAGAGTCGCCATCCAGAGCGTCTCAAGGCCTCCGCTTCACTCGCCGTTGCATCCGGTGCCGTGTTCGGCTGGGTTCGCACCAATGTTCTCGTTGATGCCAAATGGAATTTGGGAGCCGATCCGCTTCTCGATCAACTTGAACGGGCGCTTCTCAAGGCTCGCAGTGCTGCTGTGGCGCCCCTCAGACTTCTCCCAAACCGAAAACTCCGAATGATGAACTCGCAATTTCGCGACATCACCATGTCGGCGCACACGACGAATGAACCGGCAATCCATGCATCGCCGATGATCGTCGCATCACTCGGTTCGCCAGAAACGGTCAAGATGACGTCAGAGCACGGTTCAGTAACGGCGACGCTTCACGTCGACGAAGCCCTTCGAGACGACGTTGTAACACTCACCCATGGCTGGGGCGACACCAATGTGTGCTCTTTGACGAGCACCGACATCGGCGTCGATCCACTTTCTGGAATGGTTCTTCAATCAGGAATTGATGTGTCGCTCCAGCCTTTGGAGTGACCCCTATTTCTTCGTCGCTGCGAGACCGCCGGTGATGATTGCGTTCCACTGAGCGAGGTCTCGTTCGTCGGCCAGGCGTCCGGTACGCGTTACAACATCGACATCGGGCGACAACGCACGGAGTGCCCCAGCAGTTGCCTGCTCTTTCGGGATGTACTTGAAAGGATCGAAGTTGTAATGCTTCATGGCGTTTTCATGCGAAATCTTGTTGATCGTCGCGTCGTCGCAGCCATGAAGTGTCTTCAGGAGTTCTTCGGGAGCGTATGGCCACGTACCGTCCGAATGCGGGTAATCCGATTCCCAGCACACGTTGTCCATGTTGAAGTGGTCGAACAACTGCGGACCAACGGTTTCCTTGATGAAGCACACAAGGATGTGGTCGTTGAAAATCTGTGTCGGAGAGCCAGTCTTTGAGAAATCGTGGTTAATCCAACCGCCGTGACGATCGTTCACATGTTCTGCTCGCCAAAGGAAATAAGGAATCCAACCGATATCACCCTCGGTCAGGGAGAACTTCAGCGTTGGGAAACGCTCCCAGAATGTCGCCCAGATGAGATCGACAAGCGTGTATGCGGTTCCTGCAGAGGAAAGCGTCATCGCTACACCGGCTGGCGCATCTGCCGATGTCGCCGCACTCTTCGACGAAGAACCGAGATGACAACAAATCACCGTGTCGGTATCAACACACGCTGCGAACAGCGGATCCCACTCCCCGGAGTGAATGGAAGGCATGTTGAGGGCTGCAGGGTTCTCAGAAAACGTGACCGCATGGCAACCCTTTGCGGCGAGACGACGAACTTCCGCAGCGGCCTCGTGCACATCCCAAAGCGGAAGAATTCCACAGGGGATGAACCGGCCTGGATGCGCTGCACACCATTCATCGATATGCCAGTCGTTGTAGGCCTTGATCATGATCTCGTTCACGGCGCGATCGGGACCTTGGTTGAGAACCTGGCCAGAGAATCCAGTCCAGTTTGGGAAGTTCAAACCAGCGAGTTGTCCGCCAGCATTCATGTCGCGAACGCGCTCATTGACATCCCAGCAACCCGGTCGCATCTGGTCATATTGCGACGCATCCACGTTGTAGTACTCGCGAGGCTTACCAGCCACTGCATTCAACCCAAGGTTGCGCCCCTTGATGTCGCCATACCACCACTGCTCAATACCGTTTTCGTCGGTGAGGACACGCGGAGCGAATTCCTTGTACTTCGCCGGAACATGAGCGTCGAACATGTTCGCTGGTTCGGCGATGTGGTCGTCAACGCTGATCAGGATCAGATCGTCGGCATTCATTGGGACCCCCTCGGTCGCTGCCCACAGGCAAAAGCACTACAGCAACACTATGCCTTTGGGACAGAACGCGAAGGAGGGTCGAAGGTCAATTTCTCAACCAGCGACCCTCCTTCAGACATCTTCGATTCACCCCTGAGGGCTCGAATCAATGACCCGGACGAGGCCCTTCCGACTCGATGATCTCAATCAGATAACCATCAGGGTCGCTGATGAAGCCCACGATGACAGGCCAGCGCTCAAGACGCTCGGGCTTCATATGCGATTCATACCCAGCAGCAACTGCCTTCTCCCAGGTTGCAACGGCGTCGTCCACGTAGATGTAGATCTTCCAAAGCGCACGGCCATGGTCGATCGGCTGCGGCGTCATCGTCGGGTTGAACTTGGCGAGTTGGATTCGCCCTCCGTGTTCCCCCTCAGCTCCAGCGAGATGCACCTCGTTGACATTCGGAATTTCGGTCCGACCGTGCTCAACGAGACCCATGATCTCGGTATAGAAGCGCACTGACTCCTCAAGATCACTGACTGCAATACAGAACTGACCGACTGTCGAACCCATACTTCCCCCTTGCGTGATGGACTGCGGTGGGCAACGTAGCGGAAGCAGCCCGTTCGCGCTCACCATTCATCTATTGGGGCCGGCCCTCCGGCTTTGGCCGTTGTGTCAATCTTTCGCCAACGTCCCTGATTTCGATCAGACGGTGTCATTGAACAAGTTCATTCCGTGCAAAGAATGGAGATTCCGTGTCAGACCAACCGAGAGTTGATAAAGAGCGATACCAGAAAGGCGCCGCGAAATATCGAGAGGTCTACGGACCCGATCTCCCACTTCCCGATCATGGTTCTTCAGATTTTTTTGACCTCATGATCGGACAACTCTTCGGTGAAGTCTGGACTGGAGTTGCGCTCGACGTTCCCACCCGTCGACTGCTTGTCATGGGCGTCCTTGCCGCACAGCACGAATTCGACACTCTCGGTATCCAATTCACGAACGCGCTGCGCACGGGAGAGCTGTCACCTGAACAAGTACGAGAGGTCGTCGTGCAACTGATTCCCTATGTGGGTTATCCAAGCAGCGGATCGCTGTTTCGTGTTTCGGAAACGGCGATCGCAAATTTTGCGAGCAAGCCATGACCACAGTCGCGTGCATCGGGCTTGGTCAGATGGGTGCGCCTATGGCGCTCAACGTCGTCAATAGCGGCTTCGCTACATCGGTTTTCGATATCGCCGAATCAGCGTTCGAGCATTTCGATGGATCGACAGCGAGGATCGCCTCTTCTCCTGCTGACGCCGCGCGCTCAGCGGACGTTGCCTGCATCGTGGTTTTTGACGATGCACAGACAATCGAAACTGTGGCGGGTAGCGACGGAGTCTTGACAACCCTCAAACCTGGATCTGTCGTGGCGATTCACTCCACCGTGTCACCAGAAACAATTCGCCATCTCGCACAAGCCGGTGCCGAGAAGAACATTCACGTGATCGACGCTGGAATCAGCGGCGGAGTTCCCGGCGCAACTGCAGGAACACTGCTCACGATGGTCGGCGGTTCTACCGAAGCCGTCGCACTTGCAACGCCAACGCTCCTGGCGTTTTCCAAGGAAGTCATTCATGCCGGAGACCTCGGGGCCGGGCTCGCTCTCAAGCTTGCACGGAACGCAACCGGCTACATCTGGATGGCTGGCGTCCACGAAGCAATGAAATTCGCAAGTGCTGCTGGTGTTGAACTCGAGGTTCTTCATCACACCATCTCGGCCACAGGCGTCTTTGAGCAAGGATTATCGCCATTCATGCTTGGAGGCCCAGACCCACTCCCCGACGGCCAATTCGATCCGATGCACGAACTGCTCTCTCATCTTCGAGCACTCGGCGAGAAGGATCTCGACCAAGCACTCGGACTTGCTGCCGAACTGAACCTTGACGTTCCAGTAACGCGGGGGACACGCACGTCATTCCACAGCGTCGCTCGGCTCTAAGCCAAAGATGACCGCTGACCGACGGACTCCCCGGCGGTATGGTGCGGTTCCGATCTAAGGGGGAACGATGAAAGAGCTCAAAGGCAAAGTCGCAGTCATCACTGGCGGCGCCGGTGGTATCGGCAAGGCGATGGGTGAGCGGTTTCTGGCAGAGGGAATGAAGGTCGTCCTTTCTGATTTGCGCGCTGAACAACTCGAAGGTGCTGTCAACGAATTGAGTGGTGATGGACGCGAGGTCATCGGCATCACCGCTGATGTCTCAAGTTTGGAATCGGTCGAAGCCCTACGCGACGCAACGCTTGAAAAGTTTGGCAAGGTCCATGTTGTGTGCAATAACGCCGGAGTCGCCTCAGGCGCACACGGTCGCCTCTGGGAACACGAAATTAACGATTGGCGATTCGCCTTCAGCGTGCACGTCTATGGCGTGATCAACGGAATCAACGCCTTCGTACCTACCCTTCTCGCCCAAGACGAAGAAGCCCACATTGTGAACACGTCGTCGAATAACGGTGGCTTTTCCCCTATTGCAATGTCACCGACCTACGCAACGTGCAAAGCCGCTGTCGTAACGCTGAGCGAATGCCTGTATGGACAGCTCGCTGAAGTGAACCCAAAGATCGGGGTTTCGGTTCTTTTCCCAACCGGAAAGACCAAAGGTGTCCTCAACACCGGCATCTGGGCTGCCGCCGAACGCCCTCCCGGCTACGAGGCCGAGCAACCCATCGACCACACACACAAGATGGCGGGCTGGATTGAATCGATGGAAGCGGCCGGTACACCCGTTGCCGTAACGCCATTGTCAGAAGTTGCCGAACAGGTGATTGAAGGGCTTTACGAGAACCGATTCTGGATGGTTGAAGAAGGTCGCTTTGAGGATGCTGTGAACGAACGCACCCAGATCATCCTCAATCGCGCAGCTCCGCTCTACCAAAGGTAAGTGATTATGACGGATCTGATTCTCGATTCATTACAACGCCGCATGTCTGCAATGCATTCGTTGTATTACCAAGCAGTCAATTCAATGGATCTTGAACACGTCAATCACTTCGAACGCGAGAAGGTCCTCCCCATTGCGTTTTCACTCTTCCACTACACAAATCAAGAAGATGGCAATTTCATGTTCATCACTGGACAGATGCCGATCTGGAATGACGAGTGGCAATCACGAGTACAAATGGCGATTAACGACCACGGCAAAGAGCGCACTGTTGATGAAATGGTGAACCAGCGAATCGGAGACTTCGAAGCGTTTAAGGACTACCAACGAACCGTCTTCGATCGCACCGAGGCGTATCTCGCCACGATGGACCCAGCCGACTTCACTCGACTCGTCATTCCCCGACCATTTCCACCCCAAGTTGCATCGACCTACAGCGCCCGCGTCGCAGGCCCTGAGGGCATCACCGTTCTCGATGGCTTCGAGTGCTGGCTCTACCAGCACGGCCTTCGACATATGGGTGAAATTGAATTGGCCCGCGGACTTGTAGGCCTTGGTGGAATGACCAGCTGAAACCCTCCGGGCCTAAAGCGCGACGGTCTTGGGAAGATCCGAAGACCGCAGTGCGTCTGCCCATGGGTAGTGCATCGGATTAATCCGGTCGTAAGGAGCGTCGAGAAGGACTTCAGTTGACGGATCGACCGGTTCCGCTTCTCGTAAACGTTGTGCCGTCGCAGCCGCATCGCCTTCGACAAAAACGATGTCCATATCGAGACCATCACGAAGGCGCGAACTCAACGTCCATACGCCGTGCACGCCATCGTGTTCAACGAGTCGCGACGCTCGTTCAAGGGCCGCTTGCTGTCCACCACGGCGCTGTCGCAGGACCACCCCGGTATGTCCTACAAATGGGACATCGGCAGGTACCAATTTCGTTGGCGGGGAAACAAACGCCTCGACGGACTGGAAGCAATCCCCTTCACGAACGGCCTTCTGGTTTTCGGGAAACGCCATACGCCCTGTGTCGATCAGTCGCTCACGCAACGTACTCATGTCATCGAACGCGATCTGGGGGTCACCAGTGAGCGTGTAGATGGTGATGAATGATGCACGCCCAGCCCCGAATGGGGAACCATCCGTTGTTTGCCGAGCAGCATGAAGGTTTGGAGTCGCGACATACCGATTCGAGAGCATGACGCCTTCAAGCATCACGTTGGGCGGCGTGTGCTCAAGGTCATACCAGCGGTTCCAGTCCTCAATAACGGCAGCATCACAATCGAGCGCCGCGAAAATAATTCCAGATGGTTGCATTGCAGCATTCTGACCGACTCGCGGCATCCCCGCGGGCACATTCAAGACAGCATTTCAGCAATAGATCGCCCCGGGTGATTCGCAAGACCGACCGATACGATCACGTTGTGGACGAGACACCTCCAACGCTTGACACAGAATCAGCGCCAATCGATTTCGCCAAGAGGCCATTCTCTGCGCTCGATGAGTTGATTTGGCAGGTGAGTTGGGACGCTCGACCGAAATACCGAGGAATCCTGCATGCACTCTCGGCCTTTCTCGCACCTCCTGCGGCAGTTGCAATGGCGATGAACGCGAAGCCAGGTCGAAATCGTGTCGCCGCATCGGTCTATGGGCTCGGCATCTGCGCCATGTTTGGAGCTTCGGGTGCCTATCACCGTCTGACGAAAAGTCGGAAGATGGCAAGCATTATGCGCCGCGTTGATCATTCGATGATCTACGTGATGATTGCCGGAACCTGGACACCAATAGCCGTCGCAACCCTTCCACCCAAGCAGGCGAAGGTAGTGCTCGGTGCCGTGTGGTCTGCCGCCGGAGTCGCTGCCGGCACAAAGGTCATGCGTCTCGACGAAAATCATCGTGCCGGTTCGTGGTTTTATCCAGTGCTTGGAGTGGCTGGTGCCGTTCTTGCGCCATCGGTCGTTCGCGTTGGCGGGAAACCCGCTCTTGTCGGGCTCATTACCGGTGGAGCGGCCTATCTCGGCGGGGCTGCAGTGTTCGCTGCGCAACGACCAAACCCCTGGCCGAAGAAGTTCGGGTTCCATGAGATCTTCCACGCCACCGTGGTCCTCGGCGTCGTGTCGCATTATCTCGCAATCTGGCGAATTCTTCGACGTAGCCGCTAGGCACTCACGTCACGGCGTCAACAGCTCCACCATCGAAACGCAAGTGAGTTCCGTTGAGATGCCACGCAGGTTCGCTCACCACGAAGGCAATAAATCGGCCAACATCTTCCGGCGTTGCAATGTGTCCTGACGGATTTGGCATTCCCGTTTCAAGGACCATCTGCTCAACCGACGGCCAATCAGTCGCCACTCCCTTGTGCTCCGCTCGCTTTGTAAAAAGTTCCACCATCTCAGGAGTGGCAATGATTCCGGGACTCACACAGTTCACAGTGATGCCAGTGTTCGCGAGGTGTTTCGCAAGACTTACGGTGAGCGACGGAAGCGCACCTTTGGCGGCGTAATACTCCGGGATCCGATCGCCTGGGCGAGTGGCGCCCACAGTCGAAATGAAGACAATGCGACCCCAACCGTTCGCCCGCATTTCCGAAGCAAACGCGTTGGTCACCCGAACACCACTCACAACATTCGTGTCGTAGCTGGAATGCCACGACACAGCATCGCTCGTCGGCCAGTCTGAACCTTCTGCAACGCCGTAGTTGTTCACGAGGATGTCGACTCGATCGACAACTTGATCGACAGACTTTCGAAGGTCGCTCGTTCCTTCATCAGAGCGAATATCTCCCGCAACTTCATAGGCAGTGCCGCCACTGGCGCGAATCGATTCAAGCGTTTCGCCACACATTCCGGGTTCAAGGCCATGCACCAAAACGGTCGTGCCCTCCGAGGCCAGTACGCGGGCGATTCCCGCGCCTGTGCCGCGCCACGAACCAGTGACGAGAGCGACGCGGCCGTTGAGCCCTAAGTCCATTTTCGAACGACTTAGTGGTTGGCGCGAACAAGTCGACCGGGACGAGCACCCGTGTCGGAATCATTCCGACGAGTCACGACGCCATTGACGATGGTTGCCACATAACCCGAAGCATCTTGAAGGATGCGGCGACCACCAGCGGGAAGATCGTCGACGGGACGAGGAGGATGCAATGCGAGCCGTTCAAGATCGATCACATTGATGTCAGCACGTTTACCGACCTCAATCGTTCCACGATCGGTGAGGCCAACAACCTCTGCCGTTAACGCCGACTGCTTGCGAACAATCGCTTCAATCGGCAGTCGATCTCCGCGAGCGCGATCGCGCGTCCAGTGGGTGAGCATGTAGGTCGGGAGCGACGCATCGCAGATGAAGCGAACATGTGCACCACCATCGGAAAGACCAATCACTGTGTCTGGGTGTTCAAGCATCACTGCGAGATGATCTTGCGAAGCGTTCGCGTAATTCGTAAATGCGCCCAGAAGCAACGCGCCACCTGCGATTGAGTCGTACAAAACTTCCCATGGGTCGTTGCCCGATGCCTCGGCG
>Ga0222713_10007198_pt1 | contig 10478 bp, 20 predicted proteins | sample C33_649DmetaG_FD_165061 | JGI IMG/M metagenome (GOLD analysis project Ga0222713, IMG submission 165061) | Estuarine water microbial communities from San Francisco Bay, California, United States - C33_649D | ecosystem: Environmental > Aquatic > Marine > Unclassified | place: USA: California... | reverse complement strand
CTAATGGCACTACAACAACCACTACTACAACAGCAGCTCCTTAATAGGAACAAAACCAACAAACTACATATATGAAGGATCTTAAATTTATCTGTGCTCAGCCAGATGATGTATACTACACATGGCAAGTACATCTATGGTTAGAAAGTTTGAAGAAGCTTGGACATTCAGACAAGGCAATTGTTCTAGTGTACACACCCAGTTTCAGAGAATACAATCAGAAGTGGGAAAAGATAATGGAACTGTATCCAGAAGCAGACTTTGCTTTTTACAAGGATACAGGAGACGTAAGTAAATACTTAGGAGTTTATATTCCTATTCTACGTCCATACTGCTTAATGAGATATTTCCAGGATCATCCTGAGATGGTATCCAAAGCAGTTTTTTATTGTGACTGTGACGTAATCTTCACAGAGAAATTTGACATTGAGAAGTTTAAGGATGATGATATAAACTACTTGTCTGATACAAACAGTTACATCAGTGCTTCATATTTTGATAGTAAAGTTAAAGATGTTCTGCCAGAAAAACTGGAAGAATACAAAACTAGAGATGTTTTAGCTGAGCTTACAAGCTTAGTTGGTATTAATAGAGAAATAGCTGAAGCTAACAATGACCACTCAGGTGGTGCTCAGTATTTCTTAAAGAATGTAGACTCAGAGTTTTGGAAGAAGGTAATGAATGATTGTATATTAATACGTGTTTACCTTCAGAATATAAATAAAGAGTTCTTCAAAAGTGAAGACAAAGGGTTTCAAAGCTGGTGTGCAGATATGTGGGCTGTGCTATGGAACGTTTGGCTTAGAGAGAAAGAAACTAAAAACGTTCCTGAGTTGGAATTCTGTTGGTCTTCAGATCCTATTGAGAAATTAGATAGAACAACAATATTACACAACGCAGGGATTACAGGACAGAACACTATGGGATATCCTGCTTTCTATAAGGGAGCATATCACACTGGTAAAGATCCTTTTAAAGATACACATCTAAACAAAGTGTTAAATGATGAGACATCTAAGAAACATGCCACTCATTATTACTTAACACAACTAATGGAATTAAAAACAAAATATAACCTAAATTATTAATTATGGCCCAGAATACTAATCGCCCTCTCAAAGCTTATGTACGCTTTGATGGTACTGGAAGAATCGTTCCAAGTAGCCTAATTCTAAGAAGAAAGAAACCAAAAGTGGGTAAGTGGGTAGAAATCCCAGCTTATGAGTGCTGCAATTATGTTCCTACAACAACAACAACCACAACTCCTGCACCTTAAAATTAATTAAACATGGCAAATAGCAACAATAAATTAAAAGCATATGTACGTTACGATGGTACAGGACGTGTCATAGCAGGTAGTTTAATACTACAAAGATTCAAACCAAAGGTTGGTGACTGGCAAGAGATTGATGCAAACGAGTGTTGTAATCCTACAACTACTACTACTACATCATCTACTTCTACGTCAACAACTACAACAACTACTACAGTTGTTATAGACTAATAAAACCAAATAAAAATGGCAAAATCATTATTCCCTGAGGAGATGATGAAATCAGGAGAATTAAACTTGGAAACAATAGCTGGGAAGCTTACATACTTCCATGAGCAATTACATCTATTACATTGGCAAACAAAGAGTTATGCTGAGCATCAAGCTCTAGGAGGATTGTATGATTATGTACATGACTTCAAAGATGGTGTAATAGAAAAACTTATGGGTTATACAGGTAAACGTCCTGGAGCATATAAGATAGAAGCTCTAAGTGCTACAGATTCAACAGCAGTTGTCACAGCACTAATGGACTTCTCTAGTAACTTAAAAAGATATGCTGAGTCAAACAGCTATCATGATATAGCAAACCTGGCAGATGCCTTAAGTGGTGAAGCTGCTAAAACTAAATACTTGTTAACACTTTCCTAATGCAGGTAAATAAGAAATTCTTCCCTCAAGTAATGCAAGATAATGAAACAGCTTATTTTGCACACCTTGAGGGAATTATTGCTTCTGTTGATGAACTTTCTACGTTGGAGATTACTAAAAATCCTCACTCGTATCACTTTAGATTGGCACCCTCATTACCTAAATACAATGAGATGTTGCTACAAGAAATACTAAAGCTACATAATCTGTTCCAGATTAAGCTTAATTTATCTAAAAGTATTAAAAGTTCAGCCACAATAGTATTTGAAATAAATTTGGAAAATATGTAAATTTTCCATATATTTGTGACTAAACCAAAAATATAAATATATGTCAGAAGAAATCAAAGAATTCGCTCCAGTTGTAGATATGCCTCAAGCTCCTCAGCCAGTGGCTAAATTTGATCCTACAAAGAAATATATCTGGAGTCAAGATGCAAACTTCACATTAAGTGGAAGTGATTTTGGATTATTATTAAATACATTGCGTTCAATTACAAGTACAAAGGAAGCACAAACTATCTTGTTAGCTCATGATGCAGGTGATGTTCTTGAAAAAACATTAGCACATGCAGTAGAAGCTGGTGTAGTAATTGAAGCTCCTGAGACTCCTAAAAATAGTATATAATGGCAACAGTAAAGAAAACCTTAAAAGCTGTAGACAGCTCTAAGAATCCTGGATTATCTAAACTTCCTACAGAAGTTAGAAACAAAATGGGCTACCAAAAAGATGGTGGTAAAACATCTATGGCTAAGAAGAAAGCTCCTAAGGCTAAAGCTGGTAAAGAGATGATCAAACGTGCTGATGGTTCTTATTCTCAAAGAGGATTATGGGACAACATCAGAGCTGCTAAAGGATCTGGTAAAAAGCCTACAGCTGCTATGCTTAAGCAAGAAAAGAAAATAAAAGCTAAAACTAAAAAATAATGGCAAAGATTAAAAAATCTGGAATGGGTAGTCTTTCAGGATTAAAAGCTTCTGATAAGCGTGTAGGTCCTGTTGACCCTCAGGGTGCTTGGACTAAAGTTCAAGAAGCTACCTTGGCTGATGCTAGAATGACTCCTAAGTTAAAGAAGGATAAAGAACTAGGTGCTACCAAAATGAAAAATGGTGGTAAAATGGGACGCTCTGAAAAGTCTTATGGTCTTGATAAAAAGACTCCAGCTTATAAAGAAATGAATCCAGCTACATTCAGAAAAGCTGCATTAAAGCGTGAGTCTGAAATTGTAGAAAAACGTAGTGGTGAAATGGCTCCTAAGTTAAAGTCTAAAAAGAAGTAAGAGATGGCAACAGTTAAGAAATCTAAAAAGGGTCAAGCTGGATATTCTATAGGATCATATGTTACTAGAGATAAAGCAACTGGTAATTATGATCAACTTGATAGATTTAAAACTTCTCAAGGAGATAGATATTATAGAACATCTGGTCCTGATTTATCTAATTTACAAAAGATAAATAGTAGAAAAGCTTTGATGAACAATGCTGATTCTGTTAGATCTAATACTCTTACTGCAAGAGAGAAAGAGGTTATGAAATCTCAAGAAAACTCTATGAAAAAGGGTGGTAAGATGAGTAAAGTTAAAGCTAAAGCTAAAGATGGCAAATGGATTCAGAAAGCTATCAATCCTAAACATAAAGGATATTGCACTCCTATGACCAAAGCTACTTGTACTCCTAAACGTAAAGCATTAGCTATGACTCTTAAGAAAATGGCTAAAGCTAGAAAAGGTAAATAGTCATGGCTAAAATACCTAAGACAAAAGTTTATAATCCACAGAAAGCTGAAGCTTATGTAGGAAAGAGAGTTCTTAAAAATGGGGACACTCTTACAGCTATCAAAGGTCACTTCAGTCCTGTTCCTAATGGTCCCTTGATCAAAAAGAAAGGTCCTTTTAAAGACTCTACACTTAGAAAAGGTGGTAAAGTAACTGTAATGGCTGGTGGAGAGAAACATGTTGTATATAAAAAGACTAGTCCTACAGGTTTGGGTAAAGGTAAGAAAGGTCACATCATGGTGAACCATCCTACCAAAGACAAAGGCAAGTGGGATACTATAGATCTTACAAAGATTGGAAGAGCCAAGACTGTTAAACAAGGTGTTGCTTCTACAAAGAAATGGCACAGAGATAATCCTGATTACAAATATAAAGGTAAAAAGAAATAATCATGGCAACAGTTAAAAAGATTATGAAACAGGGAGGTGACATCAGTTGTTGGACAGGATATGTTAAACAAGGAACAAAGATTAAGGGTGGTAAAACAGTAAACAATTGTGTCAAAAAACAAAAGTCTGGTGGTTCTACACCAGCATGGCAACGCAAAGAAGGAAAGAATCCTTCTGGTGGTTTAAATGCAAAAGGTAGAGCTTCTTATAACAGAGCTAACCCAGGTAAGCCAGGATTAAAAGCTCCACAACCTGAAGGAGGTCCTAGAAAGAAATCATTCTGTGCTAGGATGTCTGGTATGAAAAAGAAACTAACATCTGCTAAGACAGCTAATGATCCTAATAGCAGAATCAATAAGTCTTTACGTAAATGGAAATGCTAACAATTAAATATCTATAAAATGAAAATTAAAAAAGCTCAAGCTGGTAAAATGGTTCCAGGTGAAATGACTGGCAAGATGTATAAAAAATCTGCAATTGATAAGATTGGAGATAAGCAAGCTAAAGAATTAGATAAAGTATCTGTTTTTGGTAAAAAAGCAATGGCTAAAGCTAAACCTAAAGCTAAATCTGGTGGAGCATTTGGTATGTTATCAGTAAAAGCTGGTATTGACAAAAACCCTAATCCTACACAAGCAGATAGAATTGCAGGTGCTAAGAAAATGGCCAAGTCTGGTAAGAAGTTAGCTAAACAAGCTGCTATAGCAATTGCTATGAAAAAAGCTGGTAAAGCTCCTAAGAAGAAAATGCAATATGGTGGTAAGGCTGCTTCTATGGTACCTAAAGGTTCAAAGATGAAGATGGGTGGTAAGTGTAAAAATGGTTGTTAATGAAATCTAAAGTAAGCGTTAAGCAAGCAAAGTCAGTAAAGCCAATGACTGCAGGTAAAGCTAAAGGTTCTGGTAAACCAAGACCAGCTCCTAAAGTTGCTGCTCCTAAACCAGTTGATGGTAATTATATGAGAGAAGCAGACACTCCTCGTAGATTGAAAAGTAAAATGTGGCCTCTTAAACAAAAGAGGTTATCAAAATAATAAAAGCCCCAATTACTGGGGCTTTTTTATTTCATTGTATATGAAGTTCATTAGACTTGTATGTCGTATATAGTGCTGTATAAGTGTCTCACTAATAGTTTTTACTTCTTCTTCTGTAAGATCTTTTATCATTGATTCTACATAACCATCTCCATGCTGCCACAGTTTCTCAAAGTGACGTTGCCATGGAAACCAACCATTTAATTTAAGTGGCACCATAATACTACCATTCATGTACTTGTCATGAATCTTGACTCTATTCTCTTCTAACCACTTGCCCATACATACATCTTCATAGCCATAGCCTTTCTTGGTCATAGGCTTACACTTCTTGATTAACTGAGGAGATATAAAATAGCCACATCCACCAGATGGATAATCCAACTCAGGATCTTTTTGATATGAACCCTTCATCTTATATCCATATACATTGTCTTTGTCTAAATGATTAATGATTGACTCAAATAGACCTTGGTTTAATATAGCATCATCATCTATAAATACAAACCAGTCTTGATTAAACTCATCAGGGTGAGCTTGGACATAGTTAATAAAGTTAACTGTCTTCTCCTCATTGCTCTGATATCCATCACTGTTAGACATTGATAGCTCATTAGCAGCTCCTGTAAGTTTATCTGTAATAATCACATAGTCAAGAGAGGACAACCATGTTTTAAGACAGTTATCCACTCTATCAATATGTTTACTACTACTCTTAAGTATAATTTTGTATGTCATTACCAGATCATTATAACATCAAAAGGACTTACAAGAATCACTTGCTCATCTTCTGATAAATCAATTAATTGACCTTGTGATACTTTAGCTGGATCTACCAACACTACATCACCTTTCTTCATTGTACTCACTGTATCACCAACAGTGTGAATAGTTAATTTAGAAAACTTCTTAAGCATTTCTCTTTGTAATGCTTCTTTAGTGTTCTCGTCTACAATTAACTTGTTGTCTTCTACTTGCTTTGGCACCTCTAAATAGATGCGATTGCCTAATAATTTCATATTATTTATTTGCTAGGTTATGGAATCTTTTTACATCTTCACCAGTTAAAGTGATTTCTGTTTGGTAAGTGTTACGCTCTCTCTTAGAGCCAATCACCTTACCATTTTTAACGTCAGGCACTTGCTCTGAACGCTCATGGATGTCATCTAATACAAGGATAACTTTCTCGTCCTCCACTTGCATTGATCTTACCACCTTGTTTAAGTTAAAACTGTCTGTGTAGATCTTTCCATCTACATTTCTTGTGTAAAAGAATAAACTCATTTGATTATGTTTACTTGGTTATAAAAAGAATTTGTTAAATGTTGCACTTCATATGCAAACGCTTCCTCTGTCTCAGAGTTAAGTTCCATACCTGTCCAGTACATGATATTCAAAGCTGTATGAAATATTTCATGGGCTACTACACCTTTGTCTTCTGTATTAGCCATCCATATAATAGGAGACCTACCATCATTGATAGGAAAGGATACAGCTCTAGCATCAAAGTCTTTAGCTGTCACTGTGGAGTCTAAGTTCTCACGTACATACTTAACAGCATAGTCTATATCTTCTGTTACTAAGACTGTGACATCCATATCAAATGTAGATCCTGCTAATGTAGCTGTTCTGTATCTTGCAGTGGTAGCTGGATTATTTTGTAGGAATAATATTATAGCAGTACCTAAAGCTATTCCTGCTACAAAGGGAATTATACTATGTAATTTCATACTTCTTTTTTAATTGTTCACGTCTTTTATTTACTTCCTCATACCTAGTTGGGTCCATCTCTACTTGATCATGTTCTTGCCATGTCAAAAGTATGATATTTTCTTCATCCAACGCAGCTTCAGGGTATTTACTTTTAGGTAGGATGTGATGAAAGTATGCTGTTGACACTGCACCTACTAGATAGTCTCCACTCACTTCAGATTTCCTAGGTCTTGTCTTCCATATATGTAAGAAAAGATCCTTCATAGGATTTATCTGAGTTATTGGATGTTTCTCAGGAAGTGTAACCTTTAGTCTGCTTGTAGGCATTTTCTTTCTAGGCTTGTGATGGAAACAATATTCTCCATCACATTTCTTGCCACATGTTTTGCATAGACTCATTTTAAACCAGTTGATCCAAAGCCTCCCTCACCTCTCTCAGATGATTCCAATTCAGGAACCACTTCAAAGTTTATTGGTAATACTTCTTCAAAGTAAATTTGTGCCACTCTATCTCCTATATTATAAGGAAATGATGTTGTTCCAAAGTTACCATCAAATAATACAGGAATAGATGTAAAGATTGCCATCCACTCTCCTCTATAGTCAGAGTCAATAACACCATAAGAGTTGTTAAGTACCCAATTAAATTTAGTTAGGTTACTTCTAGGAACTATGATACCCTTATGTCCTTTAGGTATCTCTGTTTTAAATCCTAGACCTACTACAACTTTACCTTCTTCTTTACTAGTTATGCTATGAGCATAAACGTCATAGGCAGCAGCCTGCTCGCTACCCTTGATGGGCATGCGAGCATCTTCTGTTACCTTTTGTAATTTAATCTTCAAGGGCTGGTTCATGTTCTTCTATTTGAATGTTTTTAATTTTGTTAACAATACTAGTTTTAATATCATTATAAAACTCTTCATTATCTAAAAGCATGCGTTTGAATTCATCAAGATTGTATTTAACATCATTGAAGGTCATTGTCTGGCCATACTTTCTACCAAGTTCATACTCGTTAAGTAATTCCATAATCTCCTTCACTTTGTCAATACCTACACCATATACAATCTCAAAACTTGACATTCTAAATGGAGGACTCATTCTATTCTTTGCAGCTTTTACTTTTGTAATGTTACCATAAGTTACATCACCATCTTTTGCAGCTGTCTTGCTCACTTCTATACGAGCATCTGATGCAAACTTCAATGCATGTCCACCTTGTGTTGTTGTTGGATTACCAAACATAACACCAATCTTCTCTCTGTATTGAGAGATGACAATAACACATGTGTTATGTATAGACATTGCAGATTTTAATTTAGAATATACACTGCTATTCAGTCTAGCTTTCAAACCAATTGAACTATCACCCACTTCACCATCTAATACTTTCTTAGGAATTAATGATGAGTCTGAATCTATAATCAATAAGTCTACTTCACCAGTCTTAATCATTTCAATTGCAATATTGAAACCTTCTTCACCACAACTTGGTTGAGAGATTAACATGTCTGCAGTGTTAACACCAATTGCTTCAAAGTAATTTTTATCTACAGCATGCTCGCCATCTATATAAACCACCTTACCTCCTGCCTTCTGACATTCAGCAACTGCATGTCCACAAATTGTTGACTTACCTGTACCTTCCCATCCCATAAGTTCATACAACTTACCTTTTACAAAGCCACCAGTACCTAATGTGATCCAATCAAATCCAATTGAACCTGTACTGATTACATCATAATGACCATCTGTTTTGGAATCTAATGCTAGCACTGTACCTGTGCCATATGCTTTGTTTAATTTATCCAAAGCTTCTTGGAGTTTAGAGACACCACTGTCTGTTGGTTTTACTGCTTTCGCCATAATTGTTAATTTAGTGTACAAATTTACTACTTTTCTCTGATATTTCCATACTTTTTCGTTAAAAAAATAAAGCCCCCAAGATAGAAATCCCAGGGGCTGACACAATTAACGAAAAACAGAGATGCAAACATACGCAAACAAATGCATATAAGTGCAAATTATTTTATCTTTTATTTACCATTGTTATCCTTTGGTAACTTTTTATTACCTTTTATTGCCTTTGGCTCGTAGGGACAATGCCTACAATTATTGCCACAGCAATAGCCACGTTCTTTGTGTTGGAGGGCAGTGAATACTACTCTGCCCTCCTCCAAATAATAATGCACATCTTTTATAAATTCTTTCTTTTCCATGTTATGCTATTTCACAAGCACCACCAGCACATGCTGCCACCTGACCAAAGTCTACAGTGTCATCCATCTCTACAACCTTAGTTAAGTCAATGGTTTTCAATGTGTTAATGCGTGCATTGTATTGCTCTTCTGTAATATCTTCAAAAGGAGCTTGCTGATATGTATGATCAAATGCTGGTAATACAGAAAGACCATTATAGTGTTCTCTATTATCCCACATCCACATACCTACAGCGTCCCATTCATTTAAGAAACCATCATCAGTTTGAGTAAATCTACTACCTTTACCATCACTCATATCAACTGATATATATTTTCTGTCTTGATTGATAGATATTGTAGCTGAGACGTTATGTGTATTGTCACCTTCTACATGTCCTGGGTTAATCCATTCATTAGAGAATTTCTTAACACGCTCTAATGTATCAAGTGCTGTCTCTGTACGTAATATAGATCCTTCTGGAGCCTTAACAGGAATTCTTACACAAACTGTATCCTTAGGACGTAACACATCATCTTCACATAGTTCAGGATGGTTAATCTCTAAGTATAAAGCTAAGTCTTCTGTCTTGTTAAATCTCATTGTACGTAAGTAGTGTGGAGCATGCCAAGCGTGGATACCACTAGCTGTACCTAATACAAGACTAGTTGTACCTGATGGTTTGATACATGTTACACGTGCTGCTTCATTAGTGCCAATCAGTTCAGAAATCAATTGGTTTGTCTTTACAGCTATCTTAGCTGCCACTTCTAGGTTGTACTGTAAAACCTCACCAGAAGCAATACCAGTCATACCAATACCCAATAATGCATCTCTGAAGGTTGTCATCTTCCATACATCACGTAGATAATGGAAGTCTGTGAAACCTGCCTGTAATGTACCAAAGAACGCAGCTGCTGTCACTCTATCGTTAAGGTCTTCTTGACATGTGATGTCAGATACATTCACCTCACATAAGTTACAGAACTGATAAGGACGTAGTGCTATCTCACAACAAGGATTAGTTCCCCAATCTTTATTGTTTGTCCAATAGATACCAGGCTCACCAGAACCAGAAGCTTCAATTCTCTTCCAAAGAGCTTTGAATTCATCTTCGCCTACTGTGCCTCTTTCTAAGACAGCTGAGTTGTTAGCTCTACCTCTTTGCTCATTCAATTCCCACCAGTTACCATACTTACATGTGATCATTTCCTCGTCATCATGAGAGAATAGAGCAATCATAGCTGATCTTCTAATACCACCAGCCAACACAGAGTTAGCAATGTGACACAAGATGTCATGACACTCTAAAGGTGTAAGCTTTGATCCATGTTCTTTACGCTCCATAATAGCATCAATGTGTGCTAAACAGATCTTTAATGGCTCTGGACCAGGTGCTTTACCACCTGCAGTCACTAATCTTGCTCCTTTGTGTCTAATAGC
>Ga0222713_10007195_pt1 | contig 10483 bp, 11 predicted proteins | sample C33_649DmetaG_FD_165061 | JGI IMG/M metagenome (GOLD analysis project Ga0222713, IMG submission 165061) | Estuarine water microbial communities from San Francisco Bay, California, United States - C33_649D | ecosystem: Environmental > Aquatic > Marine > Unclassified | place: USA: California... | reverse complement strand
AATTATAAAACAGGAAATTCTTAAATGAGCTCTAAAGGATTAATAGTATTATCTGATTATTACAAAGATATTTCAAATAACTTATTAAAAAATTGCATTTCTATTTTGTCTATAAATTTTTTAAAAGCAGATGTAAAAATAGTTTCTGGTTCTTTAGAAATACCAACTTTAATTTCTAGAGAAATTAAAAAAGGGAAATATAAATTTTTTATTGCTCTTGGTTGTGTCATTAAAGGTAAAACTCCGCACTTTGATTTTATATCTTCGGCTATTGTAAATTCTCTTCTTAATCTTTCAATTTTATCCGGCAAGCCAGTTGGAAATGGAATTATTACCTGTCTAAATTATAAACAAGCAATAGAACGGAGTAGCAAATCTAAAAGTAAGAACAAAGGTATTGAGGCCGCTAAAGCAGTAATTTCATTATTAAAACACAAATAATGAAGGGTAGTTCTAGATTAATTATAATTCAGAAGATTTATGAGAAAATTAGCGATTCTCAGCATGAGATAATATTTCCGAAGAGCTCTTATATTCGAATTATAAAAAAAGTTTTTAACGGTTTCTTTGATAAAGAAATAGAGCTAGACAAGATATTATTTGCTAATTTGTCTTCCAGTATAAGTTTTAAGAATTTGGATATGATTCTTAAAATCATTTTAAAATCTGCAATTTTCGAGATTATTTACTTGCCCAAAGTTCCCTTTAAAGTTGTTATTGATGAGTATCTGGCAGTTACAGAAATGTATTACGACACAAGACAAAAAGCCCTTGTAAATGCGGTTTTAGACTCTGTTTTTAAGTCTAAATCTAAACTAATTCAAAATTAATATAAAAAAAAATAACATAATTTTCATTGATTTTAGATGACAATTTTGGCATGTATGCTTTTTTTGAAATCAATAAAATATAAAGGAAACATATATGTTAAGTCCCAGTTTAGTTTTAAATCTAGTTATCGGTTGCGGAGTAATTTCAGTTCTTTATGGATATATATCCAGTAGACAAATTTTAAACTCAAGCGCAGGAAATGAGAAAATGCAAGAAATTGCATCTGCGATTCAAATTGGAGCTAAAGCATATCTAGACAGACAGTACAAAACAATTGCAATGGTGGGACTTGCTGTGTTGGTACTTGTTGTTTTACTTTTTAGTAAATGGGTAGGTTTAGGTTATTTAATTGGTGCTACTTTGTCAGGAATAGCTGGCTATGTGGGTATGTTGATTTCAGTACAAGCTAACGTAAGAACCGCAGAAGCTTCTCGAAAAGGTTTGGCTCAAGGATTGAATATAGCTTTTAAATCTGGTGCTGTTACAGGAATGTTAGTTGCTGGCTTAGCTCTTTTAGCGATTGCTGTATATTATTATTTTTTACTTCAGTATAAAGTTGAAGAAAGAGAAGTGGTTAATGCTCTCGTGGCATTAGGTTTCGGCGCTTCATTAATTTCAATTTTCGCAAGATTAGGTGGAGGAATCTTTACAAAAGGTGCAGATGTTGGCGCTGACTTAGTAGGTAAAGTAGAAGCAGGCATTCCTGAAGACGATCCAAGAAATCCTGCAGTTATTGCTGATAACGTGGGGGATAATGTCGGAGATTGTGCCGGTATGGCAGCTGACTTATTTGAAACTTATGCGGTTACCATTGTAGCTACCATGGTTTTATCATCTATATTTTTTCATAACGATATGGGTATGATGATTTATCCGCTTTCAATTGGGGGTGCTTGTTTAATTACCTCAATTATTGGAACTTATTTTGTTAAATTAGGTAAGACAAAAAATATTATGGGGGCTCTATATAAAGGGTTCCTTGTTTCAGCAATTTTATCTTTGATCGTACTCTATCCAGTCACTGATTATGTAATAGGTTTAAACAAATCATATTCTTTAAAAGGATTAAACTTTACTGGAACAAGCCTTTATGTTTGTGGAGTAATTGGTTTAATTATTACCGGTTTGCTTATTTGGATCACAGAATATTATACTGGAACAAATTATAGACCAGTTCAAAGTGTTGCTAAAGCATCTACTACAGGTCATGGAACTAACGTAATACAAGGTCTGGCAGTTTCTATGGAAGCTACAGCAGTTCCTGCTTTAATTATCGTTGTAGGAATCGTATCAACTAATTTGATTGCTGGATTGTATGGAATTGCAATTGCAGTTACTACTATGTTGGCATTAACTGGTATGGTTGTGGCTCTTGATGCGTATGGACCGGTTACAGATAATGCGGGAGGTATTGCGGAAATGTCAAAACTTCCAAAAAGTGTTAGAAAAACTACTGACGCATTAGATGCAGTAGGAAACACAACTAAAGCAGTAACAAAGGGTTATGCAATTGGTTCAGCAGGTTTAGGAGCATTGGTTTTATTTGCAGCTTATACTGAAGACATTAAATATTTTTCTGCGCAAGCAGGATCTTCTTTAAAAGGTGTTGTAGTGACTTTTGATTTATCTAATCCTTACGTTGTGGTTGGATTGTTAATAGGCGGGTTATTACCTTATCTTTTTGCATCAATGGGTATGCAAGCCGTTGGTAGAGCAGGTGGTGCTGTTGTTGTTGAAGTTAGAAGACAGTTTAAAAAAATTCCAGGAATAATGAAAGGAACACAAAAACCTGATTACAGACAGTGTGTAGATATTTTAACTAAAGCAGCAATTAAAGAAATGGTTATACCTTCAATGCTGCCGGTACTTTCTCCGATAGTTTTATACTATGTGATTTATTCTTTTGCAGGTCAAGTGGCTGCTTTGTCGGCACTTGGAGCTATGTTGCTTGGAGTAATTGTTACAGGATTATTTTTGGCTATCTCAATGACCGCTGGCGGTGGTGCTTGGGATAATGCTAAAAAATATATTGAAGATGGAAATTTTGGTGGAAAAGGGTCTGATGCTCATAAAGCTGCAGTAACAGGGGACACTGTTGGAGATCCCTACAAAGATACTGCGGGACCAGCTGTAAATCCAATGATAAAAATTACAAATATTGTTGCACTTCTGTTATTAGCATTTATTGCTTCATAACTTAATTGTAATTTATTCAATTTTTTTATCCGATAAAGTCCTAATTCTTTTTCTCATACTTGAGAAAAATTTTTTCGAATTACTTTCTTCTAAGGAGGTTGATTTAGTTATTTCATCATTAAAATTTAAATCTTTCATGTTTTTAAGATTAAAAAAATTTTTTGTTAATAAAATACCCTTGTCATCAAATTCTAGCATTAATATGTCATTTTTAATGATTATTTTTTTACCTAGTAAATTTCTTTTAGTTTCAGTTTCTATATAAATCCATGAATTTTCTTCTGGATATTCTTTAAGCAAAGTTTCTCCAATTTCTTTTATAACGTCATTTTTGTTTGTTTTGCCTAAAAAAAATACATCCTTTTTTTGTTCTAGGTTTATGACTCCAGAATGAGTAATAGAGGGTGATAATTTGCAAGAATTAGTAAATATTAGTATTAAAAAATACGTTATAAAATTCCTTATATTCATTTGAATTAACATAGTATTGAAAAATAGGTACATCAAATTAATAAACTAAAATAAAGTTTTAGTATAATTATAATTGTATTGATTTAAGAACAATATTTGCTATTAAAGTCACTGTTCATTAAAATTATATTATTATGGCTGTTCCTAAGCGAAAAACGTCCAAATCGAGAAAAGGCATGAGAAGGTCTCATAGATCTGCTATTTTTAAAAATATAATCGAGGATAAAAAAAGTGGTGAATTTAGACTGCCACATCACGTTGATTTGAAAACCGGAATATATAACGGAAAACAAATTTTTAAGCCGAAAATTTAAAAATTTCATTATGAGTAGTACTGACTACACTGTTGCAATAGACGCAATGGGAGGAGAAAATTCACCTGATAAAGTCTTGAATGGTATTAGCTTATTTCTTAAGGAAGATAATTCTATTTTTTTTAACATTTTTGGTGATGAAAATCTTATTAATGATTTAATTGAAAATAAATATCAAATATCAAAAAATCATTACAAAATTTTTAATTGCTCAACTAAAATCGATGATAAAAATTCAGTGCGTGATGCAATTAAAGTTGGCAAAGATAGTAGCATGTGGAAGGCTATAGAAAACGTTAAAAATAAGGAGTCCGATTTAATTATATCTTCAGGAAATACTGGAGCTTTATTAGTAATTTCAAAATTATTGATAAAAATGATTGAGACCATAGATAAGCCAGCACTTGCAGGTCTTTGGCCCAATTCTCAAAGCATTAGTTTGGTATTAGATTTAGGAGCTAATATAGAATTTAATGAAAAAAATTATTTAGACTTTTCAAAAATTGGTGCCGAACTTTACAAAGTGATATTTGATAAATCTGAACCGATAGTTGGCTTGCTTAATGTTGGGTCTGAACAAATTAAAGGACATGAAGAATTAAAAAATTCCTATTCAAAATTAATTTCACAAAAAAATAATTTTAAATTCCATGGATATATTGAGGGTAATCAAATCAAAGATGGTGTCGTTGATGTTGTTGTTACTGATGGTTTTTCAGGAAACATAGCTTTAAAAACTGCTGAAGGGACCGTTAATTTTATTAATAGTGAAATAAAAAAAATTTTTTCCTCATCATTATTCGGAAAATTTTGCTATCTCGTAAGTATTCCAATTTTTAAAAAAATAAAACAAAATCTAGATCCTAGGAAATATAATGGTGGCATATTTCTTGGATTAAATGCGCCAGTAATAAAAAGCCATGGATCAGCTGATTCATATGCATTTTATTATTCTATCAAATTATCTGCAAAAATATTAAAGGGAAATTTAATTAATAAAATAAAAAAAAATTTTTTAAATGAATAAAGTTGATTACAATTTATATCTGTATGACAGTTATTTAGATTTGCTTGAAAAATTTTTTTTAAATCAAAAACTTCCATCATCAATTTTATTTATAGGAAATGAGGGAGTGGGAAAAAAAAGTTTTATTGGAAAATTTATTTATAAAATAAACTTAATACAAAAAAATTCACATAAAACGAGTGATTTCTTCGGTAATCAAGTTAGTACTAATTATCTTGAAGATTTCAGTAGTGAAAAATATCCAAACGTAAGATATGTTTCAAAAAAAGATAAAAATAACATTACCATTGATCAAATAAGAGATTTAAAGTTTTTTATAGACAAAACATCATTTAATGGTGATCCTAAATTTATAATAATTGAGGGACCTGAATATTTAAATTTAAATGCTGCGAATTCTTTATTAAAAATGTTAGAGGCGCCACCAGAACAATGCTATTTTTTCCTAATTAGTGATAATGAAAGAGCTTTAATCGAAACTATTAAATCTAGATGTGTAAAATTTTACATTAAATTTACTTCTGCTGAAAACAAAATTATTTTAGAAAATTTGTTAAAGGATTATAATCTAGATTCTTTTGATAATTTTGAAATCTTTAGTAAATTTGAAAGTGCAGGGTCGATTGTAAATAAAATAAAATTTTTAATTAAGAATAATATTTCGACAGATAATACATTAAATATTATCTTATTTTGTTTTAACGATTATAAGAATTTTAAAAATCATTTGTCATTAAAGTATGCATTAGATTTTTCATCAATTTTTTTTTATAAGAAAATATTAATTGATTATAATTTCTATAACAAAATTTATATAAATTATTTAAATAAAGTAAATTCACTTATTAAATATAATTCTGACATAGGTCCAGTATTAAAAATATTTCAACGAAATTCATAAATGAAAAATTACTACATAACAACTCCAATTTATTACCCATCAGCTAAGCCTCATATGGGTCATGCATATTCGAGTATTACTGCTGATGTGTTGGCTAGATTTAAACGAATAGAGGGATTTAATGTTATGTTTTTAACTGGCACAGATGAGCATGGATTAAAAATTCAAAAAGCCGCGGAAGTTGCAAAAATGAACACACAAGATTTTTGTGATAAAATATCTAAAACTTTTTTTGATTTAACTAAAATACTTAATTTAAGCAACAATGATTTTATTAGAACAACTGAGGAAAGACATAAGAATACTGTTAAAAAATTATGGCAACTACTTTTAAATAATAATCAAATATATTTATCGAAATATTCAGGATGGTATTCTATTTCAGATGAGGCTTATTATACTGAGGATGAAGTACATGATATTGAAGGAAAAAAAGTAGCAAAAATTAGTGGCAGTCAGGTTTCTTGGATGGAAGAAGATAGTTTTTTTTTTAAACTTTCTAATTGGCAGAAACCTTTATTAGATTTTTATAAAGATAATCCTGAATTTATTTTACCAGAGAGTAGACGGAATGAGGTCATAAGTTTTGTTTCGGGAGGCTTAAAGGATCTTTCTGTTTCAAGAACTACTTTTGATTGGGGGGTTGAGGTACCTAACCATCCAAATCATGTAATGTATGTTTGGCTAGATGCTCTTACTAATTATATAAGCGCTACAAATTATTTTGATAATCATAATGGATATTGGCCTGCTTCTGTTCATATTATTGGTAAAGATATTTTGAGATTTCATGCTGTTTATTGGCCAGCTTTTTTAATGGCTGCCAAATTACCTTTGCCAAAAAAAGTTTTTGGTCACGGCTGGATATTAGCTGGTGATGAAAAAATGTCAAAATCCAAAGGTAATATTCTAGATCCTCAAGAACTTATTGAAACTTATGGGTCAGATGAACTTAGATATTATTTAATTAAGGAGGTTATTTTTGGTTTAGATGGTAAAATTAATATTGATAATTTAAAATTGTCAATAAATGATCTTGCAAATAATATTGGAAACTTATCGAATAGAATTTTTACAATTTTAGATAAAAATTTTAAATGTAAGGTTCCAACTGTCTCTAAAAATTTTGTTATGGATAAAAATTTATTATTAAACAGTAATCATTTTATTGACATAATAAATAAATTTGAATTACACACTTATGTTAAAGAAATTCACTCGTATTCCTCATTGGTGAATAAGTTTGTAAACGACAAGCAACCATGGAATACAAAAACTAATACAGAAGATGATATAAGGAATATTTTATTTTCTTCTTTGCATGCGTTAAAAAATATTTTTATTTTGCTTTATCCTATAATGCCAAAAATAAGTTCTTCATTTTTAAAAAATATGAATATTTTTGAAGAAAACATTGAGTTAAAACTAATTGAAAAATTTTTAAAATATGATGAGCAACTTTCAAAACCTTCTATTCTATTTAAAAAATACGTATGAGCTTAATAGATTCGCATTGTCATCTTTATTTTGAGCCATATATTAACGATATTCAGTCTACTCTTGATGAGTGTAAAAAAAATAATATTGACCTTCTTTTGTCCATTGGAATAGATTTAAAGACTTCAAGACAAAATATTGATTTAGCTAATAAATACTCTGATATTTTTTGTAGTATAGGTATTCATCCTAATGAAGTCTCAAGAATAAATTCTGATGTAATTATTGATTTAAAAAATTTATACAAAACCTCAAAAAAAATTTTAGCAATTGGTGAAATTGGACTAGATTATTATAGAAATCAAAACAAATCTGAACAGTTGGATTTTTTTGATCAGCAGATTGATCTTGCCAAAGAACTTAATTTACCAGTGATAATTCATACAAGAGATGCAGATAATGACATGATAACCATAATTAAAAAACATATAAACAAATCTAGTCAAAAGTTTTTAATTCATTGTTTTTCAGGAACTTTAGAGTTTGCAAGGCAATTATTGAATTTAGATTGTTATATATCATTAAGTGGTATCGTTACTTTTAAAAATGCTACACACACGCATGAAGTTGCTCGTTACGTTCCGCTAAATAGATTGTTAATAGAAACAGATTCGCCATACTTATCTCCACATCCATTTAGAGGGCAAGTAAATACTCCAGCAAAAGTCATTTATGTTGCAAAAAAAATTGCTGAATTAAGAGAAATCAAATTAATTGATATTGAAAAGCATACTAGTAATAATTTCTATAGTTTCTTTAATTTAAAAAAATGAAAATTGCAATTTTATTACCTTATAAAGAAAATTACACAAAATCTATTGCTGGTGCAGCATCAATTATGGTTAGTGATTTTAATAAGTACTCTATATTTAAAAAAAATACTAAAATATATGGAAACCTGCATTCTGACAGAAAGCCATTAACAAGAAATTTCGTTAATATACCTATTGAGACAAAGCTTTTTAGTAAGACCTCAGAATATACTAATTCATTTATTAAAAATATTGAAAATAATATACCTGAAATTATAGAAGTTCATAACAGACCTGAGTCAATACATATAATAATTAAAAAAAAAATATCATCTAAATTAATTTTATTTTTTCACAACGACCCTTTAGAGCTTACCGGTTCAAAAACAATCATCGAAAGATACAGTTTATTAAAATCTTGTTACAAAATAATTTTTGTGAGTAGGTGGGTTAAAAAACAGTTTTTTAAAAATTTATCTATAAAAGATAAAAATAATTGCGAAATAATTTATCCTGGACATAAACTTGTTAGTAGCTTTCCAAAAAAAGAAAAAATTATTATTTTTTCTGGTAAGCTTAATAAATCAAAAGGTTTTGATTTATTCTCAGAAAGTATAATTCCTATACTAAATAAATACAATGATTGGAAAGCAATTGTTATAGGCTCTGAACCTAGAGAAAAAATTCAAATAAATCATAAAAATGTAATATTTTTAGGTTGGTTGAGTTTTGAAAAGACTTTTGAATATTATAAAAAATCTTCAATAGCAATTGTACCATCAAAATGGGAAGAGCCATTTGGAAGAACTGCTATGGAAACTGCCGCCTGTGGTTGTGTTACAATAATTTCTGATAGGGGAGGATTAAAAGAAACATTTAATGTTCAAAAAGAATTAATTATTAAAAATTTAACTTCTAAGTATTTAATAAATTTGATCACCAAGTGTATTAACAGAAACCATTATTTAAAAAAAATTCAACTACAAAATTTCAAAAATCAATTGCATAATATAAAAGATAAAGTATCTGAATTAGATAAAATAAGATCTAGAGCTAAGTATGGAATAAATTATTTTAGTTCTAAGTTTTCAAAAATTCTACATATAGGAAATTTTAATGAAAAAAATTCACATAGATTATTCAACATTTCTATTGCCAATAAAATATCGTCAGGATTAATTAGAAATGATTTGGACGTTTTAAATTTTGATTATAGAAATTATAATGAAATTCTCAAATCTGTTGATGATAAAATTATGGATATAATTAATAATTATAACCCTAATTTAGTTTTGTTTGGTCATAATAATATAATGTCTAGATCAAAATTGGAAATTATTAAAAAAAAAAATATTAAGACAGCTTTGTGGTTTGAAGATGCATTAAATGAAAAAGGCCCTGATTACAAAAATAGCCTGGAATTAATTGAAAAAAATAATGATTTAATAGACAATTATTTTGTTACTACATGTCCGAGCGTAATTAAAACTGAAATTTCAAAAATAAAATTATCTTTTATTCCAATTCCTGCTGATAAAAATATTGAAAATTTAGAGATCTATAATTACAAAAATAAGTACAAAGATATTTTCTTTGGTATGAGTCATGGGGTAAATTATGGAAAACTTAAAAAAAATACTTATGATGATAGAGAAGATTTTATAAATACATTGATCGAGTTAAATCCAGATCTTTCATATGAGTTTTTAGGTATTAATAAAGAAGAACCTAAGTGGGGGGTAGATTTTTATAATTCACTATCTAAATGCAAAATGGCCTTAAATTTAAGCAGGGGGAAACCTGTGAAGTATTATAGTAGTAATAGAATTGCGTCATATGCAGCTAATGGAATAGCAACTTTAATTGATGAAAACACTCGTTATAAAGATTTTTTTGATGATAATGAAATGATATTTTATAAAAATATTAAGAATCTCTCTATTATTATTAATACCTTAAAAAATAATGAGGTTAAAATAAATAAAATAGGAATGTTAGGAAAAAAAAGATATCACGAAATTTTTAATAATTATTTAGTAGCTAACTTTATTGTGAATAAGGTTTTTTCAAAAAAAATTAATAAAAAAATTATTTGGGATAAATAATTTTTATTTTAAATGAAATTTAGCATTATTGTTCCAACATTTAATAATTTAAAGTACTTAAAATGTTTAGTTTATTCCTTAAATAAAAACTCATACTTTAGAAATCAATTAATAGTTCATGTTAATGATGGATCTGACGGCACCCTGAAATACATAAAAAAAAACAAAATTCAGCATACTCATTCTAATTTGAATATTAGTTTGTGCGATTCTGTTAATAAGGCCTAAACACTTGCAAAAACTGATTACATTTTGTACGCACATGATGATATGTTTTTTTGCAAAAATTGGGATTATTATTTAATGTCACTTTGTAAGCATTTTGCAGTTGGCCCTACCACTTTTCATTTTTGGCCTGCTTGGTTATCAAATTATAAAAATAAAATTAT
>Ga0222713_10007192_pt1 | contig 10488 bp, 6 predicted proteins | sample C33_649DmetaG_FD_165061 | JGI IMG/M metagenome (GOLD analysis project Ga0222713, IMG submission 165061) | Estuarine water microbial communities from San Francisco Bay, California, United States - C33_649D | ecosystem: Environmental > Aquatic > Marine > Unclassified | place: USA: California... | reverse complement strand
TACTATTACCAACAGAATATTTGCCAGCAGCCGTTTGATTTGCCTGCCATCTATCGGTTGTATAAATGGTGCTGTTTACAGTTTGGGTTCCAAGCTGTCTTTGATTTACGTTCATTGCACCGTTAATTATGGCATTCCGCGCGCCTAGCTGACCCCCATTAACGGACGTAACGCCAGTGATGCCACCGCTAAAAGCCGCATTGCCGCTACTGTCGAGCGTGACGTTTGCTGATGCAGCGCTTGGGTGCTGGAGATTAGTTACCTTTAGTGTGGACATTACATAGCTCCAATAATAAAGGCTAAGAGTTGATTGTAGCGAACACCCAATCTGGTGCGCTCTACTGCACCCACTGGTGCTTCTTCCGCTGTTTCATAGGTATTGGTTCTGGTCTTCTCTACACCTTCGTCATCAGTGTAGGTTTCATCAGCTTCCCACCAAGTCGAGCTAATGAACATTGCATAGCGACCGGGGTCTAATCCTTCAGCTTCAAAAGCGGCCTTTAGGTCTTGCGCTATTACACCAACGTGAATACGAGCATCGTCGCCTTTTTCTTCGACTGAATTTATCCAGCGGAACTTGCGGATCAATCCCTTAGCGGCTGTAGCGACGCGCTTTTCAGCTTCATCTAGCTCTGCAACGTCTTGCTTTTCATTGGCATCAGAAGTTTGTATTGTTCCATTCCCTGCATAAATATCATTGAAGCGTGAACTTGACTCCCCCAAGTCGATTACGTTGTCACGGTTTGTACCATTTGAGGCTGCTGGTCTGATAAGGTTACTATAGAAAAAAAGATAAGCATCTGACCCAACAGGTGAGCCAATATATGTTCCGCCAAAATAAGTCCCAATAGTTCCCACCGCTGTGCCGTCCTGCCGGAACTCTGCAATAGTACCGGCAGAGCTTTGACGGTTTAACACCATCACTTCTGCGTTATTTGCAGTTGCAAGAACTTTACCGTTAAAATCTAAAACAACACCAACATCTGATCCACCAGAATTATTTCCCGGATTTGCATCAGTAGTCTTAACCAACAAATTCCCTAATGAGTCAATGCGAATGCGTCTTACAAGAGAACTTCCATCGTTTGTTTTTATATCTAAAAGAGATTTAGAGGTTGATACGTCATCACGAACTGCAACTAACTGAACTTCAGTATCTTGTGAAGCCGTATAGCCATTTAAAGATAATATTGCTTCTCCTGATGCATCAGCCGTAAGCCGATCAGCCGTGACCGTACCTGTTATGTCTACATTCCCACTCGCATCCGCTAAGACAAACGAACCAGCAGCATCAGGCAAGTTAATCGTGCGGTCTGTGGACGTGCCATCGGGAACCGCAATCGTGAAGTTAGCTGTTCCTGTGGCGCTGCCTTGGATTTTAACTGAGGACATTTTCTACTCCTTACACCAGTGTCCAAACAGAACCGCTCGGAACTGTGACTGTTACACCGCTTGCAACTGTGACGGGCGCTGCACTCAGACCATTACTGCCACTTGGAATTGAGTAGTTAGCGCTGATCGTGTTTGAGTGAACCCAAATGCCTTCGTCGGTTTCGTTGCCGCCACCAATCGGAGCCCAAGCTGAACCGTTATAACCCTCAAAACCAGCATCATCTGTATTGTAGCGAACAGAACCCTGAGAGGGAGAACCACGCTGCGCCGTTGTTCCAGAAGGCAGATCAAGGAAGTCTGTCGCTGAGTTAGCTTGGCTTGATACCGAAGTGATCGTTGGTATGTTAATCGGAATCCAGCTAGCACCATTATATATTTTTAACGCATTAGAAGACGTGTTGAAATACAAGTCTCCAACTTGAAGAGAGCTACTGTCAGAACGTGTCGTTGGGTCACTAGCAGAAGGCCCAACATAAACGTCTGCGAAGTTTGTTACGTCAGTTACATTAGTTGCAACAGTTGTAATATCAGCACTAATACCAGCTACAGTCGTTATATTAGCATTGTTACCAGCAACCGTATTAACATTCGCTATATTAGTAGCTACCGCATTAATGTTAGTAGAGTTACTAGCAACGGAACTAATGGTACTAGAATCACCAGCAACCGTATTAATATTAGTTGAGTTACCTGCGACTGTATTAACATTTGATATATTGGTAGCTACTGCATTGATGTTACTAGAGTTACTAGCAACAGAATTAATGTTAGTAGAGTTAGACGCAACAGACGAAATGTTGGAGTTGTTACCAGCAACCGTATTGATGTTGCTTGCATTACCAGCAACAGCAGTAACATTTGCGCTGTTAGCAGAAACAGTTTGAATAGCATCCGTTGCAAGAGTGCCATCCTCAATATCAGCAAGCCTCGCTATATCGTTTGTAATAGAAGCAAGGGCCGCTATGTCATCGTTTCCAGCACCAGCTTCGGGATCACCTGTCGTTGCATTAAATGCAAGATATTTACCTTTACGAACATCTCGTGCAGGCAGTGTCATGTTAATGCTGGTTGGGTCAGTGATAGGCGCAGTGAGGGCGCGGTCTGTTAATTCAAGAAGCTGTTGATCGAAGATGGTGAGGCCATCAAGCTGTTCGTTAAGGGCTGCGGCACGTAACTCACCTGCCGTCACAAAGTCGGTCGTGCGCTCAATATCACGCGCACCAACGATAGCGATTTGGTCACTTGCAGTCGGCGTTGAGGGGACGTTCGTGCCAGTGACAATTGTGACGCTACCAGTGCCGTTCGCGTTGATTGTTACAGTGTAGTCAGTTGTAAGTGTTAGCAGCGTGGCGTTGAAATATACAGCCACGTCAGTCTGGACTAGGATTTCAAACGAAAATGAATATGGCCCAAGACCCGCGCTGCCGCTGTAAACGACACGTCTTGTAACAGCATTGATATTGTAGTTAGCCATCTCAGTCCCTCACGTTGAACAGCAATTTAACCTAAATCTCACCAGACATCAAAACTGTTTAGCTTTGTTGTAATTATATATCATTCGTTGAGCCACCTCTGGCCGCTCAATGATATTGCTGCTGAACCCATAAGCACGAGCATCTAATGGCTTCGGGAAAAATGCAGCTAATTCCGGGTCTTTTCTGTCTTCAACAAACTCACCAAACATTCTTTTTTTTGCGATTTGTCTAAATCTACTTACAGTGGCATCAATGTTTTGTCTCATTACCCCTATATTTCCCTTCTGTTTTCTTCCAATGTAATATTTCATTTTTTCTTTTATTTCGTGAATAAGAGTTTGCTCAAGATTTTTACCGTTAATTCTAATTTCTTTAGTATATAGTTCTATATACCTGTTCTGATCTTCAGCAGACAAAGTAACGCCATTGATTACAAAATTTGGATCACCTACACTGTGGTTTAATAAGGCTAGGTATTCTCTTATTTCCCTAGATTTACCTATAGATTTCATTACTGGATAAAGACTGTGTAATGAAGACCTATCTCCACCAATAGGATCACCCGTTAATGGATCAAGTTTGTACGGTACTCCCTTACTATATACAGGAATACGGCTACGCAATCTGTTATATGATTTCCAAAACGGAGCAAGAATGATAGTTTTTTCTGGCCTGTCTGAACCCCATCCGTCATAAGCAAATTGAGCTTGTTCATCATTTATAGCGGTATTGCTAATAGTTGGATCAGTTATACGCTCAATATATGCCGCCAATGAGCTATTCAAAAGATTAACGCCGGGTGTCGCGTTTATAGCAAAATTACTATAAGCGCCGAGAATATTATTTATAATTGTGTAAGTCTTATCACCTACATCTGAGCCGCCTCGTACATTTAATGTATTCATCAATTCAGCAAATGTAGTCATAGCAGGAATGTTAGTAGTGAACTCAGCTAGTGCTGCTGCACTAGATGCTGTCATAATCTCAAGTTCTGTATCATCAGGATCGTATGCTCTATATTTAATGGCATCGGCATATGCAGCACTCATTAAAAACGGTACATTGAATGGCTCAAGTCTTGAAATAGAAACAAATACTTCTCCCTCAAATTGACCCTTACCAACCGAAACTTGATCTTCTCCAACTAATGCTCGAAGTTTTTGTAATGTAACTTCTGAAACTTCATCTTCGTAAAAACGAAAAGAAAACGGCAACCAACCAAGTTCACGAAGATTGTTGCGATCATCAGTTGCTGATGGACCTTGCCCTGTAATTCTGTCATTGATAGCTAGTTGATATCCACCAAGCATCATAAGAGAGCCAACGCCGACACGGCTCATTGCTAAGTCACGATGACGACCACCGCGAGACCATTCCTCGTGAAAGCGTGGTGATAAAAAGAAAAGTGGTGATCGAGCCGCACCTTCACTAGCAATGTTTGTAACAGTTCGACTAAACATCGTAATGGGTTTTAAAAGCGGATGATTTAAAATTCTATTTGTTTTCCACATTAATTTACCAGAGGTTAAACCCAAGTTAGGGTCAGATGTCATGGTTATCATTTTGCGGAAATGTTCTATATTTTGTTGGACATTTGCGGGGCGTTCAGTCAATAATTTTTGCGTTGCATTTTGTGCCGCAGATATAGCTTCTTCTTGAGATTTACCAGCATCAAGAGCGTCTTGATAAACCTTTTTACCAAGTCTTGCTCCTTCTCGTAATAATTCTGTACGAGCAGCATAACCCCCAATAAATTCATCAGACGCTTGAAGACCTTTAAATGATAAACTGAATAGAGTGCCAAAAGCATCAATCATTTTACCAAAACCTCGCTTGAGAAGACCTTCAGAACGAGCTTGGTCAAGATGACGTTTGAATAGATACTCGGCTGTAAATGGATTTCGAGTTACTTCACCTTTAGCGCCTTGGCTTTCTACAAGAGAATAACCAGCAAGTTTCCACCCATCTTTAATGCCTTCCATTAATGCCCAACCAGATGCAAGAACGTCATCCATCATTGCTGAATCTGGATCATAAGATTTGCCAAATGCTTGAGCAAAACGCTTACGAATTTGAGCAGAGCCAATAACAGCACCGCCAACGCGCTCTATTGGATCAAGAATGCCTAACATTAAAGTATTCTGCCCAAAATTATACAAATGTGTAACTGGATTCATTAACAAGACAGACTGAGCCGCATAAACAGCAGCATCATATATTCGACCAACAAGGCCGCGACTAAGCATTCTGTTTTGTTTTGCACGACCTTCTGATTTTAGGCCATTATATTTTTCAGCAAATGCACGAAGATTGTCGGAACCACCTAGTGAATCAAGTGCCGAGCGTATCTCACTAAAGCTAACAACCTCTTTATTCTTTATGTTTTTAAAGACATTCATAGTGCGCGCGACATCACGTTTGGCATTTATCATTTCACCATAGATAATGTCATGCTGTGCAATAGCCTCACGTAATTCTAATTCACCAGCATCGTCTAATTGGTTAGCTGCCATACGTTGCATTAAATCATCAAGGCGCGTTGCGCTTGCGTCATGTAATGAAACAAGACCAGCCATACGGATAGCAAGCTCACTGTCACCAACGGCGCTTTCCATTTTTTGACCAGCAAACATTACATTAAGAACGTCTTTAGTAACGCCTCGTGCTTGGGCTTCTTCATAAAGAGATTGAACGGTTTTAGTTTTTAATTCTGGTGCTTTGTCAGCAAACGATTGAATGGTAGCTGCAAGACCATCATTATCATACATCGTTGTATTAAACGGACCAGTAACAACGCCTTCTTCTTTCTGTAATTGAGTAGGCGATGGAGCTTGTCGTTCAGTGCCAAGTTCTTTATCACGCTGATCCAGCATACGCTTCATTTCATCTTCAGATGCTGGTGCTGGTTTTACAGGCCCAGTTGGGGCTTCTGGAATATTACCAAGGTCTTCAACAGCTTCGGGTACAACAGTTGGGTCTTGTGGAACAGGTGTAAGTACTTCTTGATCTACGTTATCAATCGGTGCTTCTGGTGGAGGAGTTTCGGCCTCAACAGTAGGTGCTACATTTTCTGGTGCTTGAGGAGCCTCTGATCCAGCCGCAGGAGACGGAGCAACCTCTTGTGGTCTAACTGTAATATCAAGAGCTTCGCCTTCTGCTTTGGTTGGAGAACGACGCTTCACTGTATAATCAATGGCGCGCGCACCTTCCTTTAAAAGAGGCTCAATAAGTTGTTTGGTAAGTCGAGCCATTATTGTACCCCTACGCTAGAAGCTGCATCGACCGCGCCTGCATCAACGCCATCACCTAATATATCACCAATAGCGCGTACAGCCTGTGGAGCCATTTCAGCAGCAGTCATAAGTGCAGGTCCGGCAACAGCACCTATACCCGTCTCTAAGGCCGCACCAGCTACGTCTGATGCTTCTATAGGTATACCTGCTTGTTTTTTAATTGCTAACTCTCCAGCCGCAGGAGCGCCTGTATGCGCTCCTCCAACAACAGCAGCAGCTTTCTCGGTGGTTAATGCTGATGCAAGTTTTCTTATTTTTAAATATAAAGCCTCTTGTCCAAGTTTACGTGCAGCAAATCCAGCGACACCAGTAAATAATGCACCCCATGTACTTGGGTCTCTAAACAGACCTCGCGCTACACGCCATGAGCCAGATGCCGTCCAATTAGGTAGACGTTCATATTGATCCATCATGTATAACCAACGCATTGCGTTTTCACGAGAACCATTTGCCATTAAACGAGCTACTTGTGATATTGCTCCGGGCGGAATATCAACACCACCAACTTCGCCGCTAAATGGTTGAGCGAAGTTATAATTAAACTCACCAATCAAGTTAATACCGTACCGTCCCGCTTCCTCATCCGTACCAGTAAACGGCTCACCTTGCATGAGTTGATACATGACTTTGGAATTGTTCACGAACTTATGATCCATCACCAGATGATCCTCGGTAATGGATTGCTCAATTCTTTCCTGTTCTGATGAAGCTGGTTCATCTGGAGATGCATATAGTGCAATCTCTTTAGCCTCAGTCATTTCTGCAAAGATGTCTGTCATAGCATTACTTTCGATATTCTTCTAACATTTCTGCAAAGGCTTCAAACTCTCTTTTATAATTCGCTGCCTGTCTTTTTCTCGGTTCGTATTTATCTATTTGTTCAGCAATTCTTCTAAGTTCTTCTGGGCCGACAGTATCCCAATTAATCTTAGATAATGGGCCTTTTATGAAAATTGATTTAAAGCCATCTCTTTGATCTTTGATTTCTTTATATTGAGCTTGACCTGCGCCAGAATCTAAAAAGCGTTGAGTTGTTTCCAATAAAGTTTCTAAAATTTCACCAGACTCGGCTCTTTTTAAATTTTCTTTTTCATTCATTTTGTAAATTACAGGCACATTTTTGTACATAAATACGCCCGTGTCCTTATCTACAGCATCACCAAAAACACCCATCTTATCTTTTATAGCTTTCTCAACTCCATTTCTTCTGGATTTCATAAGATTGTCAAAAAATAACTTTACTTCATTTGCTTCTTTGTAAAAAACATTATTATGAAATAACGCTTCAGCTAAAGCTGATCTATCTGTAATATAACCATCAATAATTCTATCTCTTACTATCTCAACTCCAGTAGGATCACTTTGTTTTAGTGGTTTATATTTTGGGTTTTCTGCTAAATCTAAAATATCTTGGTCAACTTTAAGAACACCTGATAAAGCAATTGCCTTAACTCTTGAAGCTGCTTTAATTCTTGTTTCAGAATTATGAGGCTCGGTAAAAAGTATAGCTACAAGTTGATTGTATTCTTGACTGTATTTTTCATTATTTTCAGCAATTTGATTTACGCGAAGTTGATGCATTGCACCAATCTCATCGCGTATTTCATCGCGTACCATTTCTTTATCATTTTCATCAAGGCTTGCATAAAGAGCAGTTTTGTTTCCAAACAAACCAACATCAAGATTAAAATCATTTGGATTTTCACGAGCATGTTTACGAAGCGCATTGATTTTTGCATTTTTTTGCATGTTTTTTAAAAAATCTGTAGCAACAGAAATATTTGTAGGGTTTTTAGTATTGATTGCTTGATCCATAATAGACCTGCTTAAAACAGCAAATTTTGCGTCTATATCCCAAACAGTCTTACCGTCAACTACAGTTTGTCCACCTTGAAAATCATCCGCTATATTATAGAAAATATCTTTAGAACTTTCTAAAGTACTAACAAATTTAGCAGCTTGTGCTGCATTCCTAAGTTTATAGGATTGCTCAAGTGCTGATTTGTAAACAGGCGCAGCTAAAGTTCCAACCGTTGCCCTGTATTGAGCAGCATACTTGCCACCAAACTGAGACAATAAGGACGCATGTCCTTCGGTGATTGCATCTATTTCTGTTTCAACATCAGCCGGGTCTAAAACGTCACCGCCTTCAACTGCCGCAGAAAGTTGTGCCAATTTTGAACGAACATCAGTCTCTAACTCAACTCTAAGTTGTGCGCCTACCGCAGCACGAGAAGCTGCGCCGAAGATTGTATCTGAGTCACCAACGATATCGTCAATGCTTGCACCCGCCTCAAGTGCGGTTTTGATTTGCTCTGGGTTTTGTCCGAGTTTGTAACCAAACTCTTCTCCTTCAATCTTCGCTCTTTGACCAGCTTTCTCAAAAGCGTAAGAGCTTATTCTATCTAGCGCGCTAGATAAACGTTCATAGCCAGCAGCTTGAGCAGCACCTGTTGAAGCGTAGTCAACGCGAGTGGGTGCTACAAGACTTATGCCGAGTGGGCGATAGCGAGGAAGACGTTCTGCCATTTTTTACCTCACGTCCAAGCGGCCATTTCGCCGCCATAATTACCCATACCGCTGCCACCGCCACTTGGCGCTCCACCCAATGAGCCCGCTGTAAGCGCAGCCGATCCTAGTTGTCCAACGGCCTTGAACAAACCAGCTTCTTTAGCTGCTTTAGCTTGTTTCATTAAGTTTTGTGCAGCTAATCGACCACCCTCTCTGGCAATGATTTGATTGTCTTCACTAACATAATACTCTCTAGCACCTTCAGACGTATTATAAACCATAAGGCTTTGTGCGCTTCCAGAAAACGGATCAATCCCACCAGCAGCGGCTCGTGCATTTAATGCCGCATTTGCTCTATTCATTTGCTTTAGGACTTCAACTCCTTGAGCCCTAGCATCAAGAGCTTTTCCTTTAGCTTCTAAGGTTGCCATAGTAGCTTGACGCGCAAGACCCTTCGCCTGCGCTTGTCCGGCTCTTATACTTCCATACGCTGAAACAGCAGTGAGTGCTATTGCTATAGCTGGTAGTGCAGCAGCCATCTTATTGCCCCGCGCTTAGTTTGTAATCGATACCTAATACTGTCATTTTCAAAGGAACCGATTGCCCGATTGTGATTTGACCTTCATAAGTATAACCCAAAATACCATGCAATGTCTTGATGCCTGTAAATTCTGGGACAGCCGAGTCTAAGATAGCCCCACCAAGACGGCGGAATGCAATCTCTTTACCACCAATCGTCATAGATTGTGTCTCGTAAACTTCGGCATTTACCTCAAAGATACGCTTCTTAAATCCGCGTAATGGGCCACTTTGTAGCCCCGGTTCTACTGGAAGCGTCTTTAGTTCAGTCTCAAAGTTTAACCCAACCTGATAGCTTGAAGTCGCCGTTTGAGCGAACGTAATAGTGTACGGAGAGCTTGGTACAACTTGTTCAGGCTCCACAATACCATCTCGTATAATTTGCACAGTCTTGGCTTCAAGATGATCCATATTAACAGAAGAAGCTGCACCACCCGTTTTAGAACAATCAACGAAGACTTCATCATCAAACAACTCCACGTAATAAACATCAGAACCATTTACGGTGCGTTTAACCACAACATAAATTGAATCGATATCAACGCCAACATTTACAAACTCACCATCGGTAGTCCACTCAGATGGTGCTGTTACGTTCTGTGAGCGTAGTAAAGTGTAACAAGCCATAGACCCGTCATCACCATTTACGATCAAAAGACGATCACCTTCGTCTGTACTTGTTGCAATGCGCGTTGCCATTTCTTCTGGAGATTTAAGCAAGTGCGACGATAACAACGATATCTTAGCTGAAGCGTAAGCGTTCTGAACGTCAGCAAACAGAAAGTCCTGTAACGCTTTACCTTGGCGTTGAATGAAAAGACTAGCACCGTCAATGTTTTGAATACGGATACCCGGCTTCATGCCAAACGCTGACTGCTGTTTAACAATCAAGTTTGATGGTGTTACAGGCTCATCTAATGATTGAGGCACATAAAATTCGCCACCCGTTGTGAACACCTGCAAGTGACGACCTGAGTAAATATCTACAACCGCATTAAACGTACCTGTATCTAATGATGCTTCAACGCTATCATCGTCAAAGGCTTCATTGACGCTGAAGTCAAAGAACGAAGCAACACGAGAACCCCATATGGTAGAAGGACGAGACCTACTACCACCAAAGTACAAGCGACCCTCATGGAAGGTAACGCTTCTAGGCCATCCACGAGTAGAAGACCACGTTGGCTCATAGCCATGTTCAGTCTCGTAATCACCCGCAGCTATTGTGCTTGTGTCAA
>Ga0222713_10007187_pt1 | contig 10494 bp, 5 predicted proteins | sample C33_649DmetaG_FD_165061 | JGI IMG/M metagenome (GOLD analysis project Ga0222713, IMG submission 165061) | Estuarine water microbial communities from San Francisco Bay, California, United States - C33_649D | ecosystem: Environmental > Aquatic > Marine > Unclassified | place: USA: California... | reverse complement strand
TGTCAATGGTGGCTGGACTCTTGATTAAGAATCAGCTTCCTGCGCGGATCTACTTTGTTGGCTCGCTGACGGGTGATGACATTACATCGATTGCTCCTCGTACTGCGAACACAGCTGCTGCATTCGAGCTTCGATCGAACGTCCAAGGACCAATCACGGTAATCTCGTATCTCGAGCCAGCATCTTCACCAGCCAACAGCGCATACTGGACGCTATACCAGGGTAAGTCGTTCGCTACAGAGCAGCGAACCAAGTAAGAAGCGATCGCTACTTCGCCGTAATAACAATCTCTGTCCGACGGTTAAGCGAGCGTCCGAAGTCCGTTGTGTTCGGCGCAATCGGACGTGTTGGTCCATATCCGATTACTTTAATGCGCTTGCCATCGATCCCATGGTTGATCAGATAGGCGCGCGCAGCTTCAGCACGTGCAAGCGATAGTGCCTTGTTGAGTTTGATCGCGCCAACGTTATCAGTGTGCCCTTCGATCAACACTTCGACTGCAGAGCGCTCTTTCATGAAGTCAACGAGCACGTCGAGCTCCTCAACGGAATCAGCCAATACAGCCGCTCCAGTCGGAAACAAGAGATTCTCGATGATGAACTTTCGTCCGATCTCAACGATCGGGATGATCTGCTTCACGAGTTCACGTTTCGTATCGTCCAGAATTGAAACGTTAATCGAATCGCTACGAAGCTTCGAGTCTCCACGATAGTAGATGGTGTAGAGATTCGTGAGCTGATCTGAGTACTGATCAAGAATCTTTGAGAACGGCAGCTCGAGGTTATAGATCGCACCTCGCGTGCCTTGCACGATTCGATCATACAGACGTAGGTGCGGCGGTATGATGCAGAACACGCGAACGCCGGTCGAAGCGAGATGTTGCGTAAGTGTTTCCTTCGTGTAGCGTGTGCGGCCATTGCCACGCTCGCCGAGCTGGTGGTATCCTGCATCTGTTAGCAGTACAATCACCTTGTTCGCGTTCGGACGGAATTTTACGAGCGATGCATCGTACATCCCCTGGAGCGCGTTCTCTTTCTCGTCGAAGCCACCGAATGCAGTGACCTTGCTCATCCACTTCATGAAGAGCTCGACAGAGTCAGTTGGCTCGTACACATCCTCTACAACATCGCTGAAGAGGGCGAGTCCGATCCGATAGTCGATACCACGCTTACGGAGCGAGGCAACAAACGATCCGATGTTATTGCGAATGCCGTTGATATTTGCCTGCATCGTGCCCGTGACATCAACCACGAACATGAAGTCTACAGGAACACGCTCGGTCACGTCAATTTTCTTGATGCGCGTAACTGGTCGCAGCACACCATTCTCCATCACGCGAAGCGACGTGGGATTGATCGTGTCGAGAACCTTACAGTTGTTTCCGCACTCAACGATGAGGCCAATCTCTGGGAAAGTGGCCATTGATACATTCTGAATGCTGATCTGGAGGCTATCCAGGGCAGACATTACGCGTGCCTGCTCAGCGAGACGTCGACGTGTCTCGAGTGAGTCTACCTGCGCTGTAGTCAGCGCTGGCGCAGCAGCAATGAGCGCTATGAAAAGAAGGTATACCGCTACGACGGCGCGCATGCGGTTAGAAGTTCAGTCGCAGAACAGGGCTGATCATGAACACATGCTCGCGCTCGAATGGACGGACACCACGAAGCGGTGTAGCGTACTTGCCTTCGATGTACAGCCACTGTCCAAGCAGCGGGATGTACGCATGAGCAAGCAGGATCTGGTTTGCATACTGAAGGCTCGCACCAAACGGGAACGTGCTCTGGTTGCGGTACTCAAGCTTAGCGTAGATCCAATCACCCAGTTCGTTTGGCTTCCACGTGTTCAAGCCACGAACACCGTCGATACCAAGGTAGCTGAAAGCACCTGATGTATCACGGAATACGCCTGCTTCACGGATCTCGTAGTAGTTCAGACCCATATCCAGACGGAAGAAGTTCTCTGGATGATCCTTATCGACCCACCAATTGTAGAACATCGTAACCTGTCCAGTTGAGCGGAGCAGGTTTACGGTTGCAAATGGATCCGAGTCATACGTAGGAGCAGTGATGCGACGGCTGCCGATGTCATGCATGAAATACGTCAGCGTATCAATTGACTGCGAAGCCTGGATTGCTCGCAGTGGAAGCTCCATGTTTACGCCAAGTCCAAACTCAGGATGGAATGGCATATGGAATTCAAGCGAGCCAACAAACTTGCCGCCATATCCAGCGTCAAGACGACGGCCTGGGATGAAGTCCAGCAATTGTCCATCGTTTGGATTCGTTGAAAGGCGATAGCCAAAGCCCAACCTTGCATTGATCAAGTATGGGATGGCACGGCGTGTCGATGCATCTTCGTTCACATAGAGCGGACGCTGAAGCGTGATCTTGGCTTCGCCAGCATTCCAGAAGTGGTAACCCACTTGGTCTGTGCCCATCGTGTTCGACAACCAGAATCCTGAGTTGCCAATCTTCAGTGTTTGCTCAAACGCCGACAACGTGAACGAGTGGTTCACATTTGTTGGGTGCATGAAGTTGATGATCGCTTCAGTTTGCGGACGTGTCGCTGGAATCGACGACGGGATTTCTGAGTAGCAATATGGGCGGCTCTTGTCAGAAAGCTTCGAGTAGATCCGCGGAATATTTGCTTCGAGATCCTGCGCTGTCATGCGCTCTGTACCGCACTCAACGATAAGGATGTCGTACGGGGCTTCCGCTTCAGCAACTGGCTGAGCAGTTACGCGAATCTGCTGTTGATCGAGGTTCGTCTTGCGATAACCAAGAACGCGAAATGCATTGTAGATCTTCGCCTGAAGGTCTGGTTCGCAGACATACCAGCGTGGGAAGTACTGCAACAGTTCAGGGTCGATCGATGTGAGACGTGCGAACACAACCGAGTCGGACTCTTGTGCTCGAGCAGGCAGAACGAATGCACCTCCCAAAACGGTCAGGAGTGCAGCGATGCTGAGTGTTCGGCGAATGATGTTCGTCATGTTCGGTGTCATCAGAAGTTGAGAATTGCGCGAAGCGATGGCATGAAGACTGCGTCGTTTTCCCATGCACGTGCATCGCGGAAAACAGGAGTGAACACATTAGCGTCGATACGGAAGCCAAGGTTCGGTGATGCTTGGAATTGCAACCACGTGTTAATCAGGATCGATTCATCGAAGTACTGCAGCGATGCACCAAGGGGCGTGCTCCAGTTCGTGTTCATGAACTCGATCTTACCCGATACGCCGCCAATGAATTCGTTGTCGTACTTGCTAAACACTTGCTTGATCTTGCCATCGACCAGACTGTCACGGTCGGCCCAGCGTTCCATTTGATACGCGGTTCCACCGAGGCGCATGCGAACGAGGTTGTAGTCGTCGATGCGAACAGCAAATGTGTACTGAAGTTGTGCGTGGAAACGCACGAGGTGGTCGAAGTTGCGCTTTGCAATGTCATCATAGCGCTGGTGGTCCGACTTCACAGCATCGTCGAACACGTAGCTCGCTGCGATGTTGAACACGCCCGACTGTGCGATGAGCTTGATTGGCACTTCGACGTTTGCGTTCACACCAAAGCCAGCGTTTGTCATTGTGCGTGGGCTACCGAGCGATGTCGACAGCGACGACCATCCGCTTGTTGGGAGAATCACACCGAGGCGTGCCTGACTCCACACAGCGTTCACGGATACGCGCTCGCTCCAGATCGATGGATAGTTGATGTCCTCGAGTCCGTAACGGAGTTCAATGCCATACAGTGGAAGGCGTCCGTTGTATGTGACAACTTCACGCTCGACTGTTGTTTCTTCACCGTTCGAATCAAGCTCAACCGATGTCACGATCTTCGGCGTTGGATCTGGTGCATAGCGACGGTACGCGATAAGATCAGCAGCAGAAAGCGTGATCTCGTTCGGTCCGACATACGACACCGGAATACCGTTTGTGATCTTGATGTACTGCTGAACGTCATCCTCCGACACTTGTACAGAATTGCCGAACACTTGGCGTACGAAGCGTGTATCTGGATCGTCGATACCTTGTGCTTCGAGCGTCACGTTGGTGACGTTATTCTGGATTACCTGCGACTTGAGATAGTCGTACAGCTTGCCTGGAACACTTGAGTTAGCAGGCGGAGAAAGCTTTGTCAGCGAGTACCGTGGGATGATATCGTTACCGTTGACGCTTGACAAGTCTTTCACTGTATTGCCTGCTGGCGTAACACGTGTCTTGACGAGAGCAACAACAACGAGGTTTGCACCGTCGTCACCGCGCTGATACTTCGTTGTAACGATGTACGCGCTCTTGAACAACGAGCTTTGATACTCTTTGTCTTGCAAGAAGCGCTCGATCACGGTCTGCACATCACGGTCTGCTACTTCATCTTGATTGAATCCCTGCTTCTCAACGAGGATCTCACTCACCTTGTCTGACGTGCTTGCGCGACGAACGGCCTTACGGATCTCGTCAAACAACGTGAAGTTGCTTTCTTCGAGACGCTTCACGGCACCAGTTGTGTCTGGCGGGAGTGGTGGGTTGAGCAGGTTGCTAACGTCTGTGAAGAGCTGGCCCTCTACACGGAAGACCGAGATATCGCCGTAGCGATAATTGGAGAGGGACTTGAGAGAGTTCTTGTACTTGCCTTCATAGCTCTGGTCTTGTGCGTTCGACGCAGCAACACCGACCGATGCTACAAGGGTCAAGATCAAACCTCTGCACATTGCTGTTGACAGACTCATGTGATAACTCGATTTGTGTACGTGGTTAAGAAGATCAACGGAATTCAGGGATCGAAACATTGGTTGTTTCGGATGCTGCATCAGCACCAGTTGCTGTCGCAGAAACCTTCATCTCGAGGTTCGCACCTGTGAACTTCGAGCGTGGTCCCTTCAGCTGCACCGTCACCTTATAAGTTCCGCCACCCTCAGGGTCGATCTGTGAAACGATCTTGTACTTGCCGGCAGACGGTGGATTGAAGTCAACGGATACCTTGACGTCGTTCGCGTCTGCCTTCTTCTTACAATCGATCGTTGGAGGCTCAACAACGATTCCGCTGATCACAAGCTTCAAGTTCTTGAGGTCGAACTGCTCGCTCGCTTGGCCGAAATCAATTGTTGGAGCATTCTTCTTAGCATTCGAGGTCTGGTGTTCAAACAACACCACTTGCTCAGAGTACTGCGAGCCGAGTGGACGGTAGTTCCAGATTGCAGCAACCTTGAGCATACCCATGCCCTTTGGAACGCACGGCAGCTTCATCTGGAGTGGCTGGCTTCCGTCGAACTTGTTGGACTGTCCGTCCATCTCATACTTGAGTGTGAACTGGTTCGCTGGAATCTCACCTTCGCTACTTGGTTGGAATGCAAGTACTGGTTCCTTACCGATGCGCAGTCGCTTGTCCATGAGGTCGACGATCTGCTCGCGGTTCTTCTGCATCAGACCAGCAGGGTACACCGTGATGAATGCATCAGGAACTGTTCCGTCGCTCATAGGAATGTTCGCAGCGGCGAAGTTCACCGTGTATTCCTTCTTCGCATTACCATCAGATGTCAGACCAGAGATACGGAGCTCGAACGCCTGGCTCTTCGTGCCGCCTGGCTGTGTCGATGCTGCCTGACCCGGCATCTGGACAACTTCGATGTTGACGCCTGGCTCACGTGGTTCGATTGAAACCTGCGATGGCAGTGGTGCTGTCTTGAAGCTGTTGATCACGAATGGGATCACAACATACTTCACACCTGAAATAACCTTGTGCTTCTCAATGAGGTCGGCAATCGTTGGCTTCGACATCGGAATGTCTGGCTGCACAACCTTCACCGTAAAGCCCATGCTCGCCTGATTCTGTTCGAGATCAGAGCTCTGGTTCGGACGAAGGATCATGTTGATGTAGCCGTACAGACGCGCTTCACGAGCTTGGTCTGGGTTGCTTGTCTGGAGCGTGAGCACGCGTGCGTTGAGCTTCTCGTTGTACGTCTTGCCCGACATCGTGCTGTTCGGCTTGGTGAACTCCGTTGTCAGTGTCAAGATATCAGGGTCGTTCATCGTACGATTGAGTTCCTTCAGCACGCTGCGCAAGTCCTTGACAGACAGCTGAACGGTACCAATGTTCACCTTTTCTTCATCGCTTGGCTCCACATTCATGGAGTTTGGATCGCGACGAATACCAAGGATCTTATTTGTCTTCGAGTAGAAGTGGAGCTTGTAAACACCAGTACGACCCTTCGGCTGGAAGCGCGCCATGAATGAGCGCACCTTCAGCGATGCAGGGAAGCGGTTTGTTCCCTGGCTCAATGTCGTGTCGTGATCATACTCAAACTGCACCTTGCCCTCGAGTCCACCCCAGAAGGCACGGTAGTCGCCACGAGGTTCTTCGAAGTTGTAGACAGGTGTCGTTGTCTTGAACCAATTCTGTGCCTCTGCAAGTCCAAGCGGGATGTTCTGCTTATCGAGCCACGATTGATCGAACGTAGCGCGCTGATAGCCGAGCAGCGTCCAGCCGTGCGATACTTGGTTCAGCCCGCCGTTGTTTCCGAGAACAGTAGCGATTTCACCATCATTCGGGAAGTCAGAAATGTCCTTGCTTGCATCCGAGCTGTGCCAAATCTGGTAATAGATTTCACGCACATTTGACGCAAGTACAAAGTCCTTAATACGAGACTCCTTGATCTTCTGATCGAGGCGCTCGTCCTTGAGAACCTTCGGGAGGTCGCCCATCACATCCGTAACGCCCACCTCAACGAGGTATTCGCGCTCTTCCTTGATGAGATCCATGCCAGGCATGTTGGCCCATTCTGGGCTCTTCAACACGATCTGGTCCTGTGGTCGCGTACTCAGTCCTTCTACGCCAGTACCGGTCTGGAGCTGCGACAAGATCGATTGTACGATCTTCATCGACTCCTTCTGCTTGGCCATGAGATGCTCTTCGGCCTCGTCGCGCTCCACGATGATGATCAGGAGCTCGAGAATCACAGCCAAATACAATACGAAATAGACTTTTCCTGCTCCGCCCTTTGACATGGCGTTTCTCCCTGTTATGCACTACTGGTGTTGGGCATGGTTGTAATAACCACGCAGACGTCGACCCGTTTCCGGGCCAGTAGAAATCCTTACTTCTGCGGTGCTGCAGGAGTTGCGGATGCTGCTTTCGTTGCCGGAACGACCGACGTAGACTTTACGTCCTTCGCCTTCATGGAGCAGCAAGAACCAGCCGACGTCATGCTAGCCTTCTTTGCCTTTGCTGCCTTTGATGTTGAACACGAAGCGCCTTCTTCTTCCGTGCACTCCTTCGCGTCCTTCTTTGCAGTAGTCGAGCAGGATGCACCCTCGTCTGATGCCTTCTTGGCTGTCGACTTCGATGTTGTTGAACAGCATGAACCCGATGTCGACTTCTTTGCTGTGGAGCCTGTTCCACAGTTTCCACCAGCCGTTGCAACGGACAATGACACGATCGAGGCGAATGCCAGCGTGGCAAGAATGCGAGCGTTCATGTGTATCTCCTTGAAAGAATTGGTCTTATGTCAATGCTGAGCCGTGGACATACCACGGGACAACCGGAAAAATAGGCCGTAACTCCCTGTTCTCCAAAGAATTTCCGTGCCAGATTCCATGTGTCGAGGTTCGGTGATGCCCTAAAAGAGGCGATCCCACCTCGGCCAGCCGAGGTGGGATCGTCGATTGTTCATCGGTGTCGCGTGTTAGCTACAGCCTGTTGTAGTGCCGCAGTTCAGACACATGGTGCAAGCTCCGTTCCTAACTACCTGTGTCGATTGACACTTAGAGCAGGATTCGCCTGTGTATCCAAGCTTTCGTGGGTCGAGCTTCTTGAGCGTTTCTGCGTCGGATGCGCCCCCTGACTCCGTTGAGCTGGCAAATACTTCCATGACGTCATCAAATGTTGCCGGAGCGGCAACATCCTGATCTGCCTGTGCCGTTGGAGCCGATGGTGCTGCATCCAGGGCTGGAGCCGGAGCAGATGCATCTACCGAGTTGACATGGACGAAGTCGGTGCGCTTGAGGTAGTCGTACCCGAGCGTGCGGAAAATGTAGTCCAGAATCGACGTGGCGTTCTTGATGGCCTCGTGACCTTCCACAAATCCTGCTGGCTCGAAGCGTGTGAACGTAAAGGTGTCGACGAGCTCATCAAGCGGCACACCATACTGGAGGGCCTTCGAGGTAAGCACTGCAAAGCAGTTAAGCAGACCCTTGAACGAGGCACCTTCCTTGTACATGTCGATGAAGATTTCGCCCAACGAACCGTCGTCGAACTCTCCTGTTCGGATATACACCTTATGTCCACCGACCGATGCCTCACGGACGTATCCGTGGCGGCGCTTTGGAAGACGACGGCGCTCGGCGCGCTGATAGACGCGTTCTACGATGACCTTTTGAAGCGCCTTGTTGTCGACTGTTTCGTCCCAATCATCTGCGTCACCCAAAAGCACGAGCTCATCAAAGTCGTCGTTGCTTGCATTGAGCGGCTGCGACAGCTTCGAACCATCGCGGTAGAGTGCGATTGCCTTGAGCATCAAACGCCATGACGCTGTGTGCACATCACCGACGTTGTCGATGGTTGCCTCAGCTGGCATGTTGATGGTCTTTGAAATTGCACCGCTGATGAACGGCTGTGCTGCAGCCATCATGCGAACGTGTGCCATGTAGTCGATGTAGCGCTCGCCACGCTTGCCACACTTGTTCGCGCAATCGAAGATTGAAAGGTGCTCATCCTTGATGTGCGGTGCACCTTCGATCATCATTGTTCCACAGATGTGGTCGTTGGCTTCTTCAATCTGCTTCGCTGTAAAGCCAAGCGCTGTAAGAATGTCAAAGCCTTGATCGTCGAGTTGAGCATCTGTGAAGCCAAGAGCCTTGCACAGGTCTTCGCCGAGTGTGTAGCGGTTGACGTTGAAGCGAATGTCGAATGTGCTCTCGAGTTGTGCTTCGATTGCGTCGATCGCTTCGTTCGTGAGATTCAACGCCTTGAGCGATGCTCGGTTGATGTGCGGACATCCAACGAGGGAGCCGTGACCCTTACAGTACTTCTCAATGTCGTCGATCTGCTCGGCTGTGTAACCAAGCTTTGTCAGCGCCTTGTGCACCGACTGGTTAACGATCTTGAAGTAGCCACCACCAGCGAGCTTCTTGTACTTCACGATTGCGAAGTCAGGCTCGATACCAGTTGTGTCGCAATCCATCACGAGTCCGATCGTACCTGTCGGTGCAATCACTGTTGACTGCGCGTTGCGATATCCGTACTTCTCACCAAGCTCGATGGCCTTGTCCCACGCGTTGCGCGCTGCTGCGAGCAACTCGTCTGGACAGTACGCTGAATCAATGCCTTGCGGCTTGATCGTGAGCGCTTCGTATTCGCCTTCCCCTGCGTTGTATGCTGCACGCCTGTGGTTGCGCATGACGCGAAGCATCGCGTCGCGGTTGTTCTTGTACTTCGGGAACGGCTTGACGTCACGCGCCATCTCCGCACTCGTTGCGTACGATTCCCCCGTCATGATCGATGAGAGCGATCCACAGATTGCCAATGCCTTCGGCGAGTCGTATGGAATACCCATCATCATCAACACTGTTCCAAGGTTCGCATAGCCGAGGCCGAGCGTACGGAAGTCGTAGCTCTTCTGCGCTACGTCTTGCGATGGGAACTGTGCCATCAACACAGATACTTCAAGGACCATTGTCCACAGACGTACGGCATGACGGTAGTCGTCAATCTTCATCGTCTGCGTTTCTTCGTCGTAGAAGTGCGCAAGGTTGAGCGATGCAAGATTACATGCAGTATCGTCGAGGAACATGTATTCTGAACATGGGTTCGAACCGTTGATACGACCATCGTTCGGACATGTATGCCATTCGTTGATCGTCGTGTCGAACTGCAGACCTGGGTCTGCACTCTTCCACGAGCTCATGTTGATCTTGTCCCACAAATCACGTGCACGCACTGTTGTACGCTTCGTGTTGTTTGTGCGCCACACAAGATCCCACGTTCCATCGGTCATCACTGCTTCCATGAACTCGTTCGTTACACGAACAGAGTTGTTGGAGTTCTGACCTGACACGGTGTTGTATGCTTCGCCTTCGTAGTGCGTGTCAAACTGTGAGAAGTCGAGTGTTGTTACACCCTGCTTCACCAGCGACAATGAGCGCTTGATGATGTTGTACGGAACGCCGCGGTTGAGTGCACGCTGAATGAGCACGCGAAGTCGCTCGTTCGTTGCTTCGTCCGCACCACCAGTAACAGCTGCATCGACAATCGCTTCAAGGAATGTTGCTGCAACCTTCGATCCTGCGACCAGCGCTGCAACCTTTTCTTCTTCCTTGGCCTTCCACTCAATGAACTTCTCAATATCTGGGTGATCAACATTGACGATCACCATTTTCGCTGCGCGACGTGTTGTTCCACCACTCTTGATGGCGCCCGCTGCACGGTCGAAGATTTTGAGGAAGGACATCAAGCCCGACGATACACCACCGCCTGAGAGACGCTCACTCTCACAACGGAGATTCGC
>Ga0222713_10007176_pt1 | contig 10498 bp, 8 predicted proteins | sample C33_649DmetaG_FD_165061 | JGI IMG/M metagenome (GOLD analysis project Ga0222713, IMG submission 165061) | Estuarine water microbial communities from San Francisco Bay, California, United States - C33_649D | ecosystem: Environmental > Aquatic > Marine > Unclassified | place: USA: California... | reverse complement strand
CTCTCGGCCCGTTTCCTCCGACGACGTCGTGTCGGCCTTCGATCGGTTGATGACGGTTCGCCGCGAGTGCGGCCGACGACCCGGGACGTGTCCCGTGGACGAATTGGCCGTCGTCGGTTCCCGCATTCACACGGAGTTGGTGGATCTGATGACCATGCGCGCCGCGGCGGGAATCACCGCATCGTCACGGGGCTCATCGAGGTACCGCATCGATGACGTTCGTATCGAGGGTGACACGGCCACCATCGACATCTGTCTGACCGACGACACCGTCATGGTGATGGACGGTTCCGTCTTCGACGAATCGATCCTGAGCGCGACGATGCAATGGACCATGTCGCTCACCGAGACGGGCTGGAAGTGGAGTGCATGGCGGTTCGTCTCCGTGACGCGGGAGGAGGATCTGTGCGCTTTCACCGGCTGATCTCGTTGGCGTTGTTGCTGGCACTTCTCGGACTGTTCATTGGCGACGTGCATCGCCAGGCCCTGGCGGCGGACACGTCGGGCGGTTCGTCCGACGGCGTCATCTGGTCCGGAGTGCAATCCGGCTCTCCCCCGACGTCGGGCTCGTCGGGCGGATCGACCTGCACCTGGACCCTCATGGTCACCTACGACGCGAACATCGGACACACCACCAATATCTCGCGCGTTGTCGACGGGATCAGGTACGACCTCTACGAGCGGCGATGCGGATCGACCTATGCGAGCATCTGGATCCCGCGACTCGCACCGAGTCAGGTGGCGCGCAGTGCGGCGTTGCTCGTGCGGGGGCGCCTTCCCGCGCCGTCGGCGTCGTTCGCTCCGTCACCGACATCGATGGTGGTGAAGTCACCCGTTTGGTTCTGGGTCGATCCGTCATGGTGGACGCCCGTGACGGCCACGGCGTGGATTCCCACCGTGTTCGGGCCGTTGTGGGCCCGCACCACGGCGACACCCGTGCGACTCACGTTCTTCACGCAGGACGACGGCACGCCCACCGGTGGCGATGTGGGTTTCGCCGAATGCCTCGGACCAGGGTGGCGGTGGGACGTGTCGATGGGCGACGAGGCGAACTCGCCGTGCATGTACACCTTTCGACATGCGTCGACCTCGCGATCGTCGGGTTCGTTCGTGGGTGTGATCGGCGTCGAGTGGCGCATCAGTTGGACGTCCAGCACCGGTGCGGGCGGAACCTTGCCGTCGTACACGACCGGTTCGTTCGTGGTGAATCGCGTGGCCGAACTTCAGGCCTTGGTTGGTTGAGCCCGTGGTGCGCGTTGCGACCACAACACTCCGACGATCACCAACGAGGCCCCCATCAACTGCACCGGCTTCAACGACTCGTTCAGGATCAACACCACCCAGATCAAGGTGAGCACCGGCTCGGTCGTGGCCACCAAGGCCGCCGATGACGGCCCGAGTCGTCGAACGCCGAGGAAGAACGCCATGCTGGCCAACACGGTGCTGATGGCCGCCAAACCGATGGCCGATCCGATTCCTCCGGCGCTACTCGGCGCGTCGAAGGGCCACGAGAAAGCCGCGGCCACGACCGCGAAGGCCAATGAACCGGTGAGACTCCATGCCGAGGCCACCAGACCGTCTCCCCCATCGGTGACCAGTCGTTCGCTGTAGATGACGTACGCGGCGTAGGTGAGGGCGTTGCCGAGCGTGAAGAGCAAGCCGGCCACGGTCGCCCCACCGGCGCCGTCCAACACCTCGGGCACCGTCAGTGCGATGCCGACCAGGGTGATGAGCACGGCGATCCACACATGTCGTCCGGCTGGTCGGCCGAGCAACGTCGCCCCGACGGCCACCATCGCCGGATAGGTGTAGATGATGACGATGTAGAGGGCGCCGGGTAGTTGGTCGAGACCGGCGAAGGCCAGCCACGCGACTCCGCCGAACAGGACACCGGCGGTGAACCGGGGGAGCCACGCCACCGAGAACGGCCCCGGCCCTCCGAATCGTGCTCGGATCAGCACGACGACCCAAGCGAGAGGGACGGCCAGGAGGAAGCGCCACACCAACACGTCGACGGCGTCCATTTCCTCCAGGACGTTCTTGCCGAAGATCGTGAACATCGAATACGCGGTGGCGCTCAGCACCATCCATGCGATTCCAATTCTTTTGGCTTGTTCCTCGAGACGCGACACGAGAACGAGACGCTAGAGGATCGAATCCCTCAGGGCATCGACACGTCACCGGCGAACTCGGCCACGTGTCGCAGCAACAGGTCCTCGAGAGCGCTGGCGGTCATCGGACGCGCGTACAGATGCCCTTGGTGCGTGGTGCATCCGAGGGCCAGCAACGCGTCGGCCTGTGATCCGGTCTCGACACCATCGGCGGACACGGCCAATCCGAGATCACGGGCCAGTTGCACCATGGCGCGCACGACCGCACGATCGTTCGGATGAGACGTGAGGGCATCGACGTGCTGTCGATCGACGCGAATCTCGTCGAGAGGCAACATACGAATCATCGACAACGAGGCCCCTCCACGACCCGCGTCCTCCAGACACACCCGCGCACCCGAACGTCGCATCTCGGTGCGCACGCCGGCGGCCCCCGCGATGTCACCCAACACCGCCGCCTCGTACACATCGAGGGTCAACATGGTCGGGTCGATGCCGGTGAAGTACGACTGCACCTGACCATCGCGCCACGCGCGTGGCGTGCAGCGATGTGGCAGGTTGACGCGGAACCGGAAGCCCGCGGGAAGGCCGAGAGCGCTCAGTCGACGGATCACCGGTCGGGCCTGTTGCATGACGACGCTCGTCAGGCGTTCGAGCGTGCCAGCGTCCTCGGCCATCGTGAGCATCTCGGCGGCATTGGCGATCGTCCCGTCACGCTTCAACCAGCGGGCGAGGATTTCGGCGCCGATCAGGCGTCCGGTGCTGGCATCGAACTCGGGTTGGAAGAAGGGCACGACGTCGCCGGCATCGATGGATCGGCGCAAGGCACGCTCCTCGAGGGAGCGACGTTGCATGTCGGCGCGCACCTCGGGTGTGAAGATCTCGATGCGGTCACGTCCGCCATCCTTGGCTCGGTGCAAAGCCGCGTTGGCGAAGCCGATCATCGAACTAGGGGTGTCGTCGATCTCGGGACCGATGGCGATGCCGACACTGGCCGAGACGCGGACCAAACGACCGACCAACTCCAGTGGTTCACCGATCGAGCGCGTGAGTCGCTGGGCGACGGCCATGACCCGGTCCAGGTCGGTGGCATCATCCATGACCACGACGAACTCGTCACCGCCGAGGCGACCGGCGGTGCAGCCGTCGGGGAGAACCGCGTTGATACGACGTCCCATCACGTGCAGTAATTGATCCCCGGCGCCGTGACCGAGTGAGTCGTTGATGCTCTTGAAGCGATCGATGTCCATGAACATCACCGCGATGGGTCCGGTGACCTCACTCAGAATCCGTTCGAGTCGCCCGGTCAGTCCACCGCGGTTGAGGAGCCCGGTCATGGCGTCATGGGTGGCCACGTGGGCGAGTTCGGCATGAGCCGCCGAGATACGGGAATGCTCGGTCTCGAGGTGGCCGACCCGGATCAAAGCCTGCCGGTGGCGGCGGTTCACATGAAGGAGCGAACCGAGGGCGAGGAGAACCCCGAGAGTCAGGACCACGGTGAGCACGCGAGATTGTCGGCCCGCCAGCGGTCGTCCTTGACAGATTTGTTCGCGCCCACGGGGACCTACTCGGGACAAATGTTTAGTCAATGTGACTAAGGAAACAACATGTGTCGGTTGTTCGACGCGGACTTAGCCCCTATCTTGATACACACTGACGCAGGATCCTCCACCCCCCGGGGGATTCGGCGTCAGTCCAGATCTCAACACACCCGGGTACCCCACCCACGACAACAGGAGACACCCCATGGCCAAGGCAGTCGGAATCGACCTCGGAACCACCAACTCGGTCGTCGCCGTCCTCGAGGCGGGAGACCCGGTGGTCATCCCCAACTCCGAAGGTGCCCGTACCACCCCGTCGGTGGTGGCGTTCAGCAAGGCCGGCGAGGTTCTCGTCGGTGAGGTGGCCAAGCGCCAGGCCATCACCAACCCCGACCGCACCTTCCGCTCGATCAAGCGCCACATGGGCGAGGGTTGGAAGAGCGACGACATCGACGGCAAGAAGTACACCCCCCAGGAGATCAGTGCCCGCACGCTCATGAAGTTGAAGCGCGACGCCGAGGCCTACCTCGGCGACACGGTCACCCAGGCGGTCATCACCGTTCCGGCGTACTTCGACGACGCGCAGCGCACGGCCACCAAGGAGGCCGGTCAGATCGCCGGACTCGAGGTGTTGCGCATCATCAACGAGCCCACCGCGGCCGCTCTCGCCTACGGACTCGACAAGGGTTCCGAGGACGAGACCGTGTTGGTGTTCGACCTCGGTGGCGGAACCTTCGACGTGTCGGTGCTGGAGATCGGCGACGGCGTGTTCGAGGTGAAGAGCACGCACGGCGACACGGTGCTCGGTGGTGACGACTGGGACCAGCGCATCATCGACTGGTTGGTCGCCCAGTTCAAGAGCGCGCACGGCGTCGACCTGGCCAACGATCGCATGGCCACCCAGCGCCTGAAGGAAGCCGCCGAAAAGGCCAAGATCGAACTCAGCCAGGTGCAGCAGACGCAGATCAACCTGCCCTTCATCACCGCCACCCCCGAGGGCCCGTTGCATCTCGACGAGACGCTCACCCGTTCGAAGTTCCAGGAGATGACCGCCGACCTCATCGAGCGTTGTCGCATCCCGTTCGAGCAGGCCATCAAGGACGCCGGTCTGACCAAGGGTCAGATCAACCACGTCATTCTCGTCGGTGGTTCCACGCGCATGCCCGCCGTGCAGGATCTGGTGCAGTCGCTCACCGGCAAGGAGCCGAACAAGAGCGTCAACCCCGACGAAGTGGTGGCCATCGGGGCCGCGGTTCAGGCCGGCGTGTTGAAGGGCGACGTGAAGGACGTTCTGTTGCTCGACGTGACGCCGTTGTCCCTCGGCATCGAGACCAAGGGTGGCGTCATGACCAAGCTCATCGAGCGCAACACCACCATCCCCACGAAGCGCACCGAGGTGTTCACCACGGCCGAGGACATGCAGCCGTCGGTCGAGATCCACGTGTTGCAGGGCGAGCGCGAGATGGCGTCGTACAACAAGACCCTGGGCAAGTTCCAGCTGGTCGACTTGCCACCGGCTCCGCGCGGCGTGCCGCAGATCGAGGTCACCTTCGACATCGACGCCAACGGCATCGTGCACGTGTCGGCCAAGGACCGCGCCACCAACAAAGAGCAGTCGATGACCATCAGCGGTCAGAGCACGCTCTCCAAGGACGACATCAACCAGATGGTGAAGGACGCCGAGGCTCATGCCGAGGAGGACCGCCAGCGTCGTGAGGAGGCCGAGGTCCGCAACAACGCCGATTCGTTGGTGTACCAAACCGAGAAGGTGTTGCGCGAGCAAGGCGACAAGGTGTCGGCCGAGGAGAAGGCCGCCGTCGAGGAACCGTTGGCCGGCCTGAAGAAGGCCCTCGAGAGCAACGACACCGCCAGCATCAAGGCGGCCACCGAGGCTCTGATGTCGGCCAGCCAGGCCTTCAGCCAGAAGTTGTACGAAGCCGCGGCCCGCGACGCGAACGCCGCCGGCACGTCGGCCTCGGGTCAGAGTGCCCCGAACGATGACGAGATCGTCGACGCCGAAATCGTCGACGGCGACAACTGAGTCCCGACATGTCCGAGGACACGACCGAACCGACCGAGGTCGAGAGTGCGAGCGACGACGTCGTCGTGACCACGCACGACCAACCATCGGAGATCGATCTGCTCGCGGCGGAACGCGACCAATATCTCGAATTGGCACAGCGTGTGCAGGCCGACTTCGAGAACTATCGCAAGCGTGTGAGTGCCCAGACCGCCGACGACGTGGACCGGGCCACCGGTCGCATCGCCGAGGCCTTGCTCCCCGTGCTCGATGCCTGTGAGGCGGCCTTCGTGGCCCATCCCGCCGAGATCGAACCGCTGTTCAACCTCTTGCTGGGTGAATTGAAGAAGCAAGGCCTCGAAGCCATGAATCTTCACGGTCAGCCCTTCGACCCGGCGTTGGCCGAAGCGGTGTTGCAAGAACCCGCCGATGGCGACGGGGATGGCACCACCGTGGTGATCGACGTGTTGCGCAGCGGGTACACCTGGAAGGGTCGCGTACTGCGGGCGGCGTTGGTGAAGGTCAAGGGCTGAGGACCGTCACGTCATGACCGCGCAACGCGAGTGGTACGAGAAGGACTATTACGCGGTGCTCGGTGTCGCTCAGGATGCGGCGCCCAAGGAGATCACGAAGGCTTATCGCAAACTCGCTCGCGAGAATCACCCCGACGCCAAACCCGGCGACGCGGCGGCCGAGGAACGCTTCAAGGAGATATCCACCGCCTACGACGTGCTCAGCGACGAGACCAAGCGCAAGGAGTACGACGAGGTGCGCCGCCTCGGTCCGATGGCCGGTGGTATGGGGGGCATGCGCTTCAACACCGGCGGTGGCGACGGATCGATCGACGACCTGTTGCGGATGTTCGGCGGTGGACGCGGTCGCTCCGGTGGTGGAGTCGGCCCTCGACGAGGGAGCGACCTCGAAGCCACGTTGGGTCTCGAGTTCAGCGAAGCGGCCCACGGTGTGACCACGTCGGTGCATCTGACGAGTGATGCGCGGTGCGAAACGTGCAGTGGCAGTGGGGCCCGACCCGGAACGACGGCCAAGACGTGCGGTCAATGTGGTGGTCGGGGTCAAGTCGACGACAATCAGGGCTTCTTCTCGTTCGCGTCGCCCTGTGGGCGGTGCGCGGGGACGGGAAGCATCATCGAGACACCCTGCGGCGTCTGTCGTGGTTCCGGCATCGAGAAGCGCAACCGCGAGGTGAAGGTGCGCGTGCCGGCCGGTGTCGCCGACGGTCAACGCATTCGTCTGCCGGGTAAGGGGACCCCCGGTCGCAACGGAGGTCCGGCGGGCGATCTGTTCATCATCTGCCGCGTGGGGACGCACCGCGTGTTCGGTCGCGACGGCGAGAACCTCACGGTGAAGGTGCCGATCACGTTCGCCGAGGCCGCTCTGGGCGCCGACATCCAGGTGCCCACGTTGTCCGGCGAACGCGTGACCTTGCGCGTGAAGCCCGGAACCCAAAGCGGTACCCGTCATCGCGTGAAAGGTCGGGGCATCGAAACGGCGAAGCACCACGGCGATCTGATCGTCACCGTGGACGTGGTGGTGCCGGTGGAACTCGATGATCAGCAACGCGCGGCCGTCGAAGCTCTCGCCTCGGCCACCACCGACTCGCCACGGAACCACCTCTTCATGGGGGAGACGTCATGAACAATTCGAACGATCGCGCCGTGTACGTGATTTCCGTGGCGGCCCAACTGGCGGGCATGCACCCGCAGACGTTGCGCATCTACGAGCGCCGCGGACTTCTGCAACCGGCACGAACCCAGGGTGGCAACCGTCGGTACAGCGACATCGACATCGCGCGCCTGAAGCGCATCGCCGAACTCACCGCCGAAGGCATGAACGTGGAGGGCATCCGACGCGTGATGGCCCTGGAGGCCGAGGTGGAACGATTGCGCGACGAGGTGGACCGACTGCGATTGCTGGCCGCGCACGCCATCAACGAACATGAGCGCCGCGGCCACGGCGACATCGTCCCGCTCCGGCAAGGGGTGGCGGTGTTCGGACAGGTTCCCAGTGTGCTTCGTCGGGACCACAGGAACTGAGATGAGCACGGTTCCCGATTATCAGCCCTACGTGGCGGGACCGTTTCGTTGGCGTTTGGCCCTGCGTCCACTCGACCTGTCCGACTGGATCCAGATCGGTGACGATTACGACCACGAGATGGACGCCAAGGCCGTCGTGTTGCGCGATCATCACGACACGGTCGTGGCCGTCGTCGATGGCATCGAGGAAGAAGCCGCCGAAGTGTTGCGCCACGTGGCCGATCACCTGTGCGCCACACGTCCGGATTGGTTCGTGCGCGAGGCTGACGAGATCGTCAACATCCATCGGAACGAACGTTGGCCGTTGACCCCCTCTTCGACCGGCGAATGGATGCTCCATCCCCTCGACATCGCGGGTCGACTGGTGCAAGAGGACCTGGCGTTGTTGGTGAGTCGGGACGGTCGCCTGGTTTTCGGCGGGGGTGCGGTGTGTTTCCCGAATCGCTGGGATCTGTCGTCCAAGTTGGGACTGACCATGACCGAGGTGCACGCCCCGGTCGACCGCTTGAACGAACAGTTGCGGGATCCGATCGATGCGTTCTTCGGACGCCTATCGGCGGACAAACCGTTCTGGCGCCTGGGGTGGGGCGTGCTCGACACCGACGATCCGTATCAACCGATGGACGGAACGGCCTCGACACCGCCGCCGTTGCCCGCCGTGGGAGATCCGACCACCGGCGACCGACTGTTCCTGCGGGTCGAGCGCGAGACATTGCGTCGATTCCCCGAGACGGACTGTGTTCTCTTCACGATCCGCACGTACATCCGTCCTCTTTCGCATCTGGTCGAGCGTCCCGAGGATGCCGGACGATTGGCTGATGCATTGAGCCAGATTCCCGACGATGTTCGGGATTACAAGCGGACCACCGAACTCACCGATGCCGCGGTGTATTGGTTGAGCGAAGTGGCCGGACAGCGAGCACATTCCCCCGGAGGTCGTTGACATGGCACTCAACCCGAAGAACTGGACCCACAAGACGCAAGAGGCCGTGTCGGTCGCCATCGACCAGGCCAAGGCGTTGTCGAATCCCGAACTCACCGGCGATCACGTGATGGCCGCCCTCATGCGCCAGGAGGACACCATCACGCCGGCGGTTCTCGCCAAGTTGGGCCTGGCGCCGTTGATGATCCGCAACCAGGCCGACGAGCGGGTGGCCAAGTTGCCCAAGGCCTACGGTGGCGACGAGCCGCGCATGAATCGCGAGCTCAACAACATCTTCGAGATGGCCGAGCGTTATCAGAAGGATCTGAAGGACGATTACCTCAGCGTCGAGCATCTTCTGCTCGCGATGAACCAACGACTCGGCGTGGGCAGCGAGGAACTCCTGCAGGCGCTGCGCGACGTGCGCGGCAGTCATCGTGTCACCGATCAGAATCCCGAGGAGAAGTTCCAGGCACTCGAGAAGTACGGACAGGACCTCACCAAGCGCGCCCGGGACGGAAAGATCGATCCGGTGATCGGTCGCGACGCCGAGATCCGTCGGGTCATCCAGGTGCTCAGTCGTCGCACCAAGAACAACCCGGTGCTCATCGGCGAACCCGGTGTGGGCAAGACCGCCATCGTGGAGGGTTTGGCCCGTCGCATCGCCGACGGCGACGTTCCCGAGGGTCTGAAGAACAAGCGACTCATCTCGCTCGACATCGCCAGCCTGCTGGCGGGAGCGAAGTACCGCGGCGAGTTCGAGGAGCGGTTGAAGGCAGTGCTGAAGGAGATCACCGACGCCGCCGGTGAGGTGATCACCTTCGTCGACGAACTGCACACCATCGTCGGCGCGGGCGGTGCCGAGGGCGCCATGGACGCCGGCAACATGATCAAGCCCATGTTGGCGCGCGGTGAACTGCGCATGATCGGCGCGACCACGCTCGACGAGTACCGCAAATACGTCGAGAAGGATCCGGCGCTGGAACGTCGATTCCAGCAGGTGTACGTGGGCGAGCCCACCGTCGAGGACACCATCGCGATCCTGCGCGGACTCAAGGAGCGTTACGAGGTCCACCACGGAGTGCGCATCCAGGATTCGGCGTTGGTGAGCGCCGCGGTGCTCTCCGATCGTTACATCACCAGTCGGTTCCTTCCCGACAAGGCCATCGATCTCATCGACGAGGCCGCCAGCAAGTTGCGCATCGAGATCGACTCACTCCCCACGGAGATCGACATCGTCGAGAGGCGGATGCTGCAGTTGGAGATCGAGAAGGTCGCTCTGGCGAAGGAGACCGACGTGGCGTCGGTGGAGCGCCTCGGGGCGCTGGAGGACGAGTTGGCGTTGCTGAAGATCCAGAGCACCGACATGCGCGAGCACTGGCAGCGGGAGAAGGAGGCCATCGCGGCCATTCGCAATCTGAAGGAGGAGCTGGAGCAACTCCGCATCACGGTGGAACGCGAGACCGACCTGAACGTGGCCGCCGAGATCCGCTACGGACGCATCCCCGAACTCGAGCGTCGCATCTCGGAGGCCACCGCCCACCTCGACGAGTTGCAGACCGGCAATCGCATGTTGAAAGAAGAGGTCGACGCCGAGGACATCGCCGAGGTCGTGAGCAAGGCCACCGGGGTGCCCGTGACGCGCCTGATGGAGGGCGAGATGGCCAAGTTGGTCCATCTCGAGGAACTGTTGCATCGTCGGGTGATCGGTCAGGACGAGGCGGTCACTGCCGTGTCCAACGCGATCCGTCGAAGCCGAGCGGGATTGAGCGATCCGAACCGACCCATCGGCTCGTTCCTGTTCCTCGGTCCGACCGGTGTGGGCAAGACCGAACTCGCGCGGGCGGTCG
>Ga0222713_10007175_pt1 | contig 10498 bp, 17 predicted proteins | sample C33_649DmetaG_FD_165061 | JGI IMG/M metagenome (GOLD analysis project Ga0222713, IMG submission 165061) | Estuarine water microbial communities from San Francisco Bay, California, United States - C33_649D | ecosystem: Environmental > Aquatic > Marine > Unclassified | place: USA: California... | reverse complement strand
CAAATGCAACTTGGACTACCATTGGATTTAATAATGCTATTGTAAATAATGGTTCTGGTTTTGATACAGGAACATATAAATTTACAGTACCTAGTGGTCAAAATGGTCTTTATAGTTTTTCTGCTGGTTTTCAAATGGAGAGTATGGCAAGTGGTAATACCATAGAATTTAGTATTATGGTTAACCAAGCAGGTGGTTATCAAAGTACAATTTCAGACATTATTTCCGCTAGTCAAACATTTAAAAGAACAACAACAAGAGTAGTAAATCTATCTGTTGCAGATTATGTAGAAGTAAGAATTTATCAAAATTCTGGTGGTACAAGATCTGTAGCAGCAAATTCAGCATATTTTAGCGGATACAAAATTATAGAATAATATTATGGGAACCATTAAAACAACAAACATAGAAACAATCACAGGCTCGGGAACCTTGACCCTTGGTCAATCAGGCGAGACGATTAGTATTCCAACTAACACAACTTTAGGTGCAAGTGGTTCAACGATTACGATTCCTAGTGGATGTACCATTACCAACAATGGTACGCAGACAGGATTTGGTGGAGTTAATACTCCAAACTTTAGTGCATGGCGATCAGGTGATCAAAGTATTTCTAGCTCAACTTGGACTAAAGTTCAATTTAACACAGAAAATTTTGATACTGATAGTTGTTATGATCCAACTACTAATCATAGATTTACACCAAATGTAGCAGGTAAATATCAATTTAACATAAATATTAGTTTTGCTGGGACTTCAGTAACTTTTTGTGCAGTACGTATTTATAAAAATGGAAGTCCAGCATTTACTACTTCACATTTTAATAATACTTCAAATGGTATATACAATGGTGGTTCTACAATATTACAAGCAAATGGTTCATCTGATTATTTTGAAGGTTATGCTTACCTTATTTCAACTTCTCCAAAAATTGCAAGTGGTGGAGATACAGTATTTAGTGGATATAAATTAATAGAATAGGAATTATTATGGCAGGAATATTAAAAGTAGATAAATACCAGGACTTCAACGGCAATGACATCATGACGAGTGATGGTGCTGGGAATATTACCCTTAATAATGCTGCGTTGAAAAACACTCCATCTTTTTTTGCATATCTTTCATCAAATCAGTCTTTTACACAAAATATAAATACTAAAGTACAATTTCAAAGTGAATTGTATGATACAGACAGTTGTTATGACAACACAACAAATTATAGATTTACACCTACAGTTGCTGGAAAATATTTTTTCTTTACAAGTCTTTATATTGACGGAACAACCACATCTTCACCAACAGGTTCTTATTTTTATAAAAATGGAACAAAATGGTCAGTTGGTCTTTTGTATAGTGGCGGTCTTGCTGGACAACAAACATCTAATATTATTTTAGATATGAATGGTTCATCAGATTATGTTGAAGTTTATGTAAATAGTGGAAATCCATCACCATTTTTAGGAGCTACGGCTGGCGGACAAATGTCTAGTTATTTTGGTGGATATAAAATTATGGGAGCATAACATGGCATTAAGTAAAGTAGATTTAGCAAACCAGGTTGAGAATCAATTACCGCAAGGTCTAGTTGCTAATAACTTGCCTTACCGAAACATCATCATCAATGGTGATATGAGTATTGCTCAAAGAGGTACTTCTACAGCTTCTGTAGCATCTAATGGTTATTTTTCTTGTGATAGATGGAGATATGCAGAAAATTCAGACGCAGTAGTAACTATTTCTCAAGATACTGATGTGCCAAGTGGTCAAGGTTTTGCAAATTCATTTAAGATAGACATTACTACAGCAGATGCAAGTTTAGGTGCAAGTGATAATATTATTTTACAACAAAAATTTGAAGGTCAAATGTTACAATATTTAAAAAAAGGAACTGCAAATGCGGTGTCTTTAACAGTATCATTTTGGGTTAAATCTACTAAAACAGGAATTTATATTGTTCAGTTGTACGATAGAGATAATAATAGAACAATAGCTAAATCTTATACAATTGATGTTGCTGATACTTGGGAAAATAAAACAATTACTTATGCTGGAGATACAACAGGAACTTTAGATAATAATAATGAAGCAAGTTTAGAACTTTACTTTTGGTTAATGGCTGGTAGTGATAATACATCTGGAACTCTTGCAACAAGTTGGGAATCAAATGTAACTGCCAACAGAGCAGTAGGTCAAGTCAATCTTGCAGATAGTACATCTAATAACTTTTGGATTACAGGAGTACAATTAGAAGCTGGAACAACTGCTAGTGATTTTGAGTTCTTGCCTGTTGATGTGAATTTACAGAGATGTTTAAGGTATTTACCATCTATACAAGTTAAAACCTATACTACTGGTGGTATATGTCTTGCCGCTGATGATGGAAGAATACATTTTCAATTACCTGTAAGAGCAAGAACTGCACCAACAGGAATTAGTTATGATGGTACTATTTTATTTATGAGGTCAAATGGTGCATTAACAGGTACAGGAATTGCATTTGCAACAGCTACCGAAGATGTAATAAATATAGTAGATGTAGGTGCGGCTAGTCTTGTTGCTGGAAATGCTACAGGATTAGGCACAGATTCTTCTAATACAAGAACAATATTATGTACAGGATGTGAATTATAATGGAAAACTCTAATTGGAAATTATTACCTAGAAAAACAGGACAAACAACTGATGTTGTTTATAGAATTTATAATGGAAAAACTGAAAGCATGTCAGTTGAAGCAAAAGAATATAAAGAATGGCTAGAAAAAGGAAATACTCCACTTCCAGCAGATGGAGAATAAGAATGTTTAATATATTATTAGACCCAGCAAACACAGATTATCAAGCTATACAAGAGTGGATTCAACAAGGCAATCAAGTAGTTGATAATCCACCAGAATAGAGATATAACAACCCAATAAGGAGATAAAAAACATGGCACAATTATCAACAAAAGTTAAACAATATGCAGCTAGTAATGGCATAGCAGAAGTTGACTTTATGAAGGATATTTTGCTCCAAGACGATGGCCAAGGCCCATACATCAAAGAATGGAACCTTGCTATTGCTAAACCAACTGACGCACAACTTGCTGATGTAGAAGCTGCTGCAAACATTGTAGAAGCAAATGCACAGGTTGTTAGCGCTAGAAAAGCTGCGTATGGATCCATGGAAGCTCAAATGGAATTCATCACAGAAAATGGTTTAGAAGCTTGGCAAGCAAAAGTTGCAGAGATCAAAGCAGCGAATCCGAAACAGTAAGGAGATAGACATTGGCATACGTAGGAAAAGCTCCGCAGTCGGGGCGATATAGTATACTAGATGACATCAGTGGTTCATTCACTGGGTCGACACCAGGTCCGTTTAACTTAACGGTGAACGGCAGTGCTATATCTCCACAGAACGAAGCCAACTGTATTATTTCTGTTTCAGGAGTAGTTCAAGATCCGCAAAACGCGTTTATCATTACAGGTTCACAAATTACCTTTACATCCAACCCATCTTCTTCAGATACTTTTTTTGGAGTCGTGCTAGGAGATGTCTATGACATTGGAACTCCAACCGATTCTACGGTAAGTGCAGCATCGCTTGCTTCTAATTTCTTTTTGAAAAATAATCAAACTTGGTCTGATATTTCTATGACAGGTTCTAACAACGGTGCGTTAGTAGGACCCGTGACTATTTCAGGAACGATCACCATACCAGCAGGGAGTACATTTGTAATTTTATAATGAGCACATTAGAAACTAATTTAATACAACCAAGCACAGGAACGACACTTACATTAGGTGCGAGTGGGGATACAGTTACTTTAGGCAGTGGTGCTACACAAACAGGATTTGGTGGAGTAATGACACCAGCATTTGAAGCATATTTAAGTTCTGACCAATCTATAACCCACTTTTCAACAACAAAAATAAACATAAATACTGAAATTTTTGATACGGATAACTGTTATGATAATTCTACCAACTACAGATTTACACCAACCACTGCTGGTAAATATTATGTTTATGCAAATCTTATATCTTATACTGGTCAAATTGGTGATAACTTATTTTTAAGAACTCATATTTTTAAAAATGGTTCTGAATACAAATTTAATTTAATTAATATGAATAATAATCCTGGTGAGTATCTACCTTGTTATGTTGACGCTACTGTAGTTATGAATGGAACAACTGATTACATAGAAATTTATGGCACAAGTTATGCTGTTGATGGTTCAGGAACTATTATTTTAGGAAATACACAAGTAACAAAAGGAGTGTATTTCGGAGCATACAAAATTATAGAATAGGAAAATTATGGCAAACGGAACATTAAAAGTATCAAACATACAAACGTCCTCTGGATCAGGTACCATTACCATTGGTCAAAGTGGGGAGACGGTTAATATTGCTGGTACTTCTGGAACTGGTTTTGGTAAAATTCTACAAGTTGTTAGTACATCAACAACAACAGAAACATCAACAAATTCTACAAGTTTTGTTTTAGCATCTGGCTTAACTTTAAATATAACACCATCTTCTTCTACATCTAAAATTTTAATTTTTGGGTCAACTTGTACTCAAGCTAATGGTGGTGCAATAAATAATTTAAGTATTTTTAGAGATAGTACAAATTTAGGAGAAACAAACCAAGGATTTGGAAGATTAACTAATGCAGATGAAATTGTTATTCAAGGTTCTGTTCATTATCTTGATTCTCCTGCAACAACATCACAAATTACTTATGCTTTATATGTGAGAAGTAATGGTGGCGGTGGAGTTACAGTTCAAACAAACTCAAATGGAACTAGAGGTTCAATAACAGCAATAGAAATATCAGGATAAAATTATGATTATAAAAGCAATACTTAAAATAAATCCTAATGCAAAAGTAGTAGTTAGAGGAAATAATTTAACTAGTTGTGAAATAGAATGGCTAGAAGGTACTACACCTATTTCTAAATCAGAAATTGAAGCTATGATACCAGTGGTAGAAGCTGAATTAGCAGCGGAAAAACAAGCCAAGATAGATAACCAAGCATCAGCAAACGCTAAACTCAAAGCTTTAGGGTTGACGGATGATGAAATTAAAGCATTAATAGGATAAGATTATGACAAGTATTTTAAAAGTAGATACATTACAAGATTCTGGTGGCAATGCGATATTGTCGTCTGATGGTGCTGGTACAATTACTACATCAGCTGGTTTAAATACTGCGATTACTAATGCTGGGTTTGTTACTTCTGCTAATGCTGGTAAGGTTTTGCAAGTTGTAAATTACATAGATAATACAGAATACTCAACAACAAGTAGTACATTTCAAGATGCTTTTTCAACAACATTTACTCCTACTTTATCTTCCAGCAAAGTTTTAATTTTATGTAATATTGATTCTCAAAAAGGAAGTGCAGATTGCAATATTGGTTTAAAACTTCTTAGAGATGGAAGTGTATCTGTTGGTGAATTTAATACATTATTAAACACAAATAATACTCAACTTGTTGCAAGTATTCAAAGTTTTAATTTATTAGATACGCCAGCTACAACAAGTGCAATAACATATAAAATACAATTTAAAGTAGGTGGAACTGGAACTGTTTGGGTTGGTGCTTATACTAGAAAAAGTACATTAACATTTTTAGAAATAGCAGGATAAAATTATGATAATACAAACAATACTTAAAATAAATCCTAATGCCAAAGTTACTGTAAGAGGTAATGATATAAATAATTGTGAGATACAATGGCATGAAGGTACTACACCTATTTCTAAATCAGACATACAAGCACAGATACCTATTGTAGAGAAGGAGATTGCAAATGAAGAAGCAAACAGAATAGCAAAAAAAGAATCAGCTAAAGCGAAACTAGCTGCATTAGGTCTGGACGAAGAAGAAATTAAAGCGATTATAGGAGCATAACATGGCATTAACTAGATTAACATCCACAGCAATATCGGGAACACTTCCTGCAGCTAATATTAATGATACTTCTATAAGCAATATTACAGCATTACCAGCTGGTGTAGGTGGTAAGGTTTTGCAAGTTGTAACTGCTACAACATCTACAAATGTCGTAAGTAGTACAAATGTTTTTGTTGATACAGGATTAACTGCATCTATCACTCCTTCTTCTGCATCAAATAAAATATTAGTTTTAGTTTCTCAAAACGGCACAGATAAAAGAACAAATGTTGCTTATATGGAATTAAAATTATTTAGAGGAGCAACTCTAATTTTATTTCCAGCTACACAACACAATTTTACAGCTACTAACATGACATTAACTACAAATTTTTCTTTTAATTTTTTAGATTCACCATCAACAACATCATCTACAACTTACAAAACTCAATTTATGTCTAGTGCTAATAATGCTCAAGTTGGAGTTCAACACGCAAGTAATACATCAACAATAATATTAATGGAGATAGCAGGATGATTATAGAAGCAATACTTAAAATAAATCCAAATGCAGAAGTGGTAGTTAGAGGAAATGATTTAGCTACTTGTAAAATAGAATGGCATAATGGAACAACACCAATATCTAAAGCTGACATAGAAGCACAATTTCCTATTGTAGAATTAGATATGGCTATGGAAGATTTAAGAGCCAAAAGAAATAAATTATTAGCAGATACAGATTATCTTGCGTTATCGGACAATACTATATCAGATGAAATGAAAGCATATAGACAAGCATTAAGAGATATTACGGAAGGCTTAACTACTAAAGAACAGGCAGACAATATAACTTGGCCAACTAAACCAGGAGCGTAACCGATGCTCTTCGGAACAAGTACTTTTGCCGGCCAAGCATTTTCGGCTATTCCCAATGATGTGGGAAATGTCATTGTTTCTACTACAGGAAATAATTTAATACTTACCATTGGTCCTGTTAATATAGCAGCCAATTCTATTGTAGAAACTTCAGGCGCGGATCGTTTATATTTAGGAACAGGAACTGTTACTATTTCTACTACAGCAAATGTAGGCCTAACAGGCTCTCCTTTGATTATGGCTACAGGAGATGTGTCTGTTTCAGGAACAGCAGTAATAAATACTACTGGAAACCAATTGACTATTCAGAGTGGAACGGTTACTATATCCGGAACAGCAAATGTTCTAGTAAATGGCAGTCCATTAACATTAGCTAGTAATAATGGAGGAACAACGGACGTTATTGTGTGGAATGAAATCATACCTGGAGCAACTATGGTATGGACACCAATAGATCCTTATTAAATTATGGCATCAACATATTCAACAGATTTATCCTTAGAATTAGTCGCAACCGGTGAAAAAGCTGGTCTATGGGGAACTATTACCAATACTAACTTACAAATTTTACAAACAGCTTCCTCTGGTTATACTACGTTAACTTTATCTTCAGGAAACACCACATTAAGTTTAGCAGATGGTTCCGCTTCCGCTAATGGTAAAAATTTTTATATTAAACTAGTAGGAACTTTATTAGGAAATTGTACTGTTACTATGCCTGCATCTACAACAGGTGGAACAGCAAACAGAGTTTTTATTATAGAAGATGCAACATCTAGAACTACTTCTAATTATACAGTAAGTGTTTTAACTACAGGACAAGCAACTGCGACTCCAGTTCCAGTTGGGTCTACTTTATTATTAGTATCCGATGGAGCAACTCCTTTGACTTCTATTGGAATGATGAACAAAGGATATCATTCTATTAGTGATGCTAACTCTCCTTATGTAGCAATTGCTGGAGATCAATTGATTGTAGATACTAGAACTAACCCCGTCACAGTTACTTTACCTGCTTCTGCAAATGTAGGAGATGAAATAGTTATTATAGATGGTTATAATTTCTTTGCATCAAACAATTGTGTTGTAGGTAATAATGGTCTTAATATTTTAGGAGCAGCTTCTGCCCTAACTTTAAGTACCAACCGACAAGCTATTACACTTGTTTATGTAAACGCTACTCAAGGTTGGACTTATAAGACTAACACAGCATAGGAGCTAATTCATGGCTCTCACAGAAGTTAAATTCGCACCAGGAATTGACAAACAAGATACCAGTGTAGGTGCAGTAGGTAGATGGGTTGATTCTGATAACGTCCGATTTAGATATGGACTTCCTGAAAAAGTAGGAGGATGGGCTTCTTTATTAAACGAAACTATTGTAGGTGTATCTAGAAGAATGTTGGCGTTTGTAGATCAAACAGGCAATAGATACTTAGCTATTGGAACAGATAAATTTTTACTTATTTACTTTGAAGGACAATTGTTTGATATAACTCCATGGAGAACTAATAACTCTGGGGTACAAATTACTTTTACTTCTTCTACTTTAGCAACTAATAGTATTTCTACTAAACAATGTACTATCACTACTACCTCTCCTCATGGATTAATAGCAGGAGATATAATTGTATTAGATTCAGTTACACTACCGTCAGGGACAGGATTAAATGCTTCTGACTTTGAAGATAAATTATTTCAAGTACTAACAGTACCTACTCCTACTACTTTTACTATTGATTCTTTAAATCAAGCAACAGCGGTCGTCGCTTCGGGTGGAAGTATGACTGTACAACCCTATGCTTACATTGGTCCTGCTGAACAAACCTATGGATATGGATTTGGTGTAGGTCAATATGGAGGAAGTGTTGCTGGAGCAGCAACTACGACTATTAATAATGCTGGTGTTTTTGCAGCAGGCGCTACTTCAGTTATCGTAACTAATTCTTCAGCTTTTCCTGCAAGTGGAATTTTATTAATTAATAATGAGTTAATGAGTTATACAACTAATAACACAGGTACCAATACTATTTCAGGAATTACTAGAGGACAATTTGGAACAACTGATGTAACTCATGCGGATGGTTCTACTGTTATTAACGCAACTAATTATACAGGATGGGGAACTGCGGTTCAGGCGGCTACTGTTACCTTAGAACCAGGACTATGGTCTTTAGATAATTATGGTGATGTATTAATAGCAACAATTGCCAATGGAAAAACATTTACATGGGATTCTAGTATTGCAGCAAGACTTTCTACGAGAGCTTCACAACTTACCCCTGTTTATGAAACAACCAGTAATCCTGTTGCTTCTAGATTAACTTTAGTTTCTCCTACTACTAGGCATTTAATTCATTTTGGTACAACTGTAGATATAAATGATGAAGATACACAAGACGATATGTTTATTCGTTTTTCTACTGCAGAAGCAATTAATGAGTATACTATTACCGCAATCAATACTGCTGGATCATTTAGATTACAAGACGGAACAAAAATTGTAGGAGCTTTAAAAGCTAAAGAAACGATTCTAATTTGGACAGATAATGCTTTATACACCATGAAATTTGTTGGAGCTCCTTTTACTTTTGGATTTGAACAAGTAGGGACAAACTGTGGTTTAATTGGAAAAAATGCTGCTACAGAAATTGATGGTATTGCTTATTGGATGAGTAATAATGGATTCTTTGCATTTGATGGAACAGTTAAATCCTTACCTTGTTCTGTAGAAGATTATGTTTTTGATGACATTGATACTACTAAAGGACAACAAGTATATGCAGGTCTTAATAATTTACATACAGAAGTTATTTGGTGGTATCCGACTCAAGGGTCTAGTTATAATAATAGATCAGTTGTATATAACTACACAGACATGAATAAACAAATAGCTATGGGAACTTGGTATACCAATGTTAATACTAATTCTATTCGGACTAGTTGGAGTGATGCTTTAGTATATCCAAAACCTTATGCAACTGCTTTTAATAGTTCCGCAATAGGAAGTTTTCCTACTATTATAGGTCAATCAGGATTGGGAAGAACTGTATTATTTGAACATGAAACGGGGACCGATCAAATCAATCCAGATGGAACTACTACTACTCTTACTTCTTTTATTCAGTCTTATGATATTGCACTACAAACAGATCAAGGAACAGGAGAATATTTTTTAGCTATGAGAAGATTTTTACCTGATTTTAAAGTACTAACAGGAAATGGAACGGTAACCCTTAATGTATCTGATTTCCCTCAAGGGACACCAACTAATTCTAAATATAGTCCTTTCACTATTAGTTCTACTACTAATTATGTAAGCACTAGAGCTAGAGGAAGATATGCTAATGTAAAAATAGAAAATATTAGCTCCGGAGAAAATTGGAGATATGGAACATTACAAATAGATATACAACCAGATGGTAGACGATAATGGCTAAAATTAATGTAAGAATACCAGAACCAAAACAAGAGTATGATGTATCTAACCAAAAACAAATTAATAGATCTCTTTCTATTATTGTAGAACAACTTAATTCTACGTATTTAAAAGATTTAAAAGAAGATACAGAACGATTTACTTGGTTTAGTATGTCAGGAGGAAATTGTTAATGAGTTGTAATAATGTCAATACACCTTTACCTAGTGCAACAGTATTAACTGCATTTGGAGAACCGATTGCAGTTCCTATTTCACCCGTTATTCAATTAGATGGTATTTACGGATTAGATACT
>Ga0222713_10007174_pt1 | contig 10498 bp, 6 predicted proteins | sample C33_649DmetaG_FD_165061 | JGI IMG/M metagenome (GOLD analysis project Ga0222713, IMG submission 165061) | Estuarine water microbial communities from San Francisco Bay, California, United States - C33_649D | ecosystem: Environmental > Aquatic > Marine > Unclassified | place: USA: California... | reverse complement strand
CCAACAATATAAAATATTCTAACGCTCTTGAAAGCTCTCCAAGTTGTCTGTATGAATCTCCCGCAAAATACAAAACCTCGCTATTATGAGCAGACTGAGGATTATCTTGTAGGTAATTCTCCAAAGCCTTGGCTGCTTGAGTATATTTTTGATTCAAATAAAGGTTCTTTGCCGCTTCATACTCTAAAGCTTGAAGTTCACCTGCTTGCGGATTTTGTTGCTTAAATAATTGAAGGTATTTTCCAAACTCTTCAGACCTTTCCTGGACTGCTAAAGTCTCTTGAAGCCCCTTCAAAGCAACTTCTGCGTTTTCTGCCAAAGGATATTTCTCCAGAATGAATTGGTAATCCGCTAACGTTTGATCGTACTGTCGGATGGAATAATTGGCTATTGCTCTTCCTTCTAATGCAAAAGGAATATATGGGGAATTGGGTCTTGTCCCTATTAATTCTGAAAAAGCTGCAATCGCTTCTTTGTAATTCAATTCTTCTAAAAAGAGTTGCCCCTTTTGGTAATAGGCATCTTCTTGATAGACACTTGAAGGAAATTTCGAAATCAATAAGTTGAGCTGTTCAATGGAAGCTGAATTTTTTCCCTGGTAATTCTGAACTAGGGCCAATTGCAAATAGGCATAGTCTTGGCCTGTAATTTTCTCCAAAATCGCTTGTTGAAAGGTAGCTTCTGCTTTGGAAAACTTCTTTTGAACAAAATAGCAATCTCCCAAGCGAAGTAGCCCTTCGTGGTAGTTGGAATCTATTTTATTTTGAATTGAATTGAGATAGGTTTGAAATTGTACTTCAGCCAAGTCATATTTTTGACTATTAAAGTAGGCATAGCCAAGTCCATAGGTCGATTTTAAGAAATATTCTTTCGAGATCCCCTCTTGATTGATTGCTACTCGATAAGCTGCTATTGCCTGTTCCCAATCTTCTTGAATGCTACGAATTTCTCCCTTCCAGAAATACGTCTCTCCCAACAAACCAGGATCGACTGGATAGTTTTGTGATTGGGTTAAATAGGCGATGGCTTGATTGTACTTAGAATCTCTATATTCAACAAGTGCTTGGTAGTAAGTAACCTTTTGGAAGGCCAGTTGAAGCCTTGGTGATTTTGTATTGAGGGCATTTAATTGAGCTATGACACGGAGGTAATCCGATGAATTGAGTAATGCGTCATTGAGCAAGTTTTGTACTTCTACAACATTTTTCCCTTGCCGATAAGTGGTCAAATACTCATCAAGGGCCTGAATTGCTGCTTGAAAATTACCTCGTCTGAGGTTGACTTTAGCAAGGTTGACACTCGCATCCTCTTGGATATCGGAATTTATCGTGCTGGAGGCTGCCACCTGAAAGCTACTTCCTGCAAACGGAAGATTTCCGAGCTGCACGTAAGAATGACCTAAGAAATAGCTTGCTGCTTGTTCCAATTCTGGATTTCCCAATGCTGCTATTTTCAGGTATTCACTTGCTTTCAAATAGTTTTTCATTTCAAAAAATGAAACTCCAGCTTTATAACACTCTTCTTTTGTCAGTTCTACAGTGTCAAACAAACCATATTTTTCGAAGTGGAGTGCTGCATTTTCAAAGTCCTTTGTTGCATAATATGCTTCTGCCAAATACAAATGAATGACTTCTTGCCTATCCAAGGGGACTTGTGAATCCAGTAAGGGAACTGCATAAGAAATTGCATCAGCATAGTTGCCTTCCTGGTAATAAAGCGAAGTCAAAAGGAAAGGTACTTTCGCTGCATAGCTTGGATGTTGGGCTGCACGCTTGAGCTCTTGAATAGCTTGGGTGCGATTGCCTTGTTGCATGGCAATAAATCCACTGTAGTACAAAGCGTCCGATGCAATAGGTAAATTTGAATTTTTGACTTGATTCAAATAAATCGTTGCAGAATCATAGTTTAATACCCGAAAATAACTATACCCTAATTTGAAATTAATTTCAAGCTGCATCCCCTCTTCTCTAAGCCTCGTAGGGGCCAATTGAAACCCCTCTATGGCTTCCAAATACCTTTTTCGTTGGAAATAATAGTCGCCTAGAAAGTTGGCTGCATAGACTACGCCTGGCTGTCCCGCATATTTCTGACAAAAATCTTTTAAAAGTCCAAGACCATCTTCCCGCTGCATTTGAATCGCGGCTAGCGCACGATGCAATTCTGCTTGTTTTTGTTGAAAAATGGGCAAATCAGAAGTTAGGAGCTGGGAATTGTCATAAAAAGTAGCAGCAAATACCTCTTGACCATACAAATTTCTTGTATGATCTAAAATTGCTTGTGGGCTGGTTTGGTAAAGGGAAGATTGTCCAAAGGAATTCAAAGTGAATCCTAGCCCTACATACAAAACCAAGTAATATTTCATGGGATGTTGAAATTTCAGTGCATTACTTTAAAGACCAGTTCTCGGAGAATTTCACCCTCGCTCATATTCCCTGAATCCACTCCTTTAAAACGAAGATCTGCTTCTTTTAGGTATCCAAATACATCAATTACCTTGCCCAACTTATAATTTTTCGCTGCAATCACGTATTCTTTTACCCCATAGGGATTGACTCCGATGGCTGAAGCAAGTTGATTTTCAGCAATTGAACCTGCTCGGTGCACTAAGGCAATCCTTGAAAAGTAGCTGTATAACAAAGAAAAAATAGGGATAACTGGGTGATTTTTTGGATTTTGAATGAAATAATGCACAATAAGATTGGCTTTATTGACATCTCGATAGCCTATCGCCTTGGTCAATTCAAAATTGTTGTAATCCTTATGAATTCCAATGTATTTGGAGATATGATCTACTGTAAAACGGGTGGGCTCGTTGAAATTTAGCATCATCTTACCTACTTCATTGGTCATCACTTCCAAATTATTACCAATGGAGTCTGCCAAGAGTTGGCTGGCCTTGGGCTCAATCTGGTGGCCCAATTCCTTAAAATAACTTCCAATCCAATCGTTTAACTTCCAATCTTTGATTTTTTCTGCCTCAACAAAAACGGCTTTTTTTTCCAGTTCTTTCTTCAAACTACTTCTCCCGTCCAGCTTTTTATGTTTATAAGCAAAAACTAAAATGGTACTTGGAAGCGGGTTACTCAAGTAATTCAACAACAGCTTTTGAGCATCTTCTTTTCCTAAGTCTGGAATATTTTGCGCCTCTTTGATTAGAACCAATTGCTTGTCCGCCATCATCGGGAATTTTCGCGCATGCGAAAGTATCGTACTTACTGCTGCCTCTTTACCATAGAGTACCAGTTGATTGAATCCACGTTCAACTTCTGGAATGGCATTTTTCTCCAAGAAATCACTAATCAAGTCAATGAAGTAGGGTTCATCTCCTTGCAAAAAGTAAATTGGAGCAAATTTTTTCGATTTTAAATCTTTTAATACAGCTTCAGGGAGGTGGGACATACCATAATTTTCTCTTGCTCCTAAAGATAATAGATGAAGGCATTCGGAATAGAATTTCAAATCAAATAAACTTAAATCCCATCAACTGGGTTTAATTTGCAAGTCTATTTTTGAAGCTATGAATTTTGAACAAGGAGTACTGAAGTACAAAGAAGGAGATTTTGAAGCTGCCTTGGTAATCTTTACTGCATTAATCCAACACGAAACTGAAAACCCGACGCTTTACCTTTACCGGGGTCGAGTTTTAACTCGGCTAGGAAAAGGAATGGAGGCATTGGTTGACTTTGATAGACTGGTAGAACTTGAGCCCTACAATACCGATTACATCAGTGATCGCGGGGTAGTCTTACACCTTTTGGGTAGAAATGATGCCGCTTTGGACGAACTCGACCGAGCAGCCAACCTAGATCCAAAAAATCCGTATCGCTACAGCAGTCGCGCCTATTTGAAAGATAGAATGGGTGACCTATTGGGCGCAATCGCTGACTATGAAAAAGCCATCGAATTAGATCCTGAAGATGCAGTCGCCTATAACAACCTAGGTTTGGTGGAGGAGAAACTAGGAAGAAAAGAAAAAGCGAACGCATATTTCACCAAAGCGGATGAACTATCTGCTTATCCTCCCAAAAAAGAAACTACCCTACCTGCAAGTCAAACAGCATCCATACAACCCCTTGCTTCAGCTAATCCTGTCAAAAAAGTTTCAAAACCCCCAAAAATGACAGTTACTTACTTTTTTTCTACGCTTAAAGCCTTGGTTACCAAGCCTGAAATTCGAATGGAGTTTTCGAGTTTCTTGAAAGCTGTTTTTACCAAAAAAAGAGTTTAGGCTTTTTTGATCACCCACAAGGGCTTGTTAATGAAATATGACATTTTTCGAGAAAGATTTTTTGCAAATAATTGATCAAAAAAATCCTTCTTTTTACTTAAAGTCACCAGCATATCTCCTTTGGCAAGCTGTAGGTAATTTTCCAATCCCAATGCCAAATCATCTCGAAAAGATTTAAGAACATAGTTGACCAATTCGTAATTCACAAAGGGTTTGATTTCTCCTATCATATTTTTATGCAACGCTTTGTCAATTACTCTTGATCTAGAAGAAACGTGTACAATGTCAACTTCTGAACTAAAAAATCGAGCAAATTCGATCACTTTTTGAATGGCTACCTTATCCTCTTCCACGTAATCAGTGGCATAGACTAATTTTCTTGGACGCTTAAAATACACCTTCCTTGGAATGACCAAAATATCACGATCAGTTTGCATAACAAGCTTACTCGATCGACTTCCAAATACCTGTTCCTTAAAATCATTCATCCCCTCTGTTCCAACTACAAGTAAATTTGCATTTACTTTTTGCGAATACTCAAGGGTACGCTGCACAATGGGGCCTTCAGAAATTTCAACCACGCAATCTTGGAGTCCATTCGGGATACTCTCCTGGAGAACTGCGTTTTGAAGTTGCCTTAATTTTTGTTTGACAAATTCAAGTTGAAGGTGACCTTCTAAGTCCAAAGGTGCAATTTTTTGGTAGTCTTGTTTATTCAATACATGAAAGACAATCAACCGTGCCTGGTACTTTTCACCTATTTTGGAAGCATACTCTAAGGCATTCAGCGAACAATCAGAAAAGTCAATCGGACATAAAATAGTGAAGTTAGCTGCCATGGTTGAAATTTAGTAACCTCTCGTGCGACTCACGAGATTTAGTAAAGGGAGTCCAGCTTTTAGCCGGTGGTAATTTTCAATTATTTGAGGTGATGCAGCTTTAGGATTGGTCACAGAAGCAATATGGGGAGTCAACTGAACTCTTTTTTCCGTCCAAAATGGATGAGCCTTTGGCAAAGGTTCTACTTGAAACACATCCAGTAATGCCCCCTGAAGATACCCTTTTTTCAATGCCACAAGCAAGTCTTCTTCAACTAAATGCTTTCCCCTTGCCACATTGATCAAATACGTTCCTGGCTGGCATTTTTCAAAAAGCTTCAAATTTAAAACACCTTCCGTATCAGGTGTCAAGGGGAGTAAACAAACTAAAACGTTGACTTGGGAAAGAAACTCCTCCAATTGCTCTTTGTAAAAATAAGGGTGTCGAAAACCTTCCTTCGGCGAAAAACCAAAACCTATTACCTCAAATCCAAGTGCATTTAATTTATCCAGAACATCTCCACCTAAAGCCCCAACCCCCATCACACCAATTCGAGTCGGAATCTCTGGGTTAGACATATCCCAAATCGCTTTTTGCTGGTCTTCTTGGTAACGAACAAACTGCCTATGGTAGTTCAAAACGCCCATGATCACGTAATTTGTCATCGACCAAGTTAATTTCTCATCCACTATTCGTACAATTGGCAAGTCCGTAGGCAGGTCCGAATCGGAAAGAATATGGTCCACACCAGCTCCAAGCGAACTGATTAATTTTAAATTAGGAAAAGAGGACAAATACCGGGGCGGATGCTGCCAAAGTAAGGCCATTTCAACTGCTTCAGGTCGTTTTATTGCAGGGTAAACTTGTAAATCTATTTCTGGAGAATGAACCCGCAATGCATCGATCCAAACTTGTGGATCTCTACCTGGGCTTACAATGGCTATACTCATATTTAAAAGCTGATTAGAAAATAAAAATAGACCATTCCTCAGGCGGAAAAAATTACTTTATCAAATTCCTTCCCCAATTGCAAAAAAAAAGAGATTATTCAGTGAACTTGCAGGACAAACTACTTTTCTAACCAAAATCCAGTCTAATTTATAGTTAATTTCCTTTAAACACTTCATTTGAACCATGAACACAAAAATCAAACTTTTATTCTTAGCCCTTCTATTCCTAAGCATGAATGGAATCGCGCAACAAATTCAAATGCCGCAAGCTAGTCCTAGTGCAAAACTGATTCAAAAGGTGGGCTTAACCGATGTAACTGTTGATTTTAGTCGGCCGAGCACCAAGGGGAGGAAAATTTTTGGTGAACTAGTTCCTTTTGGACAAGTTTGGAGAACAGGTGCCAATGGAGCAACCATTGTAAGCTTCTCCACAGAAGTTTCCATTGCCGGGAAAAAAGTTCCAGCAGGCTCTTATGCTCTTTATTCTATCCCGGGTAAATCCACTTGGACCATGATCCTCAGTAAAAACACAAAACTTTGGGGTGCCATAGGCTATGACTCAAAAGATGACTTCCTACGTTTTATAGCAACACCTGCCAAAACAAGTCGCCTATACGACACCTTCGAAATTGGGTTCAGTAAATTGACAGATGCTAGTGCCAACCTTTCCATTAAGTGGGAAAAAACGCGCGTGGAATTCACTATTCTGACCGAAGTAGATTCCATTGTCATGGATGATATCAAAAAGCAAGTTATTGATGCCCAATCAACCAATCCTGCATTACTTTACCAAGCAGCAAATTATTACTTCACCACCAATAAAGACCTTGCACAAGCTTATAATTGGATCAAGCAATCTACGGCTGCTGATCCAAAATATTGGACCTTACACTTACAGGCAAAAATTGAATTGAGCCTTGGTCAAAAAACAGCTGCTTTGGAATCTGCTACTCAGTCTAAAAAACTAGCCGAAGAAGGTAAAAACCAGGATTATGTGGGTCTAAACGACCGCCTGATCAAGTCAATCAAATAAAAAATAAGATTGCCAATCCCCAAAGATTTCCTGACTGAACTTCAAACCCTCTTTTCTCTGGTATGGGGTGAAAAAGCAGAGAATCAGATAAAAAAAGAAGCCTTCAAAAATTTGAAGGCTTCTTTTTTTGCTCAAAACTGGGTTTTTAGTGATCGTTATTTTTTAATGGAGCTGCTACCTACAAGGAGCTGAAACACCCATCCAAAAATGACTACTGCTAAACAGCCTATGACATTGTACCAAAGAAAGCCAATGTCCCAATGGATCCCTAATAGTCCTTCTCCATTGAAAAAATGAACGACTAAAATTAAGGCCTGTGAAAATAATGCCCCAATGAATACGGCTTGGCCCTTGATCCATTTAATAAAAAACCCAACTACAAATATTCCCAGAATCGTTCCATAAAATAAGGACCCCAATAAGTTTACCGCTTGAATTAAATTTTCAAACAAGGAGGCATAGGTGGCAAAAAGAATTGCACCCAGTCCCCAAAAAGCAGTAAATATTTTAGATGAATTTACATAATGTGATTCGGAACCTTCCTTTTTTACCGACCGCTTGTATAGGTCCACTGTAGTCGTGTTGCCAAGTGCATTCAACTCAGAGGAAGATGAAGACATGGCCGCAGCAAAAATAACGGCAAACAATAAACCTACCACACCCTTAGGCAAGTAATCCATCACGAAACGCATAAATACATAATCTGTATCTCGTGTTTCGGCCTTTGGGTCCTGGGTAACTAGCAAAGCCTTTACCTCTTCACGAATCTCCTGCTGTTCAACCTTCAAACTTTTCAATGTACTGGTCAACTCCTCCGTGGATTCCACTTTATCTAGATCGATTGAAGTCAAAAGTTGGGCATAAACCTGCTTGGAAGAATCAAAATTGGACAGATAGGATTGTTCCAATAGCGCAAAGTCCTGCCCATATTCACTTTGTCGAAGCGCTTCCGTTTGTACCCGATTGAAATGTACCGGTGGGGTAACAAATTGGTAAAAAACAAAAACTAAAACTCCAATAAAAAGAATTAAAAACTGCATGGGAATTTTTAAAAACCCATTCATTAACAATCCCATTCGACTTTGAGTCAATGTTTGTCCCGAAAGATACCGTTGCACCTGACTTTGATCGGTACCAAAATAACTCAAAAATAAAAAAACTGCTGCGGTCATACCCGACCAAAACGAATAACGATCTGCCACGTCAAAATCAAAGTTGACTACATTCAGCTTGTCCATCTTTCCTGCCACTTGCAACGCCTCCTGCAATGATATAGGCAACAATTGAATCACCATTATTCCTGCCAATAACATCCCTCCCATCATGACCGCCATCTGCTGCTTTTGAGTGATTGATACCGCCTCAGTTCCTCCTGAAACAGTATACCCTATGACCAATACTCCTATAAATAGGTTGGTCCAAGTGAGATCCCATCCCAATAAGGTGGATAAGATTATTGCTGGAGCATAAATCGTAATACCTGCTGCAAGCCCTCGCTGCACAATAAATAACAAGGAGGTTAGTGTTCTAGTTTTGAGATCAAAACGGTTCTCTAAATACTCATAGGCTGTATACACCTTCAACTTGTAGTAGATGGGCACAAAGCTCACAGAAATAATAATCATGGCTACTGGCAACCCAAAATAAAATTGGATAAAGCGCATGCCATCTTCATAGGCCTGTCCAGGTGTACTCAAAAAGGTGATAGCAGAAGCTTGTGTTGCCATGATAGATAGACCAATAGTCCACCAATTGGCTGTGTTTCCCTTGAGGTAGGTTTCTAAACTTTTTTTTCCACGCGTCTTATAGATGCCATAGACAACGATAGATACTAATGTTAGGAATAATACAAGCCAATCTAAATTACTCATGAATAGGCACAGGTTAACCAATAAAATAAAGTAATCATGGTCACCAGACTACCCATTAGCGCAAGGTAAATTTTGGACCATTGAATTTGTTTTTCTTTCATTTTATTGCTCAATCAAATTGATAAATAGTTTGATAGCGCCAGGAACGCCTGCTGGTAATTGTCTAAAAAAAGATAATCCCGTGTACACATAGGTTCCATCACCCATCTTAGTAGTAATCAAAGCCCCCTTTGTTGCTACTTCTCCAGGATCCTGAAGCGTCAAGGGGCTTTGGTATCGCCCGTCAATTTGAGTAGCGAAATAAAGTCCTCTCTCCTGCACCCAACCCTCAAAATCTTTCTGTTTGATGGGATTTGGATAGGAAAATAAGGAATGATTTGCATCAAATTGTGCGGGTGAACCTTCTACCGTCACCCGGTCTCGACCAATCAAAAAAGGATAGGGACCAAGTGTTTTGGTAACTAGTGGCGTACTGGTAGCATATTGTACAATTAGATTTCCTCCAGCACGTACATAATCCATCAAAACAGGCTGGTACAGAGCCAAGTCTTCATTGGTGTTGAACCCTCGGATTCCCACCACTATGGCTTTAAATTGACTTAAAAAATCAAAACGAAAGTCGTCTTTTCCAAGAAACCTTAAGTCATAACCTAACGCGGACAAAACCTCAGGAACTTCATCACCAGCACCTACTAGGTAGCCAACCTTCTCCCCTGACACCTTCCAATCTGCTTGAATAAGAGATAATGTGGTAGGTGTAAAAAAAGTTAACTTAGGGATGTGTGGATAGGAAATAGTCTGTGTAGTTTGGTCAAATACACGACCAGATACCGTTGTAAACCGTGCCTGTACTACTTTATGACTCTCTTTTTCCCCCCGAAGAAAAATAACCTTGTAAATACGCTGTTTTTGATCGGGTAATTCCTCTATACCCTCTATCGTATATTGATCACGGGTTAAACCTTCAAAATCTAGGCTGCCTTCAAGCAGCGTATTTCTGAAATTGACGGTGACCGAAACTGTTGCATCTGCCCCATCAACCAAAAAAAGAGCCTCCTTGGATAAAGAAATATCCGCTTCAGGAACCACAGTAAATGGCTCTTTTATTTCTCCTGCTACAGGATCATTGTATTTGTATTCCAAAGGTATTTCTAGTGAAAAGACTTCATCCTCTAGGGTAAAACTAAGCTTTCCACCCATCTTAGGCAGTTCATAAGGAATTCCAATTTTTTCTTGGCTAGCAACCTGAAATAAGGCATTCTCTACCGGGTTTTTTAGCCAATAAGGTTGAGAAATCGTTTCATCATCCTGTAATTTTAGTGGAATAGCCACCTGAGTCGGCACGTTTGCAGCGGCATCCTTACATGCATAGGTCTTGTCGTAAATCTTAAGGGAAATAGCTGAAATGACTTTCTGGGAGGGATTGGTAAATACTAACTCGGTAGTTACTTGCTCTCCGGGGTAGCCGAATTCTTTGGAGGCTAGAAACTCCATTTTTAAGCCCAACACTTTAAAAATAAGCCCATCCAACTTTTCAACCTTTTCATTTACCCAATCAGCGGTAGGATGTAGAGCTAAAATTGATTTTCTCAGCGCA
>Ga0222713_10007173_pt1 | contig 10499 bp, 9 predicted proteins | sample C33_649DmetaG_FD_165061 | JGI IMG/M metagenome (GOLD analysis project Ga0222713, IMG submission 165061) | Estuarine water microbial communities from San Francisco Bay, California, United States - C33_649D | ecosystem: Environmental > Aquatic > Marine > Unclassified | place: USA: California... | reverse complement strand
CACCACCGCGTAAAATACGTCCGGCTGCTTGCGTCACGTCCGAACACGGTGTCGCCAAAACCAAGGTGTCCAGGCGAGGATCGTCGTACCCCTCTGACGCCAACGAAAACGTCGCACACACGACAGGCGCCGTCAAATGAGCCGTATCCTCCGCTGTTTTCTTCTTTTTGGTTCGAGGTTTACCCACGAACACAGCCGCCCCGGGAATCAACGCGGCCAAGTCCTGACAATGCTGACGGCGGTGGCTGAGGACTAAGACCTGACGCTTTGGCTCCTTCGCCAGTACCCCATTCACCAAATCGGCCACAAACTTTGTACGTATCGGATCGCTTGCCAAACTCGTCATGACCTTTGCAAAGTCCACATTGCCAAGACGGTTCGTTGGAAGTGGCTCCGTGCGGTACCTGTCGGACGCGTACCAACGACAGTCGACCGTCACATGTTTCATCTCGCGACGTTGAGCAGCATACGCCAACGGACCTAAGAACCAGTGAATCACGTTTGTCAACGAATCTTTACGCTTGGGTGTCGCCGATAACCCAAGAAAATACCGACAGTCGAATAGACGCATGGCCGTACTGAACGTCTCGGCAGCGATATGGTGACACTCGTCCACCACCACCAAACCGATGTCCGAGACGTCCACCTTTTTGCCCGGAATGATCAACGTCTGTAGCATGGCGATGACGATATCCCCGCTGGTATCCAACGATTGCCCTTGGACATACGAAATCGTAGCGTGCGGAAGGAACTGTCGAATCCGTTCCGTCCACTGAGTCTTGAGGACATCCTTATGCACAATCACCATCGTCTTCGTCCCGAGCTCCGCAATCGCATGACACGCACACACCGTCTTCCCCTGACCCGTCCCCAGTGACAACACCGCACCACCAATCGTCCGAATCGAGTGCATGGTCGCCGCCATCGCCTTCACCTGGTCCAAGTCGTCGCGTAAACGGACGATACTCTCAAACGAGACCGGGACCCCCGTGTATGGCGTCTGTAACGATGTCCCCGAAGGCGTCTGTAACGATGTCCCCAGCTTTTCTTGCAACCAAAAACGAGGTACGTGTAGGGTTGTTGTTTGGTTCTCGACTTTCCACCAAACGTTGATCCTGCGCGGGATCTGTTGGCCGTACTCCAGGATCGAAAGCGTCAACTCCTTCTTTGCCAGTCCAATCAACGTATCCGGAACCCTCATGGTTTTTTTGCTTACATGGGCGACATGATGATTCCTTTATATACGGCGATCAACAGCACAAGACACGCAAGAAGGCCGGACGGGATCACAAGCATCCATCCGCACCACTTATGCATAGTCTTGTTCCATTTGACGATTAAGCACGAGTACTCGCTATTGAACTTCTTGATCCCGTACACTGCACAAATGATCGACACAAGCGCACATGTGATCAACGCAACGTTTGGCTCCATCCGATACGACAGAAAAAGAAATCCCATATACAGAATGCAGGCCTGTCGAGTCTTCGATGACGATGAAGGCTCCTATCGTCAACCGCTCATCCCCGCGCCGAAGAAAACGCGGCTCCGACACCGCCTATTCATCGACTCGCGGGATACGAACCCTAACCTCACAAACTTTTCGTTCACCGTCGACCTGGAAGCCGCCGGAGCCCCACGCTTCGAACGCGTCGAAAACGTCGAGTTGAAAGCACTCACCTTCCCCAAGACGGCCGAGCCGTACGTTATCATGGACGTTGCCGAACTGAACGACGATCGGCTCGTCTCCACGAACGCCGCGGCCAACCAATCGTTCGCTGTCTGTTACTTTGACGCAGGCACCGTGCTGAGCGTCGGACAACTCGCCCCGATGAAAGGCGTCGACTTCTACCAGCGAGATATCAAATTCAATCCTCTTCTCCCCAAGCTCAATCGACTGACCGTCCAATTCAAACACCAGGACGGGTCGGTCATCACCACCAGCGATACCAACAGCATCGATCACTGCTCCTTCATGCTCGAAGTGACCACATGTCTGTACTAGTACTTTTTTCTCAGTGACATCATGTCTGACGCCATGTCCGATCAGAACTCAGTGTACACCGACAAACCGATTTACGGCAGGAGGATGGCCGCACGTGCCGACCGCAAATCCAAGAGGGCGGGCATGAGGAAGTCTGTCTCCAAACTCGATACCCCCCGCAAACTGTCTACACTCATCCTCGCATACGCCGCGATCGCACTTGTCGGATACCATGCGTATAGTATTCGCACCTCCTGTGAGAGCGGATGGGTCTCGTCCGTGCTCAAAGCCATCGGTATCCAGGTGCTTGCCTCATTCATGATCCTCGCTGTCACGATGCCACTCTTTGCATTCAACTCGGATCGAGAGCGGGACATCGCAGCGATCACGTACCTCCAGAACATGATCTGGCACACCGAGTTCGGTCCCATCGTCCACCTCGTCCTCAGCTTCCTCCTCGCCCGCTGGTGGCTCATCTGTCGCGACGATTGAATGACGGAAATTTAACTACCACTGTTATTTGACGACTATCCAATTACTGGTGAGCTGAACAACTATTTGAAGAAGAATTTGGTAATCTCCATCTGTCTGTTCTTCGTGTTTGTTCTGACTCTCTTGACTGTTTTCAGCAAGGATGCACGTTCCTCACGCATCTTGCTCAAAACCGCATCCACCTCCGGGTGATCCAAAACGCATGACGCGGGGTCGTCCACAACCACCTCCAGCAGTGCCGTCACAGGACTCATCAGCTGGTTGTTCAAGTAGTATAGGTAATCCAGCTGTAACCCGTTATTCACAACGTACTGCGGGTCCTCTGCGTGCGCCGAGATCAGCTTATTGTCAATCTCCTTGTCTACCACAAACACGTACGGCACCCTCGCACCGCTCTCCAGAACTTCGCCTGTCCGTTCCCGGATCTTCCGAGCGACAGTCACGTGCGGTTGCGAATTCGGGTTGACATACGTTCCCCGTAAACTCTTGCTGATGATGAACTGGTCCATATCGAGCTCGCCCGTCAACATACGCAGCACAAATGTCCGGGCAATCTCGATGGCCTTCTCGGATGACTTGTCGTACATCAACGCGTCCAAAATGGCCTGACTCGCTGTCTTCACCAGCTTGGCGTTGTCACGTCTCACCAACTGCAAGCCTTTCACGTCCACGTAGTCTGCTTTGTCCGGGTTGGTAAACATCAAACCTGCGTACCGTTTTTTGCTGTACAGGAGGTACGGAAAGTAGCATCTACATTATGCATTTGTGGATTGTTAGGCACATTGGCGCAGTAAGCAAGGACACATGACGTACTTCTCGAACTCGAGCTCTATACACCCGGGGAACGTCTCGCTGATCTTCTGTGCCACATCCTCCGCAATCCGGAAGTGGACGTGCATATTGTGTCGGTCCTTCTCCGGCACGTTGAACCGAACCATCACGCTATCTGTAAAAAAAGACAAGCGACGAGTGCTTGTGTCAGAAATTCGCGGGAGAGACGCATTTCTGGTGCTTATGATCATGACAATCAACGCACCTGTATCACCGTAGACTACCTCTGAGCCGGGGACGAGCTCCATTGCCATATTCTTCGTCTTCTCAATCATCAGTCGACCCGTCGCAGTCACGCTCGCCGCAATGGGGACGCACGGCAAAAACCCTTTGCTCGCCCCCAAAAACCCGTAAACTGAGTTGGCGCTCACTTTAAACGCGAGCTGAGCCCCGTTCCAGACGCTCGCGCCGAACGTATCGCCCGCCTTCTTGCAGGCGCCCATCTTCTTCTTCGCGTCCGATCGCCACGTTGCCAGATTTTCCAGTAAAGTGGGCACAATACCTTTGCGGGTCGTCTGCTGCACAAATGTATACGTCCCCAGCCCAGTTTCCACGCTGTACGTCTCTGCATCACCCGCGCTGGAGTCACTTCCCGGCAACAGAAGCGTCGAGTAGCACATGTTGTAGCTTCGGATGATGGTGGGGTATAAACTCGCAAAATCCAGGCCGGATATCACGTCGAAGTACGCTCCTTTCTTTGCGTCGAGAACCGTGGCACCCTCATACTTCCCCTCGATGGTCATCCGTTTATCGTCCGGTAACACGTACCCCATCGTCCTGGCCTGTCTCAGGATCAACGAAAACACCTTAATCTGCTGGCCACGCGTCAAAAGGTACTCCATCGGTACACTCGTCGCAACGGACATCTGGTGCAAGTTGTCGAAGATATTGAGCTTCGAAAAAAGACGCAACGGCAATAACACGTCCTGGACAGCGTACCGGGCAATTTCTGCACGTTCCGCCGGGCCTTGTCGGTACTTTTTGAAGATATCCGACGCCGGCAAATCAATCTTCGACTCGCCTAAGAAGATATTGGCCACGGCGTTGAGGGCGTACGAGTCCAGCTTGTGTTCCCGTTTGACAAGCTGCATCATATCCAAGTCCAACACACCGGGCGCCGCAACGACACTATACGAATTCTGGCCGTACGCACCGCTCGACAGTTCCCAGGATTTCACAGATGCACCGGGACCACCTCGTCCAAAGACCGTAAGATCAACAAGTTCCTCACCGTCCTCGTCTGTCAACAAACTTTGGCGTCCAGCAATGTACCGCCAGTCGAATTGCCATGTATTCCACCCGAACATGATATCCAGACGCTCGTCATTCAGGATCTCGATCCATGTATTCAAAAGATCGTCTTCTGTGGCCGTACAGATGACCTCGCCCGTGTCAATGTCCCGCGTCTCACGTAAACAGACCACCACGGTCCGGTACGGTTCGGTTTGATCCAATCGCCGGAACGAGGACGCAATTTGAATAATACAGTTTTCTTCGACACTCGCGCTGGGAAACGAGCCGTCGTGGGAGTACACCTCAATATCCCAGCTGCACACGACGAGCGGTGGGACGACGTCGACGCTCGATGGACCAATCGCGTCAAACGTGGTAGCTAATTCGACGTCGCTGCGGTTGTACATCGGCTTGTGGTGCTGTTTGTAGTGCTCCACGCGTACCCAGCCGGTCGGTGCGATGTTGCGAATATGACACAGACGGATAATGGGGTCGACGTTCCCTTCGAAGATCTCCATATGTGACAACCCCCGTCGAGCCGCTCGCATGGACGCCAGAGAATCGTAGGCCAACTGTACGAATGGTTGCTTGTGCTCGTTGTACCCCCATGCATCATATTTGAAAACGGATTGGCTAAACTGATTGGCAGCGTTAGTCTTTCGGTATTGCTGTTGCGTCACGAAAAGTTGTCGCTCAGGTTCGGACGTTCCCGGCATCTTGACGAAGAAGTAGGGGTAATACGTGATACGAGCCACGACGCTCTGACCATCTGCAGATTTGCCGAACGCATGGATCTCGCACACATCGTCAATGTCCTGGACGGACCAGTCCAACACGAAAAAGTCCATCGCTGGCTGTCTATCGGTCGTTGGATAAATCTCTTCTTCTTTATACCCATATGCTTGCGCTGGTTCTGGTTGTTGTGGGGTTGACACTCATGGCGGTCGATGGATTGTTAGACGAAAGCAAGTGCAAACCACAGATCAAGTATCTTCCCAGGAGCATGGACGCGTGGTTCAAAGACCCAAAAAACCAACCGATGTACATGTATAAGGACGCCGTCTTTGGCGAGAACGTACAGACATTCTAACCGTTGTAAAGATTGCTGGAGCATAAAGCACCAATAGACGGCATAGACAGCATCAATAGACAGCATCTTGTGACGCGTTCAAACCTGTACTTTTTTTCCGAGCGACGTCACAAGATGCCTCCCAAGCGAAACGTGAAGCCAGCAAACGACGAGTTTTGTATGCCGTCAGCCCCATTCGACGTCACACCCGAAGCGTCCCCGGAACCGTGCGATGCCGACGATATGTACGAGGAACATTGCGAAGAGGTGTCCGACGAGGAGGAGGAGTGTCCCGAAATGGAGACGCTCGGATCGTCTCACGTAGCAAGCGACGACGAGCTCGAGAACGTGTCGGTTGATGCTTCCAGCTACGCATCAAGTCCAGACAAATCGTTTTTCTTCGGACGAAAAGCCCCGCCCGTCAAAATGACCATCGGCATTCCCGTCGAGTTCGATTTAGAAGAAGAATACGTAGTCTAAAAGAAGAACTGGCGCGTCTGAAACGGCTGTCGTACATCAGTCGTCATCGTGTCCGCGAGGATTGGCGGGACCCGATGGCAGCTGGCACGTTGAGCCGGTACCTTCTGTGGGAAAAGCCGACACTCGCTGCCGCGCTCAGAAAGTATCGTGTCATGTTTGATGTTTGATCAGAATTTGACGCTGGAACTCTCCACGAAATGGACGGTCAGATACTTTGCGATTTGCACCATGAATACCAGAGTGATCACGAACATGATGAAGCTTTCCAATGCTTTACCCCACTGGATGGCGATGGCTCCCGTTTTAGACGTGGGCGGTGAGATTTGAATCTGACGCTGGCTCAGGTTCGACGCACCTGTCAGCTTCGAAATGAAGGGCATAATCAAAGTGTCAATCGCCGTTTTGACGGTGGACTGAAATTGTGCGGACAGGGCCAAGGCAATAGCAAAGACGACAAGATCCTTTCCCGAAACAAACGATTTGATATCGGCAATTATCTGTCCAATTCCCAGCATATAGACGTAGTCAGATATTATCTTCTCATGAATAGATAGATGAGTAAGAGAACAAGCTCCATGACGAGTGGGTTGACGAGTGGGTTGTCCACGGGCTCGTCGTACTACAGCAACGGCTCGTCGAATTACAATAGCAATAACAATAACGCGGCGTCAGGATACAACAATGCGCCAACATATAGCGGGGGGTCGTCGTATATTATGCCTGATATGAGTCCCGCGAACGCTGTGGCCGCGTACAGACTGCACAGATCCAACACACAGAATAAGCACCGCGTCGAACAGCAAATGGATGCCTGGCGAGACGCGATCCGGTCACGCAACCTGAAAAAACGTCGACACATGCACCCGGATATCGTTGGATTGCGTGCCTTCACTGGATCACATGACGAGTACAGAGCACACGTCAAAATGCTCAAAGACAAACACGCAAAAAATCCCGTCCTCCTGCAGCATATCGACCAAGCACAACGGACGCGAATCGTCAACCAACATCATCCCAACCACGACAACCTCGTCAAACAATTCGGCACACACGTTCCAACCAAACTCAAAAAGAATGGCAATAACGGACCACGAATCGTCTCGCCATGTGCACGCGTCGATAACCCCTTCGTCGATGCCTGCTGGAGACGGATCGTCCAACCTGCCGTCGTCCCGCTCCTCACGAACCCCGCCAGCTGCGACGGACCACCCAGTCTCGGTCCACACCAACAGCTCGTGATCAAAGCCGCCGAAATGATGGCCACGTCCGGGCCGTTGACGCCGATGAAACGACGCGGTTTACTTGTGTATCATAACGTCGGCAGCGGCAAAACCGTGACCGCCATGGGGATCGCCATCGCCTTCTGGAACACCGGCAAACGCATCTTCTTCGTCACCACGAACGATAATATGCGGAACAATTCCCTGGCAGAGTACGCCAAGAACTGTCTCATCTACTACCCGGACGCAGCGGTTCGCGTCGTCTTCCCCGGTGAAACCATGCCCCCAAAACCGTGGTCAGTCGCCGCGTACAAAGCCAACGCCGGTAAAAACCCGTTCGCCGTCTGGTGTCAGCAGGTGGGCGACCCCGTCCTCCGCAAAAAGTTCCAAACCATGTCGTTCTGGATCTTCGGCGGGAAGAGTAACCACGTCGACAAATTGAGGGAGGAAAAGGGCGCCGTCCTGATCTGCGACGAGGCCCAGAATATCTTCAAACCGGCCACAAAAGGTGCCGAGGCCGAAGCATGTAAACGTCTTTCCAAGCTGCTGCCGACCAAAGAGTACATGCAACATTCATACTCGTTCATGCTCACCGCGACGCCAGGGTCAACGGCGTCCCAAGTCATGAACCTCGTCAATCTCGTGCGTCCGTACGGAATGCCGTACCTCACGTCACAAGCGTTCGTCCAAAACCCGTCGATTGCTCGGGGACTCGTGTCGTACGCGGATATCCGTGGCGATCAGAGCAAGTACGGCACCATCATCGGCGGGAAACCCACCAACCTCTTCATCCCCATGGACCAGGGCTACTACCACGCCTACCTCAACCAGCTGCACACCGGCAACCAAGTAAAAAACCTCGACGACGATCCGGACAAATCCAAGCTCTTCTATTTGCGGGACATGCAGCGGTCCTGTATCCTGACGCTCAATCAAGTGAAAGCGAGTTACCAACCGGACGTGCTGGCCAAGAAGATGCAAGTCCAAGTCGGAAACTCCACGCTCGTGTTCTCCACGAAAATGGAACAATGTTTCAAAAACATCCAGAGCACGCGCGGGTGTCAATACGCATACGTCGGGACCCCGATGACGCTCAAAGCATGTATCGGTGCGCTCACGAAGATGGGGTACGAATACGCCGACCCCAGTCTGTTCCCGGACAAAGCCAATGCCAGACCTCTTCAACCGAAGCTGCGGTTCTTCGCATTTCACAAGGGACCCATCACCATCGGCGGAGAGGAGCTTAACCCCACCGACGAAGAACGGGAACGCGTCCTCAAAGCGTTCAAGTCGTCAGCCAATAAGGACGGTGACATCATCAAGCTATTCATCGGCACGGTCTACGAAGGACTCGATCTCCAGTATCTACAAGCGCTGCACATCACCTCGCCGTTGCCCACATTGGAAGACGACGAGCAAGCCGTCGGACGCGCGCTTCGGTACTGCGGTCACAAACCGGACGCAAATCAGGTCAAAGTGTACCGGTACTTCGCTACGCCACCGAAGGAACTTAACCACAGCAATTTGACGAATGCCAAGCGGAAGAAGATCGAGAAGCAGATGGAAAAGATGCAAGCACTCGATACTGGAGGCGTCAACATGCACGTCTACCTCAACGCATCTCGACGTGGGAAACCGCTCGAAGCGTACATGGCATGCGTGCAGGGACAAAGTATCGAGTGTGATTCGTCAGACGATCCAGGAGGGATTCTGTCGAGTGTCCAGTATAAACCCATTCAGTGTCACGCCCAACGGTGTCCCGTCCAATTAGACGCCAAAGGAGAACTCGTCGTCCCGAAAACGAAAGCGCCCCTCACCAAACAAGCCACCGTCAAACCCCAACCGGTCAAACCCCAACCGGTCAAACCGTTCGGACACCAACAAGCGCATTCGGACACCCGTACAGACCCGCGTACGAGGATCACATCGTCGTCACGGTACCGCTCGCCATTCGCATTCGTCTTGAGCGACGTATCCACTCGCAAGAGTACGCCTCCGCAAACATATGTACAACCGTATGTGTCCAGGTACCACTTCGCGAATCGAACGAGACAACCGAGAAGCATCGGAAGGGGAAACCCCGCGAGAACACCCGCTCCGACCGCGCCTCTGCCGACGAGGGACAGGCAGTCAGACAGACACCGAGTTCGAAGGATCACCTCGTCTCCAGGCTACCGATCGCCGTTCGCATTCGATTACGCAAACTCGAACATGACAACGGAACTCCCAGTGGCACAAAACTCCAGGTACAGCGTAAGACATCTTCAGGGACGCGGGTTGTGACCCCTTCCCGTACATTTTTCCTGCAGGATCAAAGACGCCTACCCTAGACGCCTACCAACTAAAAGCATCTTTATACGTATACGGATACATCCGTCGTTTCGTAGGAACGATGATAAATGACAATCAACATCTAAGCTTGTCCAACCTGTCACTGTCACTGTTTCAGAAATGTCTAAAGTTTCTACGAACCAAAGAGACAATCACGCCCGCGGACGTCGTCTGGCTTGCCTATCTCCACATGGTACGACTCCGTAAAGACGATGTACATTGGTACGCCGCGGGGGATACGTATCAGGGACGTCTGTCGATCGAAGACATCCTCACAGAATGTCCGAGTGAATTATTTCGGAATGTCCACCTCCCATATGATACTCTCCACCTGGCGTATGACGCATACAGGTTGAACAGACCAGTGAATATATGCGACGTCGCCCCGCTAGAGTTTGCGACCAACCTGGTGAGATATCCAAACGGAAAATTTCTCCTCGTCTCGGACGTCCACGCGGGCTTCGAACGTAGCGACAGCCTGTTCGCTTACGTCTGGAACACGCAGGAAGCTCTCGTCGAAGAGGGGTACCCCGTATTCTGGCCGGGGGAAGAGCTCGTGAACTTCGTTTTCAATCTCGTGGAACTCAAGCTGGTCACGGAGGGTGAACTAAAGCGTTTCCTGGACAACAAGAGTGAACGCAAAACCACCGAGGTCGTCTACCTTCTCGATGAAGAGTCTGTCAATCAACTCATCGAGAAGGGTACGAGGGGGAAGTTCGTGGAAACGGACTTGGCGGAAATCCGTCGCTTCGTCAAGCACACCCTGAACGTTGACAAAAAACCTCACGATGACTCGGGCCTGGATACGGGCCTGGACACGGGCACGGGCATGGACACGGGCATGGACACGGACATGGAC
>Ga0222713_10007171_pt1 | contig 10500 bp, 18 predicted proteins | sample C33_649DmetaG_FD_165061 | JGI IMG/M metagenome (GOLD analysis project Ga0222713, IMG submission 165061) | Estuarine water microbial communities from San Francisco Bay, California, United States - C33_649D | ecosystem: Environmental > Aquatic > Marine > Unclassified | place: USA: California... | reverse complement strand
GATAATCATTCCTAATCTACCTGCCTCATAAAACTTTTGTTGAGTTTGAGTTAGTTTCTTAGCCTTATCTCTGATTCCACCGGGATTTTTGGTAATCTTATCCCACAATTCAGGTTCTTCTTTTTCGATTCTACCTAAATCTTTTGGGTCAATACCATTTTTCTTTAATTCGGTTTCAAAAGCAGTATCTGAATTTACAATCTTTAATCCCGAAGCAGCAAATGATGAACGTAAATCTTTACCTACACCGAATACTTCCTTTGCAGTAAATGATTTACCCGAACCAGGTCCACCTGCCATGAATACACATTTAAGGATACCAGGGTCATCAACTCCCTCGTTCATTAGTTGTTCTAAGATAGATTCTTTTATGGAAAGTATTTCTCTTTCCATTTCCAACATTGATTTTACAATCTTAGATTCAGATATTACTTGTTTCAATTTAATCTCCTATTACTTTTGTGGCTTATTATATAAAGAATAAACTTTATTTACAAGGGTTGATTTTTGAACTGAAACATCCAAATCAACTCCATGGTCTTTTTTTGCAGCAGATACTAATTGTTCTTTAGTGAGTGAATTGAGTTTTGATTTAGTTGGTTTTCCTTTGATTGCAGATACTACATCCTTAACCTCTTCAACTACATCTTTTACTTCCGCTTTAACTTTCTTTACTCGTGTTTTAACAGCGGTTGTTTTTTTGTTGATTTTTGTTTTGACTTCATCTACTTTATCTTCGATTACATCTGGAATTAAATCACCATCAACATCTTTGATTTTTCCTTTTTTCATTAAAAAATAAACAATACCAGCTCCAACAGCTAATAGTGCTAAAATAATTAAAATTGTTTTCATAATTTTTGTTTTATATTTGTTTCTTTATATAAGTATTATATTATCAAATAAACAAATGTATATCAGTATCATCTATATCATCTTTAGACAAGATTCTAACATTAGATTTATCAGTAACTGATACATACATGAATATTAATAGATAAAATAATTTTTTAATCTTCTCCATATAAACTCCACTTCTTTTCTGGTTCTGGTTGTATTATAATTTCTTCAGTATCTACAACATAAACAAATCCTTCACGAGCATCCATGTAGAATTGTGTTTTTCCAGTATCTTGATAAATAAACTCAAGACAATCAGTTAGGGAGTCTAATAAAACGGTAGTATTAGAAAGAGGGGACCACCTATCTCCAGGTGGTACCCTTTTTGCTACTTTAGTTTTTACTTCTTCTTCTTTGATTTCTACTTCTTTTTTCATTATTCAATTACTCGGATAACTCTACTTTCTTTTGCACCACTTACTTTGTAATCCAGTTGAACACCACTTTGTTCAAAATCAGAAACCACTCGTGATTCTGCCTCTGTAACTGATTGTGCATCTACTAGATAAATTTCTTTTTGTTTTTTGTCTTTACCATTTTTAAGTGTGGCAACCACTATTTCAACTGTAACTTCGAAATACTTGTTCATAATTTTTGTTTTTATATTTATATATATGTATTTGTTTCACAAAGATACGAAAAAAATTTCAATTTTCAAAATTTAATCCAAAAAATTCGTAATTTTTTTTCACCGATTCCAATTCACCACTTTTTATAGCATTTGATTCGGAATCATATATCGCATTTACTGGACATTCAGGAATACATGCTCCACATTCTATACATTCTGTTGGATTTATATAAAGTTGTTTTCCAACCAATTCTTCTTTGGTCATTTTATAAACCTCATCACCACTTCCATTAGTATTAATAGGTCCATGGATGCAGTCTACTGGACAAACGGATACACATGCCGTATCACAAGTACTAACACATGGACTTCCTATTATATAACTCATAATTTATTATAACTTTTATATTATATTTCTCAATTCATCTATTCTGTCATCAGTTCCATCTCTAAGAATCATTCCATATTGTTTAATGAATTCTTGCATTTTACTATTTTTTTCCAAATCTCTATATATCTCTTTTTTAGTAAAATAATATTCTAATGGTTTTAATTCAACATCATATTTTAATTTTTTAATAATAATAGAAGCCATTTCATAATAACCGATGCAATTTGGGTGACCTGGTGCATCACAAGTTTTACCATCTTTTCTGAAATAATTTCGATGGCCATCATACAAAGAAGCTGTTAACTTAGATTCATCTATAAATTTAAGTTTATCTGTGGTATCTAATACATCCGAATCAAATTCCATATATGGAATAAAACAATAATTTATATTATATTTTACAAATAATTCTTGTAATATTATTAGATATTGTAAACTTTGCTCAGTTGCAAATGGTTCAAATTTTATACCCCAATGATGATTATCAAATGGATTTACATGCTCTAATATGCCATCTGGATTTGTGTGAACTCTCCTATTAACTCCTGAGAATTGTATTATAGCTAAATCTATTTTTTTCTTATTTATTGAATCTAATACAACATTGATGGTTTCAAAAAATATTAAATCATTTGATTTACCATGTTCTGCATTTTTTAAAAGATAATTTTTATTACTTAGATTTTCAAAATTAAAATTTTTTGATTTATTATAATGTCCTTGAGCTACATTTATTACATCATAATCACCCATTAATACTTCTGATAAAATATCGATGTAGACTCTATTATAATTCATACCCATATCTGCGGTATGAGAACATCCATTTGAGTAAATTATCATTTATTTAAACAACTTAGTATTCGTATTCTTTTCTAGGGCCCGTTAAGTTTCCATTTATTAAAAATGAACAATTGAAACACAACATTCGTAAATTATCATATAAATGATTTTTTCTATTACCATCTATAAAGTCAAGAACAAGTGGCACTTTACTATCAATAATTCGTTTTTCTTCGAATCCACATTCGTTGCATTTTTCCAACATATACCCGTTGTGAAGTAATCTTTGTTTAAGTTTCCATACAGGATATTCGGGATATTTTCCTTTTAAAATATCATCTAAAGAAAATTTACCTCTTTTTAGATTATATCCTTTTTTGATTCCATTACCATCTGGGTTTTTTAAATCATCAAAAATACCATAGCTTCTGGAATATTTTTTATAGGTGTTATAAGATACACCAAGAAGTCTGGCAGCTTCCATTGCAGAACGAGCTTTTTTCTGAGCTTCTTTTATTTCGGATTCCATTAATGGTTTGGAACCCAAACCACGCTTCATTCTCCTATTCTTACCTGCCTGTGAAAGGTCTGTTGTTGGGTCAAAATTAGGGAATATTTTTTCGTTTTTATTTTCCATACTAATGTTCTTTTCTATAAGTATAGTATGTTATTATTTTTTGATAGATTGTTTTGATTTTTCTACACCAAAATCTGAATATTTGTACCAAACTCGTTCGTGTAAAAAGTATAATACCATTTTTGTTATTACTTCTACTCCACCAATCGTGAGTCCCAGTTTCCAAGAACCTGTAATGAACCAAGAAAGTATCATGGTATCGAGTGTACCAACTACTCTCCATGATATTGTTTTTAATATATGTCTTTTATATGAGACCATTTATAAAATACTTTTTTTCGCGTGTTTAAAATTTAATTTTACAGGATAATTTCCAAGTAAGGTAAACACATATCTATCACCTTTACAAGGTAGTACTCTATGTCTTTCATGATTATTAAAGTAAACAAGAGCACCTCTTTTTGGGTTAATTACTAATCCATTTTCAAATTCTAATTCACCTCCTATAAAATCGTCATTTAAGAATAGAATATAATTGTGATGGTTTTCATGGCCGTGATATTCCACAATTTGGTTAAAACTAGAATTGTACTTTTGCAATCTTATTTTTTCAAAATTTACTTTAGAAAATTCACCATTGTGTAATTCATTAATTTTAATTTTATGTTTTACAAAATCAATAAAATAAAAGTGAATTGCAACTTTTGAAAACTGAACTAAAGAGTCATTCCACTTATCTAAAATAAATTTAATTTCTTCATTTGTCAAAAAAGAGTCATCATATAGAATCATAATAATCCGTTTTTTCTCATCTGCTCTCTAATAGAAGTTGCTGAAATTTCACCAATTTCTTGTGGTGGTATATGTTCTATAATATCATAACCAACACCTCTACCATAGTTGATTGATTCAATATCCGGTATGATTGATGTGATTACCCTACCATCTTCTATAAGTTCTTTTAGTTCTCCCTCATGGACCATCTTTTCTATTTCTTGTGCAGTCCAAGGATTTTGGTCATCTGGTTTTACATCTCTGATTGCTAACCAAACATTCTTTCCTTCTTTCAATCGTTCATTGATTAGCCAAAGGTGTCCTTTATGCAACGGTTGCCATCTACCAACGAACATAGAATATTTCTTTTCGGTTGATGATGTTTCTTTATCGGCCTGTGCTTTGAATTCTGCCATTATATTATTTTTTATTATTTGAATTAAACCAATAATCTACAACTTTTCCAAAGTTACCAATCATAGCACCTAATAGTAACAATAATAATTCTTTCCACCCATCATGGAGTTCCATATTGTTCGACATAGCAACAGTAATACCATGTATGGTAAGTAAAAAACTCACCACAATTACGATACTTAAAAGTATTCTATGTCTTGTTTCGTTCAAAATTTATAATTTAAATTTTTTCTTTATACTCTTACCCGCGTTACTTGTACCTTTAGATACCGAGTTACCAACATCTTTAGCACCACCAACAACCTCGTTACCAGCATTGTTTACAGGTTCTGCTACTTTATCCACCACTTTGGTAGTTTCGTTTACAACTGTGTTTGCGGTATCTACTACTACCTCTTGAGCTGGTTTAGTATCTACACTAACCGAAAGGTCTACATCCACTCCAACTAATAGAGCAACTTCACCTTCAACTCCGATAGTTGCAACACCATCATCCATTGTAGCACCACCACCAACTTCAGCACCTACTTGTACTCCGGCCGATACTCCAGCACCTGCTTCTGCACCATTACCATTTTCATCGTAAGTTCCATTGGATACCCCAACTCCAACTGATGCTCCAGCCATTGCTCCTGCATGACCTTCTGCTCCATCCATTCCTACTTGTCCACTTGCACCAACATAAGCTTTGGCTTCTGCTCCTGCGTGAACTTCGGTTGTGTTAGTTACACCACCATAAGATACTGAGTTAGATGCTCCTACTTCTGCCGATGCTCCTACTTCTGCATGTGCATCTACTGATGCGTTTCTACCATCCCAACCAGCTTCGGTTGTTGCTTCCGCATGAACTTCAGCTTCTGTATGAGCTTCTTGTGAAATGGTTACATCTCCAATTTGGTTTTCGTTTTCTACTGATGCATGCACTTCCACACTTGCACCTACACCAGCACTTACTGATGTATCGGTAACTTCAGTTCCAGCATGTGCTTCTGCAGATGCTCCTACATTTTCGTTACCTACTGATTTTGATTCTTCTGACATTATAACTTATTTAGTTTTGTAAGGTGATTGATAATTTTTGAAAAAGATTGGTCGGGTGAATCTTTTGTAGTATCTATATCAATAAATTCAACTATCGGTGGTTCAAAATCCTCTACACGAAAGTGGTCTCTTTCTCGTGAATCCGTGGTGTGTACATAAAATTCTTGGAAGTTTGAATAACCTATTCTTTCTTTGAACTCTTCTCGTAACCAACGATATGGAGCAACAAGAGAAACAACAACATCACATCCATTATTATGTAGATATTCTACAATCATTTGGGCATTTCTGATGTTGTTGATTCTTCCTTGTTCTGAATAATCTTTATTAACTGTTAATTCTCGTAAATGGTCTCCATCAAGATGAAATACATCTCTCCTCCAATTACGTTGCTCCGTTTTAAGAAATGAATGTAACTTTTTACCTAAAACGGTTTTACCGTGAGATGGTTGACCTATAAACCAATATACCATAACTTATTTATTGATGTTTTTTATTATTCGTCCTCTTCTTTTGATTTTTTACCAGCAAATTTTTGTAATCCATCGATACCAAAAGAACCCAATGTAATAATTACAAATGAGTTATAGATAAATTCTTGTACTACTAAATCTTTACCTAAAAATCCAGTTACGATATCTGCCATTGCAAATAATACCATTACTGCGAATGATAGAAACCCAACGATGTTTTTTTCGTTTAGGTCATTACTGTCTTTAAAAATGTCTTTAAAAGCCATATACTTTCTCCTTATAAAGTTTAACATTTTCATAACTGTTTATATTATCGTAACTCCTTTAAATATAGTTTTTTTTTATTTACCACATTTGTAGTGTTTCATAAAAAGCAACTTTTATTCTAAACCAAATTTCTTTTATTTTACCCATCCGTAATATTTCAAAGTTTTTTCTTCTCTATCGGCTAATCCGTGAGTTCCACCATTGATTCTTTTGGTAAGTGCTAAGATTGTATCTTTGTTTACACCCTTATCACAAATATCCCAAAGTTTGTTTTTATCAAAGAAGAAGATTGCTGATTCAAAAGAGAATTCAGTAGCAACTAAATCTGGATTAGTCATAATCTCTGGTTTCTTTAAATAATCTGAAAATGCTTTGTAGTTATCTTTACCAGTCAATTGTAGAGCACCTCTACCTCTAAACTTGTATCCATCTCCACTTGCTTCATCACCATTACCCATACGATTACCATAAACTAAGTTAGCAATCTTTTCAGGTTTTCTTTCATATTCTAATGCTTTTGCTTCCGTTGGGAAATATTTTTTAAATATACCCAATAAACCTTTAGCACCATAGTTTAAGTTTTCAGAAAAAGCTTTAAAGTTTCCTGATTCGTGTGCTGTTTGTGCAAAGAAGTGTGCTGCTCTTTCAGGAGTAAATTTATAGAACTCCATTGCCTTTTTCATAGTTCCAGGTCCAAATGCCCCATCGGCAGTTACACCTATTTTTGTTTGTAGTGATTTTAAACTCATGTTCTAATTCTCCTATACGATGTCTTTCGATTCGATTAAAGTGTATGTAAATGATTTGTTACCTAAAGATGCTGATTTTCTAGCAATAGTCATAAACTCTTCAAAATCAGCAGCTCTCTTAAATACTTGACAACCTTCAGACCAGTTTTCTACATAAGTTGAATCTGCTCCTGCTTTGTGAATGTTGATACCAAAAATACCTTCTTGGATTTTGGTTTCATCATAATTCATATCTCTATTTGCATCTCTATAAACCTTTACCGGCTTTTGTTGTTTTAGAGCTTCGTATTTACCTTGGTGTAATCCTAAAAAGTGTGAATCAATGTATTGACCAGGAACTAATCTTGCAACACCAGCTGCATTGTGGTATTCTTTAACACCTTTTGTACCAGGGTCTGTGGTATTCATCCACTCTTTATAAACCCATTCACCACCAACTTGGTAAGATACAGTTATTTTATCATCAAATGCGTTTGTTACTTTAGTACCAGTATCTGAATTACGAACACCAACAATGTTTAGTTTGTAATCACCTTCAAACCATTTGAATCCTTTTTTCTTAATTACAGCCTCAATTTTATCCTTTGAGTACTAGCACCAGCAGATGGTGCGTTATTTGGGGTTGGAGCAGAAGCTGCTTCAACTTTGATTCCCATTTTTGCTAATGTACCTGAACCAACTAAACCATCTGGTGTTAATCCATTTAGTTTTTGAAAATCTTTTACTGATTGTTCTGTTCCTTTTCCGAAAATACCATCAGCGGTTAATCCTAAAAACTTTTGTACTTGTTTTACTACTTCTCCTGATGAACCTACTTTTAATAACATTACATCTCCCTTTGTTTATTTGTTATATTCGTAAGAACCCATTGAATATTCTTTCATCAAATTTATGAATTCTTGATAATCGAAATTTATATCATCTTCTTTAAATTTTCGAATCATATCTACCGCAACTTTCTTACGATTCTCAGGGTCTTTTATTTGTTTTAAAATACTCAATATACCCAAAACCATATCTATATTATTATTATCTTCTTGGTTTTCTTGTATTTTAACATTAATATCATATGTTTTGTAAAAACGATTAAGAGATTGGGCTAAATCTCTTACCATACTTTTTACAAACTCTTTATTTTTACTATTATTATCAGTAAAGGAAACATATCTAGACCATGTATCTTTTGGAATAAGTTTATGAGCTATATCAGAAGCCCTACGAATCATTGCCTCATCTATGTTTCTATCGATAGCATCTTTTGGTTTAGGTGTACCATCTAATTTTGCTTCATCATCTTCTAAATAAGAAAGGTCTAATCTTTGACCGTATTCTTTTAATGACGATTTTTTATTAATGATGTTTTTTATATCATTAAATGTTTTAAATGGGAAATATCCTTTATTTGGTATAAATACTCGTGAAGTTGAATACTCTATTTTAATTTCTTGTAAATCGTAATTGTACTTATCTTCGATATTATACTTTACACTAAAGGTACTTACATTATCTCCATGTCTATTTGGAAATTCTGAAAATTCTTTTACTTCCCCAACTCCTTTTTTTGTTTTAAGGAATTTGAAAATACCATCGTGTATTTTTTTTAATGAGTTTGTATCGGCTGCTTCGTTTACCGATTCTCTTCTTAATTCCATAGTATCCCAATCTACTCCGTTCAATAATTCTTTTACTGATGGATAAGTTGGTGATGCCTTTTCTGGTCCTTTTCCTGGTAGGAAGAAAATAATCTCACCACTAAGGTTCTTTTTCTTTATAATTTTACCAGCAGATATTACTGTCCAAAAGTTTCTTTTGCCTTTTGACCAATCAGGTACTTTGAAAGATATGAGGTTTCCTGTGGATTGAAGAACTTTAAGTTTATCGTTATCCGAAAGTTGTGAAAGTTTTTTGTTTGATGGAATTCCTTCTACACCTTTTAATCCTGCTTCGTTTACTGATTCTCCCATACTTGTATTCGTTTTTAAAAATGGGCCCCTTCTAATAGTTCTGAAATCCATATTGATTTCTTGTCCAAATAATTCTTTTGGTGCCAATACTTTTAATTTAACAATTTGTGTTTTATTATCAATACTAACTAACTCAAAATCCACATCACTATATTTTTTACCCTTTAGGGTGATGTTTTTGCCAGTTATGAATTTATGTACCTTACCACCACTAACTGCTTGTGCTTCAGTTACTGATTCTTGGATTTTATTTCGTTTCATCCAATCTTCCAAATTACGAATGGCAGAATCAAATACTCTACTTCCATTATAATTTATTCCAAAGTTTTTGAAATATTCTTTCAACATTTCATATGGTGAATCTATTTGTTTACCACTTCGTTTTATATCTTTGATATTCATTGCAACCGAATAAGCTGCCATTTTACCACCAAAGAAAATAGCTTCAGTTGTAATATCATTCCAAAATCTATCAACTAATGGAGAAAGTGGTTTTCCTTTAGAACCATATCCGAATTTTTCCTTGCCCAATGATTCTACAAAGTAAATTAATCTTTCTTTGTTAGTTATCTTATCAAGGAATTTTTCGTTAACCATTCCTTTTAATATTTTTTCACCTTGTGATGAAATTGGAATTTTACTGATTCCCAATTCTTTCATTTTAGAATCTATATCACGCGGCATCATAAATTCATTTACCCCTTCTTTTCTTTTCTTTCTTTTTAATGCAGCTCTTGTTGCACTCATAGCAGAGTAAGAATGAATTCCTTCTGTTTTTTCATCTTCTAAATCTGGTTGGCCGGAATTGTCTTTTCTAAAGTTTGTTCCACCACTATAATCTTTTTTCTTACCACGAAGTGAAGTGTGGTAATCAGATACTCTACCTTGCATCCAATTGTTTGGTAGTTTTCCTTCAAATCTATATTTGTTATATAACTGATTTGACAGAATATAATCGTTAATAAAATCTTTTAATTCTTTTTCTGTTTTGAAATTATGTCCACCAAAATCAATATTATGTCCTTTATAATATGGAGTGAAGTTTGTAACACCTCCTTGTGTTTTTCCCTTTTTCCAAATTATACCATCGTTTCCTTTGTATTCTGATTTGAATCCTTCATCCATCGGCATATCTCTATTGTAATCCACATTATCATATCCATCAAAATCTCGTAAACCACCTTTTTTAGAAGAAGTATAATCATCACCACCCAAATGGTCTCTACCCATTGAGTTAGCATATTCTTTAAGTTTGTTGAGGATTTCTTGTTTTACCTTTTTTGGTAAACCTTTATGTGAAGTTGAAGCAAAATCTTTAGCATCTTTATCACTCATGGATTGTGCTGCTTTTTTCAATTCTGGAGAAGCATCAGATGGTTTCATATCACCTTTTTTAAGTGCATGAACCATACCCATAAATTTTTGTTGTTGCTTTGATTGTGCCGGCATATCAATAATTCTTTCTTTGTATATAAATATAAAGAATTATTGTTTAATGATTATTCCACCACGAGTTCTTGTTGGTTGTTGATTGTTGTTGTTATTTCTACTCGGAGTTGCCGGTCTTGTAGGTCTTGGTTGTTGTGGTTGTAC
>Ga0222713_10007170_pt1 | contig 10502 bp, 10 predicted proteins | sample C33_649DmetaG_FD_165061 | JGI IMG/M metagenome (GOLD analysis project Ga0222713, IMG submission 165061) | Estuarine water microbial communities from San Francisco Bay, California, United States - C33_649D | ecosystem: Environmental > Aquatic > Marine > Unclassified | place: USA: California... | reverse complement strand
AGTCCCCCCCCCCCCCTGATTTTGATTCAATGGTTGATTCCGGAACCTTAATATGTGACAAGTATGTCCTGCGCGAATGCATTGGGTCCGGTGCATTTGGTGAAGTGTGGAACGCGGAGAGCGTGAGCACGGGGGAACCGGTTGCCGTCAAAATGGAGCGCATTCAGGGCAATCCAGCGCCCACTCTGCAATACGAATCCCGCGTGCTGCAACTCTTGCAACACACACCCGGCATGCCAAAACTTCGTTATTTTGGACGCAAGGATGAAATGAACCGCATATTCATGGTGACCGAACTGCTGGGCCCTTCCCTGGAAACCTTGGCAAATTCGCACAGGTTTGACATGAGACCACATCTTGTGAAACATCCGCCCCCACACCATGCGGACTTCATTTCAGCAATTGGACGACAAATGCTGCAGCGGTTGCGGTCATTGCACGTGCGCGGAATGCTGCACCGAGACGTGAAGCCGGACAATTTCTTGTTTGCGCGCAGCCCCGCGCTGGACATGTCCAAACGGGCAACAATGCACGCGAGTCAAGCGTCGATGCCGATGCTGTATCTCATTGATTTTGGAATGGCGAAACGCATAAACCCAGACAACACTAATGAAAATGAAGTTGTGCGTGCATCCAGTTCATTGATAGGAAGTGCGCGATACGCGAGCACGGCTGCACATGTGGGGGCGCCATTGGGTAAAAAAGATGACCTGATTTCCATGATGTATTCGCTAATTTATTTGGCAAACGGTGGCGCATTGCCCTGGATGGGACACACCGATGATGAAATTTACTACATAAAAAATGACATGACGCCGACCGAATTGTGCGGTGAATTGTCGCAGCATCATGAGGACCGATGGAGCCACATTTTGGAACTGCTTTACGACATGAGGACAAACGCCATTCCGGATTATGATGAAATCGAACGTCATCTCTAATAGAGAAAGGGAATGCAATTGTGTGAAGTGTTTTGTAAATTTGATGTTCACAATGATTATTGCAATAATCGTAATAATTACAATAATCGTAATATTATAATAATTATAATAATTATAATAATTATAATAATTGCAATAATTAAAATATTAAACTAAATTAAATCATGAACCATTTGTTTAATTACAGACAAAGCACTCCATTATGTGAAATTATGGGTAGACATGGAAGTGACAAAGGTTCCAAAGACATTAATCATTGTTGGCACAACTATACAACATTTTATTATAGTATATTTAAAGATTTGCGCCATAATCGATTAAGAATATTTGAGTTGGGTTTAGGAACAAATAATGTAAATATCCCATCCAACATGGGTTCCAATGGAAGACCGGGTGCATCTCATTTTGGGTGGCGTGAATTTTTCCCTAATTCTGACATTTTTGGCGCCGACATTGATGCTAACATATTGTTCAACACTCACAAAATAAAAACATTTCATTGTGACCAAACAAACCCAGAAATGATTAACAAAATGTGGAATGAACCTGATTTACAAGAGAATTTTGATATTATGGTTGAAGATGGATTGCACGCATTTAATGCCAATGTTTGTTTTTTTGAAAATAGCATACATAAATTAAAACCAAATGGATATTACATTATAGAGGATATAATTAAGTCTGAAAAACATTTATTTGAGAATAAGATTGAAGAATGGAAAGGTCAATATAAAAATTGTTCATTCACATTATTACAAATACCATCATCTGTTAACAATCATGACAACAATTTGTTAGTGGTGTTTAAATCAGCAGTTTAAACGCACAATGGTGCAATGAATATGTAATAAAGATTTTGTTGATTTATTATATATTATACATCTCTCGGCAATGTCAATGTCAAAGAGGTCACACGCACACGATGATTTGAAACTGCTTGCAGCGTATGCTCTGTTTGGCATCCACACCATAAACGACGATGGGTTGAACAATGCGGCGCAGCGGCAGCTGGCATCCAAGTCGTTGTTCGGCGTGTTTGTCACCTTGTTCCGCAATGAAAATGTGGTTGCCATGCCCCATGATGCATCGAAATCAGATGCCGATGAACGGCAAATTCATGGCTGCTTGGGGGAATGGAACAGCAAGTATCAGTCAATGCCAGCTTCGGACCTGATTGTGAAAATGCAACAATTGGTGCAAGACGTGCGTAAAAAAGATGACCGACGCCTGCACTTTTCAACCGACGTGGATGAAGACGCGTCGGCGGTGATTGAAATCAATTTTATGAAGTTGCCACTGCGCGAAATCGACGACGCTGCGCCAATCACGAAGACACGGTTTAGCAACAAAACCCAAGGCGTGCTTGTGGACACGGGCAGCGGCAAACGCGCGACATATTTGCCGGGGGTGTATCCCGACGCGAGTTGGACGTATATTGCCCAAAGCCTGCGCCAAAAAGCGGGAATCGGTGCTTCCACGGCGGCTCGATTTTACGCGTATGACACCATGAAGGTGGAGTTTCAAGTGTATGACGTGCTGTTTGCTGCCCGGTCGGCATCATATTTGCGCACAGATGTTGCCTTCTTTTACTTGAAGCACTACGCCGATTTTGTGCCATACGAATACAACGCGGCGACTCGCGCGGTAAAAGTGAACGAAACGGAAGCCGTGCGCAATGTGGCGTGCATTGGCGATGTCATACTGTTTGCCCAGGATTACAAGGCCGCGTTTGAAAACAAGCCCATCCTTGCCAATTTGGAGCACTACTATCAGAAATGGCTGAAGAACCCGGTGGCTTATCGCCAGGCGTCCATTTTTTTGATTCGAGCTTACAATCGGGCCAAGGTGCATCACTCCCGCGTCCAGCTGATGAGCGCGCAGCTTTACACTGCGTTGGACAGCGGTGCGCTGGAACCGCGGTTTGAACTGGGTGAGGCGGTGTCCGTTCTAGCCCAGACATCGGTGCCTCGGGTGAAGTCGCTGAAACGTGCCATCATATTGATGAATGAACGGGCAGAGGCAATGCTGCGAGCGACCACCACGCCGCTGGACAACGTGTTTGAGCTGAACTGGCAGAGCCAAAGCGTGCATCAAATGATGAAATTGGACTCATCTCGGAAATCTCGAACATCGGAATGGAATGCATACGTGGAACACGCAGTGCTGCTGTTTAGCGTATTTGTGAAAACGGCGCAGCGAACCGTCCTGGGACTGGAATCACTTGAGACCAACTATTTGGCAGTCATTTACGAATGCTTGTCAAATCTGGACGCGGTCATGGTGTTGTTCGAAAGCAAACACCCGGATGAATATTACAAACAAGCAGTCGTGATGGTGCACAATGAAATCCGAGACCAACGACTGCGGTATTTTGCGGCGCTGAGACGCGGGGAATACGGGCTGTATTACTTCAAGAACGGCAAGACGGCGCGACTAGACATCACGGGGCATGTAATGAACGTTTGACCCGTTTTAATTTATATTTTATCCATTCAAATATATTTAAAGACACCACAACATGGATGTTCAGAACGGAAACAACAATGAGTGCAACCGACAATGACAACAATGGCGAGGCGCCTGCCCCTGTGCTTAGGCACACCGGCCGCGTGAAGTGGTTCAACAACAAGACCGGATTTGGGTTCATCACTGCTTTGACAGACAGCGAGGGTGTCAAGGAGGGAAGTGATGTCTTTGTGCATCATTCGGCGGTCAAGGTGTCGCAGGAGCAGTACCGTTATTTGGTGCAGGGTGAGTATGTGGAGTTTGTGCTGTCCAAGTTGAAGGCATCTGATGCCGCTTCGGCGGATGCTGGTGCTGGTGCTGCTGCGCCCAAGCACGAGTTTCAAGCGGTGGATGTGAGCGGCGTCAAAGGCGGCAAGCTCATATGCGAGACGCGTTGGGAGAGCCGAACAAGTGCCGGATTTTCGGCCCCCAGTGCTGCAAGGTTCAAGCGGTCTGATGAGCAGCAGCGCGAGTGGACCACGGTTGGGGGTCCAAGAAAGTCCGGGTTTGTGCCTCGTCAGGGGGCGGGAGAGTGGCGCCGTGGTGAAGGCACCAGCGGACGCGGTGGTAGAGGCGGACGAGGTTCATCCGAGTAAATGATGACGCATGCGCGTGGATGGGCTAAACAGTTGTGCTGCGATTTTCACATGGGACTTTGGTCTAGGGGTATGATGCTTGCTTTGGGTGCAAGAGGTCGGGAGTTCGATTCTCCCAAGTCCCCCACAACAGCTTATGAATTGAAACACTAATATGCATTTAGTATTTGAATAACGTTTGTGAAATTATTCGCGCATTCACGTGTTTGCCATAGCGTTGGGCAGCATTGGAACCTCACTGAAAAATGCGAGCCGTTGTTGCATGGGCGTGGTTGTGTGATGCGTTGCATTGAGCACATTTCGGATGTAGTATTGCAGGAGTTTTGTGCATTTTTTGTCGTTTTTGTTTTCATGCGATGATGCGATGAGTTGCAATAAACACACGCACGGGATGCGCGTTTTATTCGAAATCATGAAAATGAGAAACATGTCTTCATTCACAATGGTGTCATTTTCCTCGTTGAAACCGGTTTCATGCAATATTTCGTTCGAAATGATGGAAACGGGGGCGTGATTGAAAACGCTTGTTTGAACCAGGGTTTGCTCGGCACTCATCAACGGCCCATCCAGTCCGTGCTTTTTGTGATTGTGCACGTGGCACGAATTGAATTGCGCAATGGATTCATCTCCATTGACGTTGTTGACACACGCGAAGCCCAAATGCACAATTCCACCGTTGATGGCATGCTTTTGAATGATGTCTGACACGCGTTGGACAAACGCATGTGCTTTGTAGTGCTTCATTGGGGCGTGCTTCAAAAACAAATAGTAGGTGGAATTTGTGCGATACAACAATTCATGGTCGTTGGAGTGCAGCTGTTCAAACGCGGTGGATACGCATTTGTGCTTGAGCTGATATATGATTTGGAAATCCCAGACAATGCATAAAATGTTTGGAATCGTGTTGGAAACGCACACATTCATGGGTTCGGGCGCAATGGCGAATTCTTTGGTATAAGCAAACATGTCCAGCAATTTCATGTGCCGACTAATGGGTTCGATTCGATGTGTCAGGGGGCTGTTTATCCATCTATAGCATTCACTTTCGATTCTGGTTGGTGGCAAAAATATGAGCTGGTTTTTTCCAGACAGCAAGTCAACCGGGTATTTTTTGTTGTTCAGGGTGAGACCCACGCGACACGGAATGGGGGCACCCGTGTCATTGTAAAAATAATAATGGAATCCATGTGGCGTTTTGGCACTGACCGTCGTTTTGGAGAGGTAATGATGCAGCGGTTTGTCATCCATGTCGGACGTTCCAGAGAGCGTCAAATCATCGTTGGAGTCGATGTCTATGACTAGAACATCATTCATGAATGCAGCCAGTGCATTTTTATTTGTGAATTTAGTGTAATCTGCGTGGTGGTGCCTTGGATTATTGCGATTGGGCTGATTGAAGACGATTTTCTTGTTGTTGATGTATCCGTCAATATTCATGTTGATAATTTCCCAGTTCATGTATGGATTCATTTTTTTAATTTCTTCGCCGTTCAATTTTTCGAATGCATTTTTCAATACAACCTGCTTGTAGTAATACTCGCTAGACAGGTATGCATATGACAGCAACACGATTATTGTTAAAATGATAATTCCATACACAATGTCAATTTTCATATGTGTCAAATTTTATTGAATCATATATTGTATGGACAGAATAAAAATGTTCCGATGTCATTTCAAAAAACAGTAGGAATGAAAAAAATTGAAAGTGATTTTGTTTTTTCTTTTCTTGGTCAGTGTTCACACAAAGCAACAAGCAACTACAACATGCAGACTGAAATTCAAGCCCCCGCCAATCAATCCCTTGACGTTCTCCAACAATTTGACCAGTTGTTGAAGAATCATTCCATCGTCGTCTCTGACCGTGAAAATCTCACAAAGCTCTTTGAGCACATTGTGGATTTGTGCACCCAGATGCCCAAGACGAAACTCAAGGCGGCTGTCAAGGCTGCGACCAAAGAACCCAAACCCAAGGCTCAACCCAAACCCAAGGCTCAACCCAAACCCAAACCCAAGGCTCAAGAAACCATGGTGGGTCCTGAAGACGCCGCTGATGCTCCGGTAAGTTCCGACCTTCAAACAGTGCCAGTCGCTCGCGGGCGTGGTCGTCCTCGCAAGACCCCCTCGGACGCCGTGGGTCCTGCTGCCAAATCCGCTGATGCAAACCCAAATGCCGAAACAGCTGAAAAGAAAAGACGTGGCCGTCCTAAAAAGGACAAGAGCGTGACCATCTCGTCCAATGACGACGAAGACGCCTTGATTGAGCAAATGATGGCCGATGTCGCTTCCATGCAAAAAAACGAGGAACCCGCTGTTGTCCATGCTCACATTGCGGTCCAGGCTCACATTGCGGCTTCCCTTGCATCTCCGGTTGATGACGATGAAACCGAAAGTGAAGGCGAAATGTCCCCAGTTGTGCATGAATCCAACTCACAGATGCCCTCATTTGTGGTGGAAGCTGATGTGTCGTCCAATGTGGCGGCAACCAAACCCAAGGCTGTCAAGGAAGCCAAACCCAAGGCTGTCAAGGAAACCAAACCCAAGGCTGTCAAGGAAGTCAAACCCAAGGCTGTCAAGGAAGTCAAACCCAAGGCTGTCAAGGAAGCCAAACCCAAGGCTGTCAAGGAAGCCAAACCCAATGTTGAGGATGTTCAGCCATTGGCATCGTTCTCCAACCCGCCTGAGATTGTCATTCCGAAAACAGAAAATCATGTGGTGAATGGCACGATTTACCTGCAGTCCAACTTCCCAACATCGTCCTTCACTTGGAACGGACGCACCTATCTGCGCACGGAGACAGACAACGTCTACGACAACCTGACGTTTGAAATGATTGGCGTCTGGGACCACGCAAACCACGAAATCATCTGCGCTTTTGATGATGATGACGAGATGTGCTTCTCTGATGAAGATGATGAGTAAGTGCACGCACACATCACATGACACAACTCACCTATAAAAAACTCAATACAAAAAACAAAACCAAAAACAAAACCAAAAACAAAACAAATTTTTTTATGAAAGGATTCCGTAATATTTGTGTGTGTTTCATATAAACAATGACAACTACGCAAACAACGGAAGATGGGCTGATGAAATTCATTTGCAACGCCCTGCAGATTCAGCCAAACGAACTGAAAGATGGACTCATCATTGAAAGAGACATGTTGATTTCCAAAGAAAAATACGAAGCATTGAAACCGCACATTGTTGATTTGAAAAAAATATTTAGTAGCAAGTGCATGACAAGCATGCACACATGTGCAGAATACAATCAACGTTGGCCATGTCTTAATTTGGTTCGACAAGTGCTGAAACGCATGGGCTACGACATTCAGCCCGAAAGAAGGTGTGCTGGACGCGACCAAGATGGTAAAAAAATATTTGAACGTTTTTTCAAATTGCATGAACGAGAGATTGACGACACGGCAAACGAAATCGCAGACCATGATTTGCCAATTTAAACTGCTGCATTTGCATTTGGCATCTTTTTTTTGATTATTTTTCGGGCTGCATCAGGCGCGTTTGTGGCTGGTGCTACGGTGTTTGTGGCTGGTGCTACGGTGTTTGTGGCTGGTGCTACGGTGTTTGTGGCTGGTGCTACGGGAGGGAGTTGGACCGCTTTTTTCCGGATGGTTTTGACTTTATTGGGTTCAGGTTCTTCAGTCCGAGTTTCCGTTTCCAACACTTGTGCCTGAAGAGTTCCATCGGTGTTTGCTGCAATCACATTTCTGGCATAGTTATCATTCATGTCGAACAAGTTTGCTGGGAGTGGTGGCGGTGTTGCCACTGGTTTTTGGACCACCTTTTTTCTTATTGTTTTTGGTTTGATTTGTTCTTGTTCTGGTGCTTGTTCTGGTTCTGGCGCTTGTTCTGGTTCTGGCGCTTGTTCTGCAACTACGTTTGTTGTTGCTGTTGCTGTTGTGGCTGGTGCTGAGTCTTCTTCAACAATGTGTTTTGCCACGGTGGGTTCCACGGACTTCACCTTCTTTGCTTTGGATGCTGCAACAACTGGCTTTTTTTTCACAGCTGGGATGGGTTCAGGAACAGGTTGAGGTTGCAAGTATCCGAGCGTGTTGAATTTGTCGGTGTCAAGCACAGGGTCGACCTTCATGTTTTTGAATTCTTCGGACTCTTGGATGGTTTTCAATATCTCGTCTTCAGGTATGCCGTATTTGGTGGAGAATGTGTGCACAATGCAAATGTGAAAGTCGGCGACATGTTTGAAAAGCACATGGAGAGACGCGGCATATGCATCGCGGGCAGTTTTCACTTCGACAGGTACGTAAGGAACTGGAGTCCCATTTTCCAATATGTAGGCGGGTTCTTTCATGACTTCGTCGTGCATATCATGGGGTTTGAGTTGAACATGTAAATTCAATTTTTTTACATTTTCTCGAAAAATGCAAACATTCGAAATTCATCAATGCATCAATGGGGGACCATTAGTTTTTTTAATGGACGGTCAGTCATGTGTTTTTGTGCGTGTTCAGGAACGCGTTTAAAAAACTTGGGGTGATTTGTGATAACATAATCAACCGTTTTGTCCTTTGCTTTTGGATACAACAATGTTTCATATGCATTTGTTGCGTCCGGATGCGCAGTTAGAATGGCAATGACGCTCGGGTCGGATTCATACACTCTAAACTGGGAATACACATGTTCTGGGGTCATTGCGTCCGATTGCTGCAGTTTGACGATTTCATACGGCTTAGAACCCTTGTAAATGATGATGGTCGAGAGATATGACGATAAATCTCTCCATAATTCTTCAAGAGGTTTGTTTTTGCCCCAGCACGTGGGGTCAACCTTAAACTTGCGAGAACGGCGCCGTCTGCTTTTGATTGAACGCCTGGTTTTGGGTTTCATTGCATCAAATATACATTGATGCAATATTAAAACTTGATTCATTCAGGGTTCAAAAAATCCACCAGGGTTGTCTTTTCTTCGATTTACCTTATATTGTGGTTCATTGTTCATGAATTCTCCATCAAACACAACATTTCCTTCATCGTCATGCATTTTTCCATGTCCATGCATTCGTCCGTTGTCAAAATCCCCTTCATAACGCGAACCATCCTGCGAACCATCCTCTTTGAATGTAAATCTCAGTGTGCCTCTTCCATGCATCAAGTCGTGTTGAAAATCACCAAAATAAACATCTTCATTTTTCATCAGCATTCTCCCCGTTCCATGCATTTCGCCATCATTAAACTCTCCTTCATATTCCTGGAATACTGGATGGGTGTGAAATGTGTATTTGCCACGTCCATGCATTTTGCCATCTTCAAAATCTCCAACATAGGTGGAATGGAGGGTTCCATCTGGTTGATATGTTTTTAAAATGACCGGGCCGTCGAGCACTCTATAATCAACCCGTGGTGGACACATTGATTCACCGCATGTGTGTCCCACGGGCATGACAATTGCCTTTGCTTTGCATTCTAAACTGTACATGATAGACCCATTTTCATAATAGTCTGATTCGATGACATTGTAGTCTCGTTTATCAATTGGATATGAGTATTCAGGCAACTCAATATTCTCGATATATGCTCCACCGCGTTGACGCCTTGTGCGTTTCTTTCGTTTGATGGTTGCGTTTCTGCGCGCGTGTCCTTTTTTAGTTTTTTTGTATTTGCGTTTCATGATTTTCTTTATACAAAATGATGACAAAATAAATGCTTTATGGTTGAAATTTAATTCGTGAACACACCTGTTGTATTTAATAATAACCATCCTCCAACTCTTGGCGGTTGGGTTGGAGTGATGTATTGTCTTTGTTGATAATTAGTCATATAGATAAATGTCGCACTCTGACCACTTGAAAGACGCAAAATTACATTCATGTAAACGCCATCTGGTTTTGGTAAAAAAAATCCGTAATTGGGGTATGCGGTGGGACTCAAATTGACATCTGACACAATGTCCAGCACACTTCCTTGACTGTTTGGATTCAATGATCTATACTGAAGTATGAGTAGCCGTCCATTTATTGGAGCACCTGGTGTTGGGTCTATCAAATAACTGATAGCTCTAATGTTTTGAGTGTCATTCGTGTTTGTGATTAACTGCATTGTCGAACTGGTTATGTAGGTCGTCAATGGGGTTGGCACTCCTGGCGTGTATGATGTAGAGAGAACATTCGTTGAAAGTTCGGAAATGGTGTAAGTGGTGTTAGGTGAATTCCCAGATGTTCCGGCTGCACCTGTTGCGCCCGTGACACCCTGAATTCCTTGAGGACCGATTGCTCCTGTTACTCCAGTGACACCCTGAATGCCTTGAGGACCGATTGCTCCTGTTGCTCCCGTTTCTCCGTGAGCACCCGTTGCGCCTGTTGCGCCTGTTGCTCCAGTGACACCCTGAATGCCTTGAGGACCGATTGCTCCTGTTTCTCCCGTTGCTCCAGTGACACCCTGAATGCCTTGAGGACCGATTGCTCCCGTTGCTCCAGTGACAC
>Ga0222713_10007166_pt1 | contig 10506 bp, 11 predicted proteins | sample C33_649DmetaG_FD_165061 | JGI IMG/M metagenome (GOLD analysis project Ga0222713, IMG submission 165061) | Estuarine water microbial communities from San Francisco Bay, California, United States - C33_649D | ecosystem: Environmental > Aquatic > Marine > Unclassified | place: USA: California... | reverse complement strand
TAAATTCTATATCTGTTTTCTCGGTTAATTTAATTGGGAAACTATACATCTGTAGATGATTCCCGTCTGTTAATACAATTACTTCTTTTGTGTTAAATACTCCACCATGTGGTCTTGCCACTAACAAAGTTTTTAAAACAGCAGGAGTATTTGAACTATTCCCTGTTGAGATATTTGTTTGATGAATATAAGCAGTGTAGTTAGCTGGTACAGTCCAAAAAGCTTGAAGTGTTTGATTAGTTCCGTCTCCATTAATTGTAGTGTAAATATTCGCAGGTACACCTGTTGTCACTGTTCCCGTTCCTACATAAATAATTCCTGCGTTTGCCCCGCCACTTCCTGCGGTTAAAACTATTGCTCTGTTTACTCGTAGAAATGAATTAGTAGTCGTAACAGGCGTTTGACCATTTAGTGTTATTGTTTCAGAAATTTCATTATAATCTCCGTCTAATCCAAAAATTAAAACTGTTCTTGCACCTGTTCCTGCTGACGTATCATTTGTGTCAGAACTAGATACTGTCATGGTAGTTGCACTTGGTGGGTAAGAATATAGACCTCCTTGTAACCAAATAGTTTCTACACTATCTCCAACAGCTGCATTTTGTCCAAACTTATAAACGTGTTTATGATAAGGAATTTGACCTCTCGCAACCTGGAGTCCAAAGTCCTCTGTTGTACCTCTTTGTGTTATTGATGTAATAGCCATATTATTTTTCCAAACTATCTTGGTTTAACAACCATAAGAGTCTATCTAGTTGTCTTTCCATTTCGTTATATTTGTCGTGCATCATCATCACCTTAGATAAATCTCTTTCGTTATTGGCTATTCTGCTATCCATTTTAGATATAAACCATACCAAAGATACAGACTGAATGACTATGGCTAATATAATGGATATGGTTTTACTATCTATGTTCATTTTTTATTCTCGAATGTTTTTTTTAATTTATCAACATAATGAGTAAGTAAAACATTGAGGTTATCTACTTGTAATTGAGCAGATCCTTTTTGGTTTTGTAAAGAAGAGATAATAGAAGCTATCTGTTTTTGTTCAGATGATAGGTCTTCTTCTTTGTATTCTTTCCCGTCTATTGTTATCATTTTAAAATCCTTTTTTACAATTTATATAAGCACTATAAATCATTTTGTGAGGCTTGAAAAGCATTCCACGCAGATACAACTTCGTCAGTCCAAACAGCATTACATACTGCCTGTACTTCTGCATCTTCATTAGAAATATCTAAATTTGGTGTTAAAGTTTTTCGGTGTCTACTTTTAGAAATTACAACACCATCTTCTTTAATTAAAGTATCAGTTGCTACTTGAACTGCTTTATATTCACCAACTATTTCCACTTTTGCTATTACTTGCTCTTTTGTTATTGCCATATTTTACTCCTTCCTAAAATCCATCTGTTGGGTAAGCAACAAATGCTTTAGCGTGATTGTTATTAGCACCCGTATTTAAATTATCATAATTAGTACCTGAAAACGAACTATCTGGTGCAAATACAATATTAGGTGTTCCATCTAAAACAGCTACGTGTACCATTAAACTATCATCAACAAATGCGTCTGCCCAAATATCACCACCTGGATAAAGCTGAAAAGAGAGATTACCATCTGAAGTGAACGGTAAATTTCTTACGTATAAATCACCAGACATTCCAGTAAGATTTATTGCATCTGTTCTAATAGAAAACCAAGCATAAACGAAATTACCTATTTTTTGATAATATCCGTCTTGTTTATCATAAGTAACAGAGGCAGGGTCACCACCTGCACTACTATAAATAGGTGTCCAAGTACCTTCCTCATAATCATCTATAGTATTGGCTGCATTATAAGTTCCTGCAGCAGTTCCTAAAGTTACACCATTAGGAATAATTGCGTGTCCTGAGCTGTCGATACGAATCTGTTCTGAACCATTGGTATCAAATTGCATAGAATCATTTGAGTGGTTATATCGTATTTTTCCTTGACCATCAGCATCAGGGTCAGAAAAATTAATATTACCAATGCCGTCATTTGGTGTTGCAATAACAATAGTAAAACTTGCATCATCTTCAAAAAACACATCTCCTGATGGAGTAACCCCACTATCCCCATTGGATACTTCTAATCTTGCACCACTTGGAACAATTCCAATACCGACTTTACCATCACCAGTGATTCTAACTGTATCACTTAATGTTGTGCCATCATGAGTTCTAAATCCAATTCCACCATTAGTAGTATTATTCTGTGATTGTAAAAATAAATTACCTGCATTTTCATAAATTAAACCAATTTGATTTGTTCCGTCTGTATCGGTTAATTGAATGCTTGGAACATCTGCTTGAATGTCTAATTCTGCTGAAGGACTAGCAGTGCCAATGCCTATAAATTTATTAGTGCTATCTACTTTTAATGCATCTGTATTGACTGTTAGGTCGCCAGAAATGACAGCAGAGGTAATAGGAGAACTTGCTCCTAAAGAAGCACCATCGATTGTTCCACCATTGATATCGGGAGTCTGTAAAGGTACGACACCATCATCAACATCAGCAATATCTGCCATGAGTTGACGAATCGCATCATTAATATTAGCGGGGTTACATCCCTCATCCACATCAATCGTATTGATTGTGGTATTTAAACTGGGTGTATTCGAGTAATCGTTAATACCCGCCATTGATTATCCTTTCTTATTCTGTTGGTTCTGTTGCGATAGAACCCCATTCACCATTAACTAATCTTTGATGAATATCTCTGCCATGAGCTTCTGTGTCAGTAGGACTAGCTGTAAAAGGAATATATGTTCCTTCAAACTTTTTAAATTCTACTTCACAATTAATAGCTGTGTGACTAGAATCTACCCACTGAGGGTTTCTTAAATTTAATACTTGATATATATCTAACATTTTTTACTCCTATGCAATCCTAAATCCCATGAATCCTCTCCATTGGGGATTACTACTACTTACATTTGTTGAATTTGTGCCTCCCATGTTTCTCCATGTACCAGACATTGCGTCTCCAGCAGTTGAACCATCACTAGGCGATGTACCAGCGTCACCTAGTTGTTTAACAGGCCATAAATTAGAACCAGCAACAGTTCCACCTTTTGACCATGTGATATTAGAACCACCTTGATCGGTTGGTTTTAAACCCACAATACCATAAGTTCCTAGATCGCCCATAGTAGCAGTCATGTCAATACCACCTGTGACGAGGATACCTGATGAAGTGGTTTCTACTTTTTTGCTGTTATTGTAATAAAGTGCTACTGCACCATTTTGAGTGAAAGTAGCTTGTGTTTCTGAACCAGTACCATTTCTGACAGTTAATACACTAGAATCAATAATAAGTCCACCAGCTCCAGTTTCTTGTATGTAAGAATTACTTGCATCGTGATAAATAGATAAGTCCGAACTAGCACCAAAACTAAGTTTGGCGTTATCTCCAAACTCTAATCTATTATCAGATTTATCCCATAAAACATTATATGCTGCACCTGTAAAGGTAACATCTCCATCATGGGTTGCACCATCATCAGTAACTGTTCCTGTAACATTAATACCATCTGTTGTGGTAGCTAGTTTTTCTGAGTTATCATAAAATATTTGAACAGAACCATCTTCTGTTGCTTCAAAGAAGCTTTCTTCATTACTAGATCGTAAGAATAGATTGTTAGATTGAATATATAGACCACCTGTTCCTACATCATCAATAAAGGAATCAGTTCCACTGTGATAGATTTCTAGGTCATTACCATTACCGAATAGAATCTTGTCATTATCTCCAAAGTTAAATGTAGTAGAAGGAATACCTGTATTCGTTGCTTCTATAATAGAAAGAGAGATTGTTAATGCTTCGTTATTGAGTGAACCACTATCCCATGTAACTGTAACAGTAGTATCAGTAACATAAGCTACTGCAGAGATTGTTCCATAAATTGTACCTGTGGATGCTCCAACAGCTCTTATTCTTCGACCAACATGATAGACAGAAGATACATCTACTCCATCTACAGTAAAGGAGGTAGCACTAGCATAAGTAACCGATACTGTACCTGCACCATCTCCATATTGAAACCAATTCGCATCATTCCATTGGGAACGAATATCTGCCATTAACTGTCGGATAGCGTTATTGATCCCAGAGGGAGCACATCCTTCAGCAATATTGATTGAATTGATACTAGAGTTGTTACCAGCAGTAGTATCGTATTCGTTTATTCCAGCCATTTACTTTACTTATTCTCCTTTTTTTAATTATTATACAACATTTACTGTTGTCCTTGACTCATTTTCCAAACAGGAATGGTGACATTTAATGGTTTTTTCTTTTCTTCTTCAAAATTAGGATATCCCATATTAAATAAGAAACCATTTAACTTCTTTCTTAAGATAGGATCTTCTACTTCTATTTTACTATAGTCAGCCATAGTTTTTGCTAAATCTGGATTAAACATAGACTGTTTAAATAATTCTTCTGATTTCTTCTTACCATGAAACATAAAAAATCTACCCATCATATCGGTAAAAATATATTGCATACTAGTTACACCACGTTTGACATTATAAAATCTACTCATAACAGCAGCTGGTGATATACCAAAAGCTCCTTGAAATTCTTTAACCATACTAGGTGGTTGTTCACTAGTACCTAAAGGTGCTCCAGTTCTTAATGCCATTTTATAAGCATCGGCAATGATGTTTAAATTTTCTCTATGTTCTGGGGTAAAAACATATCTTAATGACTTATCATTTTTAATTAAGAATTGTTTTAAAGAATCTGGATTATTAACAACATCCATTGTTTCAAAAATAACTTTAGCTACAGATGTTCTTAAAGCATCTTTTTCATTAGGTGTCTTTAATCTATTACTAATCTTTGCCATTAAAGATGGTTGGGTAATAGCATTTGCTATAAATTTATCCATATCCATATCCCCTTTCATTAAAGGGTTTTTACCAAAAGCAATTTTTTTAGCTAAGATATTTTCTGTAATAAGTGTTTTTCTTTTATTTAATTGGCCTATTCTATTTGCTACAACTTTAGCAGCTTCTGAGGTATTCTCTAATTTAGAAAGAATAGTAGGAAACTCATTTAATACTTCTCTATTATTATTAATAAATGTTTGTAATTTTGCTGGATCTACATACCCATTTTTATCAAATGCTTTCTTAGCAACTTTATCTAAAATAACATTTTCCATAGATTGTAAAGCATCTTGATCTAAAGACTTAGTTTTAGGATCAGTAAATGCTGTTTTAAATTGTTTAGCTGAATTAACATCTTTTAAGAAGGCATCAGCTACTTTCTCATCAGCGATAATAAACTCTTGTGTTTTACCTAAGTCTTGAGTAGTAAAGGCAGCTGATTTTTCAAAGCGATTAATAACTCTTTCTTTATAAGCTTCTCTAAATAATTGGTAATCTTTACCTAAAGAGTCTGAGCTTTTACTTAAGAATGTATCTATATCTTGTTTTAAGATTGTTAAATTTCTAATTAATTTATTATTAGGATCAGATGAAGATAATTGGTCTAGTAGTTTATTACTAACTGTTTCTCTTAAATCTTTTAATGCAGAAAAGGTAATTGTTTCCCCTTGTTCTTTTTCCATTATCTTTATAACACTAGGGATTGCTTCTACATCTGTATAAATAGATTTAGGTTTGAACTTTTCTAGTGTGGTATTTTTAAATGCAGAAAATGGTATTTCTACGTTTAAATCTAAATTTAATGTTTTTGCATATTCATTGAAATCATTAATAGCTTCTTCTCTTTTTTTTAAAAGAGTCTGTCTTATTCTACCGCCTTCGATTGCTTTTTCCGCTAATGGAAATTTTTTAGCTAAATTTTCTGCAACGCCTATAGTTTTAGACATTTGGAGTGAGTTAATATTAGATAAATCTTCTAATTTAGAATTTAATGTATCTACAACAAAAGGTGTTTCTTCCCCTGTATGAGGGAATGTCTTTGCAACATATCCTTCAATCTCTTTAATATTCTTTTTCTTTCTACTAACTAAAGCATCTAAGTCAGATCCAGTAGCATTGTTCTCAATGTGTTTTTGATTAACAATTAATTGAGGACTTCCTGTAATTTCTGCTGGGGATGGAACAAACTCTTCACCAATAGATTCTTGAATTTCCTTAGCTCTTTTAAATGAAGCTTCTGTTTCATCTCCTAAAGGAGTGCCTTTTTCTCCAAAAGCTGTTTTAAACTGTTGATATGTTTCTTCTGCTGCTCTTTTGTTCTGAGCTTCTTTGCTAAAATAACTTTTTAGTTTCCCACCTATTTTTAAAGCAATAGCTGTCGGTGTTTTAGCAAAAGTAGTTGTTGCAACACTAGGTGCAAAACCACCAGCAATAGGAACTACAGTTTGTGCTATTGCACTTTCAGGCATAGTTTCTTCTGCTATTCCTGTACCAGCACCAAATCCTACAGAGGCAAATAATTCTGCTAACTGAGATGTTAATGGATTATTTCTAATATTATCTAAAACAGATTTAACAACAGCGTCTGTGGTTGTTTTGATTTGAGGAATACCTGTATAGGCCTTAGAAGCAGCAGCAGCAGCTGTTCCAGCAACTATAGGTAATGATTTTGCTGTTTCAGAACCAGTAGTTCTTAAAACTTTCTCAGCCGTAGTTTTAGGTTCTGGAATACCTTGATTAAAAAATTCAGCAAGACTAGGAGCTTCTGTTTCATCTATGAAACCAGCTTTGACTAAACCTTTAGTTACTTGTTCTATAGAGTAATCTGGTAAATAAAATAAAGCATCATTAAAACCACCAAAGAATTGCATAACAGTATTTAGTGCATTAGACTCTGGTGCTACTGTACCATAATCGTATATATTAAAGTCTTTCTGTGTCTGATTAATTGTTGTATTGTTTATCTTTTGGTCACTAGAGATAACCTTGCCATAATCATATATATTAAATTCAGCCATTAATTAACTTTTATAGTTTCACCTTGCCAAAAAACAAAGTCTCCACTTTTATAATTCATTATATCTTCTGGTTTTGACAAAATATAAGGATCTATGCTTGATCCAGTACCTTGTATTTCATTAGTTTCTGGTTTTTTTCCACCTGATAAATAATATTTGGCTTGGTCGTAAAAAAGTTGGATATCTTCTTTGATTTTTAATAATTTAATTTTTGCAGCTTGTGGATCTTGAAAGAAAGAAGATTCGTCTGGTAATAATTCTTCTCTAATAAGATCTTGTTCGCCCACTGGAACTCTATCATTGTTTATAAAAGAACTAATAATTTTCTTTTTTACTACTTCGTAGTTTGCTTTTGCTTTTTCTGCCTCAGGGCTAATTAACCATTGATCTAAAAATTCTGGTGTTATACCAGCAGCACCACTTCCAAATCTTTTAGCAATAGCACTAATACCGAATAAATTTTCAACATCATTGATACTTTCATTTAGTAGTGGCATTATAGCATCAACATCAGTAAGATCCATTTTAAAATTTTGAATTTGTTTATCTGTTAAATCTCCTGGTTTTAATATAAAATTATCACCATAGCCAGGATTTTTGTTAGTGGTTGTGTCTGTAGTAGTGCCTTCTGTAATACCACCTGTGGTGGTGGTTGTAGTTGCTCCAGAAACTGGGCCACCTATTTCTGTTACTTCACCAGTTGCTTTATTAAATTTAGTCCAAATTTTTCGATCTGGATCAAAATTTACCTCAATCATTCCATAAGCAAGATCTTGAGAATCCTCATCGCTGAAACCTCTATTTTTATAAAATTGAATCTCTTGTGCCTTGCCAGTTAATTCTTTTGGTTGGAATTTGCTAAACAATTCCAATCCTTGCAAAGCTCTAGCTAAGTCAGATTGTTTTTTTTGTTGTAATCCTCCAGCAGCACCAGTCAAAGCACTGACAGCAGCTTGACCCAATGAAACAGGAGTTGTACTCCATCCCATATAAGGTTGAATGCCTTGTAATGCACCTAATAAACCAGCTTGTAATTTTGTTTGCTGAGGTTGTAATAATCCTTTAATATCTTCGGTACTTAAATTTGAAAATGGAGAAATAAGTGCCTGTCTAATATCATCAATGACAGCCATTAATAAGCTCCTAACAATCCACCACCAAGTGCTGCTGCACCAATACCAAATGGGCCAAATCCCATTAAGCTACCTAGTTGAGCACCACCTAAAGCACCACCTAAAAGGTTAGCACCTGGACTTCTAAAAATTGGTTGACTTGATGTTTGCGTATATCCTGGTGTCATACCTAGATATGACATATATTGACTTAATTTATTAAAAGGTTTTTGTTGTTCAAAGTTAAATCGATTCATTGCATCTGCTAATTTAGCTTCTTCAAATGCTTCTCTTTGTTGACCAACATTTCCTAATTGTTGAATATCGTAATAGTCTGCTTGGGCTAATCCTGGAGCCATACCAAGTGCAGACATTTGTCTTTGTCTTTCTCTTTCATAAGCACCACCATAAATATCAGTAGCGATGTCTCCATATCTTTTACCAGCAGTTTCTGCCATTGCACCTGAACCATAACGACCAGCACTAGCAAATTGAGAACCTAAAGTTCCTTGAGCAGATCCTGCAGCTTTTTCATAAGCGGCTTTTAAATAAGGGTTAGATTCTGGATCAAGAAATTTACCACTTAAAATGTCGCCTACTTGTCCTTGTGCTTGTTTTAATAATGGGCTACCTGCTAATGCTCTTTCTTCTTGAAGTTTAAGAGCTGCTTCTGTTTGACCAGATAAAGGTACATAAGTAGCCTCTGGGAAAAACTGGGGTGCTCCTGATTGAAAGAGTCTTTGTGCTTCTTTTAAAGCCTCTTTATAATAGGGTTTAGTTAGTGCAGACGGATCTTGGGTTAATGTTCCTGTCTGTAATTGTTGTGCTGATCCTTTACTCATTTTATTTCCTTTACAAAATATACTGCTTGAGGTTCATAGTCTCTCAAGATTTTTGTCCATCCTTTCCTTCCAACAATCTCTAATCGTTGGCAATTATTCTTTTTAGCCCAGCTCTCTACTTTTTCCTTCATCGGATTGAGCCAGTTCTCTATATTTGAACCACCAGCTAAAACCCATCTCATTACCCTTAATTGAGGATAATCGCAAACTTCAGTAACAAAGGAGGCTTCCACCTTATCGTTCCAACTAATCCATAGTTGCATCCGATTTTCCTTTATAGACTTCATTATATCATAAGAACTATACGATCCTTCGAGAGCTCTTGATATTTGGGGTTCAACTTGTGGCCAAACTATATCTAAATCTACTGGTGGTACTTGTACACAGACGTTATCCGAATATGGCATATTTAAAAGTTCTAGTTGTTGCAGCAGAAGAATGGTTAATTGTTGCTGTACCATCTCCTATCCCTGTAATATACCAGTTTTCTGATGCAGAGTCACTACTAACAGGCATTAAGAATATGATGCTATCTCCACCTATTCTTGCGTCTGTTAAGGTAGTCGTTGTACTACTATTGGTTAAAGTAACCTCTCCTGTAGAGTTAATCTTTCCATCTCTTAATCCATTAATAGCATTAGCCGCTTGACGAAGATGCTCGTCTTTATCTTGCATATAAGTAGGTACGCTAAGATAGTTATAAGTAGGCATTATCTTTTACCTTCAGCAACTAATTCTACTTCAACTCCATAAGAGTTAGTAAAACTTCCTGTAATGTTTGTTTTAAAACGATGATATCTTCCTGTCTTTCTAACAGGAGCATCTCCTGAAGCTGTTAAAGAAACTGTACTTCCATAACTAACAGTTCCTCCTTGTTTATCTCTTGAGCCTACTTGAACTGTTACAGTGCCACCATCAATAATAGGGCGAATATTTCTAATAGAAGATCTTCTTCCTTCCATATCTAATTCACCTGTTGTAAAAGAAGCAGTATTAGGAGCTTCGGTAAAGACACCTAATTTTTTATTATTGTCAAAAGCAGAGAAGGTTATTCTACCTCCAGCCCAAAGAGGAGAGTCAAAAGAAACTGTTTGGTTATCAATACTACTATCAATGTCATCCATCTGTTCTAAAGTATATCCAGGTGTTTGTGCTTGACCTAACATTTGTAAACTAACATCTGCTGTAGTCCATCTTTGAGTTGTGTAGTTATACATAATTAATTTATCTAACACACCATCCGATTCATTAGAAGCATAAGCCCATACAATTAAATTGTTTAGTGGATCAATAGAACTACAAATTCTATCAGCATAAGCAATATTATAATCATCAAAAAAATACTTATTAATTTTGTTTGCACCAATCGGTGTAGAGACTCTACCATCAAACATATAGAAACCATCTTCTGAAAGATAATAACTCAAATGACCTAAACTACAAACACTACCTGATTGACTTGCACCATGAGTATTATTGACTTTAGTAAACTGAAATATTAAAGGAGTACCAACATAATCCCCTCGAAAGATTGCACTTTGCATAAATACAGTTAAAAATTCACCACCATTAATTCCAGTAACAGGGCCATGATCTCCTACTAAGT
>Ga0222713_10007163_pt1 | contig 10507 bp, 9 predicted proteins | sample C33_649DmetaG_FD_165061 | JGI IMG/M metagenome (GOLD analysis project Ga0222713, IMG submission 165061) | Estuarine water microbial communities from San Francisco Bay, California, United States - C33_649D | ecosystem: Environmental > Aquatic > Marine > Unclassified | place: USA: California... | reverse complement strand
GCTGGCTCAACATGGCCGGCCGTGCCACCACCGGCAAATAATATTTTGGTTTTCATTGGCTTGATTTTCTCATCCGACTGAGCTTTATACCCTCTGAAATCTCTGGAGTTCTCCGGGCAACACCTAGGACATAACCAATTGCAATTAAGTTCGCTAATAGTGATGAGCCACCATAAGAAATAAGTGGCAAGGTAACGCCAATTACCGGTAGTAATGAGGTTACGGATCCAATATTTATTGTCACTTGGGCAATAAACCAACAAGCCACTCCAGCAGTGGCATATCTAGAGAAATCATCCTTAGTTTTTAATGCAACTCTTAGGATCGAATAAATTAATGCTGCGTAGAGAACTAATACCAATAAGGTGCCTAACAAGCCTAACTCTTCGCCAATGACTGAAAAAATAAAATCTGTATGCGCTTCAGCTAAATTTGCCCACTTCTGTTTGCTAGCTCCTAATCCACTTCCCCATAAACCTCCGCTGGCCAAACCCATAATACTGTGCGCCGGTTGCCATCCAGAAAACTTGTAATACTTTTCATCAAAGGGATCAAACAATGCAGCAAATCTGCTCATTCGATAATTGCTGCTCAACACAAAGGCGCCGCCAACAACAACTGCAAAAATTCCTATCCCAATGAAATGTTTAATCGGAGCACCTGCGATAAACAAAATTCCAATAAAAATGATCAAAACCAATAATGCAGTTCCTAAATCACGCTCAAATAAAATTAGTATTTCAACAACCGCAAAACCAGGTAAAATTAACCAAAATGGAGATTTCTTTCCAACATATTCACCAATTCTTCGTAATTGCAATGCGCACCAAAGAATTAACAGAAATTTTGCGATCTCCGATGGCTGTAGAGTAAATCCAGCGATCTCAATCCAGTTTCTATTTCCCTTAACATTTTTTCCCAAAAATGGAATAAATGGCAACAATAAAATCACTATGGAAATTGACAGTGCATACCGAGCCATTCTTGGCCAAACGGCTCCTTGAACTTTAAATGCCCAATAAAATGCAAAACTACCTAAACCTAAAAAGAAAAACTGACGCATAAATATTGCATATGCATTTCCATTTTCTTGCAGTGAAGTCACGGTTGAAGAGGACAGAACCATGATTAAACCCAAAGCGGATAGGAAAACTGTGCTCCAAATAATCAGGTAATAAGGAATTTCTGGTCTTGCCAAAATTCTTGAGTATTTCTTAATAGTCAGTTGGCTACTCATGTTAAACCAACTCTTTTATAGCTTGAGCAAATAATTGGCCACGTTCCACATATGAATCAAACTGATCCATAGATGCACAGGCAGGAGCTAGCAAAACCGTGTCACCAGATTTTGCAGTTTTTTTCGCCTGGGCTACAACATCTTTCATCAGTTGTTTTGCATCGCCCCTTTGATCAACTCTTACTAATTGAGTATTTGGTGAGTGCGTAGCGAATGCCTGGGCGATGATCTCTCGGTCTTGGCCAATAAGAATTATTGATTTAATCCGGCTTCCGGCTCTTTTGGCCAACTCATCCATACTGGCACCCTTTGCTAATCCACCAGCAATCCAAATGACATTAAAATATGAAAGTAGCGATGCAATAGCAGCATGAGGATTCGTTGCCTTTGAATCATCAACCCAATTTATTTCATCCTTATTTAGAACTAACTCCATGCGGTGGTGATCTGTTGAAAAATTCTTTAATCCATCTTTAATAGCTTGGTATTTAACCCCAAGCGATAACGCAAGTGCGGATGCAGCCAACGCATTCATGATGTTGTGAGGCACAGTTGGAGTGATATCTACCAGCTCTGATATCTCATTTGCTTCACTTGGTGAAGGAGAAAAAGCTCGGTCGATTAATAGGTTCTCCACCACCCCTAACTCACCAGGCTGAGGTGTGTCAAGTGAAAACCAAATTACTGATCCACTTTGAACTTTGGTTGATAAAACTTTGTCGGATTTATTAACAAATGATTTCTTTGTTTGCTTAAGAAGTTTTAGTTTTGCTTGTGCATAATTATCAAAATTCCCATGCCAATCGATGTGATCCTCAGCAATATTAAGAAGTGCTACCGACTCATATTTCGGTAATTTACTCCAATAAATTTGAAAAGATGACAACTCTAAAGCCAAGTACTCCAGAGCAGGCTCATGTATTACAGATTCAATAACGGTTTGACCAACATTGCCGCAGGCTGCGCCATTGATTTTTGCACTCTTAAATATCGATTCCACCATTTTGATTGTGGTGGTTTTGCCATTAGTGCCAGTTAACGCAACCCACTTTTGATTTGGCGCTATTGCCTCTTTAATTTTCCAGGCAAAATCAACCTCTCCAATAACTTCAATTCCTAAATTTTTAAGCTCTAGTAGTACTGGATGGTCGGCCCGCCAACCTGGAGAGACCACAGCAAAATCTATATCTTGTGGAATTTGGTCAATAACTTTTAAGGTTGAATTGGTTTTTTCATCAAAAAGATATGAGATCGCCCCAAATTTTTTTAATGCTTGACCAACTGCCTGGCCTGTAACTCCTGCGCCAACTACCAAACATTTTTTTCCAGCTAATTCTGAAACATAGCTCATGCTAGGAAACAACCCATTGGGCATAGAAGAGGCCTAGGCCTGCTGCAACACCAAGGCTGGCAATGATCCAAAATCTAATCACGATTGTTACCTCTCCCCAGCCCATCAACTCAAAATGATGTTGTAGTGGAGCCATCTTGAAGATCCGTTTGCCACCAGAAATTTTAAAGTAAGCCACTTGCAAAATGACTGATGCTGTAATCAAAACAAATATAAATCCAAGAACTACAAGCAGCAGCTGAGTTCTCAAGGTGATTGCAATTCCAGCAAGTGCTCCACCTAGCGCTAATGATCCAACATCTCCCATAAATATTTTGGCAGGTGATGCATTCCACCATAAGAAACCACCACAAGCTCCTGCAAGTGCTGCGGCTAAAACTGCCAGATCCAATGGATCTCTAACTTCATAACATTTTAGGCCCGGAGAGACAGCACAGCTTTGGCCAAACTCCCAAACGCCAATCAAAATAAAAGATGTGAACACCATTACTGCAGCCCCGGTGGCCAAACCATCTAAGCCATCTGTTAAATTCACGCCGTTGCTCGTTCCTAGCACCATCAAAATAACCCAAACTATTACCAGCACCATTCCAAGTTTTATTGAAGTATCTCTAACAGTTGATAGGTTCATGGAAATAGGTGTTAATCCATTTTTATCTGGGAATTGCAACCCAGCATATGCAAATGAACCAGCCATTATTGCTTGTCCTAATAGTTTTTGCTTTGCATTTAAACCCATAGATTTTTGCTTGGCAACCTTTAGCCAGTCATCTAAAAATCCCACAAAACCCAATCCAACAATCAGGGCTATTACTAGAAGTGCGGAAGTTGTAGCTGGCACACCAGTTAATAAATGACTTGCAAAATATCCAGTAATGGCTGCAGTAATTAAGGAAATTCCACCCATAGTAGGAGTACCGCGCTTAACATGATGAGTAGTTGGACCATCATCTCGAATAATTTGGCCGTAACCTTTTTTAGCTAGCAATTTAATTAATGCTGGTGTGGCAAAAAATGCAAATATCGCAGAAATGGCTCCTGAAAGTAATATGCCTTTCATTTCTGATCTCCAATCAGTTTGGCCTTAATCGCATTTGCTAAATCTTCAAACCTCTCTGAGCGCGAAGCTTTCAGTAAAATTACATCTCCAACGGAAAGATTATTGACTAACTGTAAAACAGATTCAGGGTTTGGGCAGTTATGTAGGAGCATATGTTCAGAATCAGATTGATTCTGGCCTTCGTGATAAAGATCAGTAGCCACAGCCAGCAGGTGGTCAACGCCTATTTCCCGGGAGTACGCAGTAACCTCTTTGTGGACAGCTGCCTCGGTATCTCCCAATTCATGCATTTTGCCGAGAATTGCCCAACTAGCCCCGCCACTTTCCTGACTTAATAAAATTAAAGTTTTTAAAGCAGCCTTCATGCTTTCCGGATTGGCGCTGTAATAATCATGAATCAAATGGATGCCGTTGATCTCCTCTATTTGCATCCGCCATTTACTATCCAATGATGCAGTAGTTAAACCCACGGCAATATTTTCATTAGCAACCCCCAAAGCAAAAGCTGCGCCTGCTGCAGCAAGAGCGTTAGGAACTTGGTGCTCACCTAATACCTGCAAAGAAACTGGATTTCTACCAGCCGGTGTAACCAAATCAAAGTGGGCATATCCACCATGCATCTCTAAATCAGCAGCCCTAACATTTTGATTATCTCCAAACAAAACTTGTTTTAAGTCCAATGCATCAGCCATCCTCGGCGTATAAACATCATAACTTCCCAGCACTGCAGTTGAATTAGTCGGCAAATTAATAATTAATTCAGCTTTAGTTTTCGCTATTGCCTCAACTGAGCCAAATTCGCCAATGTGTGCAGTGCCTACAACTAGTACTACTCCAACATTTGGCTTGGCGATTTTTGTTAGCTTTGCAATATCACCGGAGTGTCTTGCACCCATTTCCAAAATACAAAACTTGGTTTGTTCATTGCAACGCAAGAGGGTCAGTGGTACACCGATATCGGTATTAAAGTTCCCAGCCGTTGCCACAGTTTCGCCTTCAAGTTTTAGAATTGAGTTTAAGAACTCTTTTGTCGTGGTCTTACCCTGTGAGCCAGTGATACCAACAATTTTCAACGCAGGTAGTTTTGATCGAAGGTAGATTGCTAAATCAATCAAGGCCCTACCAGTTTCAGCTACTAATACATGTGGTTCGGCAACAGGTTTGCTAACTAAGGCAAACTTTGCTCCTAGATTAATTGCTTCGCTTACATAATTGTGTCCATCTACCTGCTCCCCTTCAAAGGCCACAAAAAATGTATTCTTTGTTGCACTTTTTGAGTTAATAACCGGCACTTGATCGAGGATTGTCGATTCGGAGATTTCATGAAGCTGACCTGAAACTATTTTGGCAAATTCAGAAGCTGTTATTTTTAGCATCAACGAGTCAATCGCTTGATTGATTCAGCTAATTCAACGCGATCGTCAAATGGCGTGACTACTGAATTTACCTCTTGTCCGCTCTCATGACCCTTACCCATCAACAAAACTACATCGCCGCTTTGAGCATTTTTAACCGCTAAATCAATTGCACTTTTTCGATCGCTTTCAACCAAGCCTTTTTTACCAAGATCTATACCCACAGTCATTTGTTTCAAAATAGCCTCAGCTGATTCACTTCTTGGATTATCACTAGTAAATATTGCGAGATCACATCCATTAAATAACGCCTGACCCATTACTGAGCGCTTACTAGCATCTCTGTCGCCACCGCACCCAAGCACTCCTATTATTTTTCCACTAGTCACTGATTTTACAGTCGCAATAACTCGTTCCACAGCATCTGGTGTATGGGCATAATCAACTAAAGCGGTAAATTTCTGACCAGCGTTAATACTCTCCAGTCTGCCAGGCACGCTCTGTAATTTGCTTATTGTGGGTGCAATTTTGTCTAGTGATAAACCCGCCGAATTAACAATTGCCACTGCTAGAAGTAGATTATCTAAATTGTAATCTCCAAGTAATGCAAAGTTTTCACTCAGGTTCTCCCCAGATTTACTCCTAATCTCAACTTGGTAGATCCCATTTTTAATCTCAGCTTTTGCTAAATACCAATCAGCGGTTGAGTCTTTACGCGATACTGTTACAACTGGAATCTTTACTTGGTTCGATAATTTCTTTCCATATGAATCATCAATATTGATTACTGCCACTTTTGCATACTTTGTTGCAAATAGATTCGCTTTCGCTTGAAAGTAATTTTCCATACTTAGGTGATAATCCAAGTGATCTTGGGTTAGGTTAGAAAAAGCTACAACCTCATATTTCGCGCCTTTAATGCGGCCTTGATCGATTGCATGACTACTAACCTCCATCACCAGATTTTTACATCCTTGCTCAACCATTGCCGCAGCAATTGCCTGCAGATCATCAGCCTCAGGTGTGGTTCGCGCACTTTCTAATTTATCGTCGGCAATCTCAACGCCAAGTGTTCCAATTAATCCCGACTTGATTGAATTCAGATGCCAAATTTGTTTCACTAAACTTGCAGTTGTTGTCTTTCCGTTTGTACCAGTGATTCCAATTGCTTTCAATCTTTCAAATGGGATTCCATACAACCAAGCAGAGATTGCGCCAACAATCTCACGTGGCTTTGGATGTATGAAGGATGGAATTGAAGCTTCAATATTTTTATCACTTAAAACCGCAACTGCACCATTACTTATTGCCTGCTCTAAATAGGAAAGACCATGTGTATTAGCTCCAGCAAAGGCAATAAATAAGTCACCAGGCACCACCTTTTGCGCATTGATTGAAACGCCACTGATAAGTACCTGCTGAGTAAATATCTTGGAATCAAACTCCATTAAAGATTTTGCCAAAGATGAGCTAGGAATTATTCTCATATCTAGGCACCAGCCTTGACATTCATACTCTTTGAAGATTTAAGAGCAGCCTCAGTTAATGTGAATGTGGTTTTGGGCGCGATGGTTGGCTGCACCCGCTCACTTTGAAGAACAAAGCTCATAACCTTCTTAAATACTGGTCCAGCTAAAACCCCACCCCAGTGCATTCCTTTTGGATCTTGGATGGTCACACTGATTACATACTTAGGCGCATCTGCTGGTGCAAAGCCAATAAAAGATGCGGTGTAGCCGCTGTAACATTTACACGCGGTATTGAATCGATTTGCAGTTCCAGTCTTTCCAGCAATTCGATAACCTGAGATAGCCGCACTGGGAGCAGTTCCGTTACTGGAAACCACACTCTCCATCATCGCTCGCATATCTGCTGCAGTTTGTGAACTAAGAACTCGAACTGAATCATTTGGTTTAGCAGGTGTGTACTTGCCGCTTTCATCAACAACGCCAGCAAGTATTGATGGTGAAACCCGCACACCATCATTTGCAATTGTTGCAAATACAGAGGTCGCTTGCATAGCTGTTAGTGAATAACCTTGACCGAATGCAATTGTTGGCAATGAGGTACCAGACCAGTTTTTAACTGGATGCAAAATTCCAGCAGATTCACCCGGAAGTTTTGAATTAGTACTCTCGCCGATACCAAACTTTCGAAGGTAATCATATAAAACATCTTTACCTAGTTTTTGTCCGATCTGGATTGATCCAGTATTACTTGAAACCGCTAAGACACCTGCGGTAGTTAATCGCTGGGTTGGATGTTTTTCATGATCATGAAAGTATTGATCTGCCACCTTCATTTTGTAAGGGATTGTGAAAACTGATTCTGGTGTAACTAACCCCTCTTCTAGCGCCGCTGCAACGGTAATAACCTTTCCCGTTGACCCAGGTTCATAAACCTCTTGCACCGCTGGGTTCTTGAGCTTCTCTAGAGTGATTGAACTTGAAACACTTGGGTCAAAGGTTGGCGCACTGGCTTGGGCCAAGATGGCGCCAGTTTTTGGATCCATCACAATCACAGTTCCAGATTGAGCCCTTGATGCGGATACCGCCTGGCTAATCGCATTTTGAGCTACCCACTGCACATCTCGATCAATTGTTAACCGAACACTTGTGCCAGATTTTGCTTCAACACTTACCCGCTCTGATCCTGGAATTATATTTCCCCGACCATTGGCATATACATACTTACCATTTACTCCAGATAGCAAGCTATTTAAACTGCTTTCAATTCCAGATGCACCAAAGCCTTGGTCATTAATAATTCCAACTAATGAGGATGTTAACTTCCCGCTTGGATAATCTCTTATGTAGCTTCGCTCTGGCACAAAACCACCGATTCGCTTACTAATACCTTCTTTAGTTTTTAACACCTCACTGTTATAGGCCCCAATTGCTTCATACACCTGCCGCCATTTTTCAGGCGTAATATCTTTAGCGATTAAAACATATCTTCGATCCCCAGTTAATTGCGGCGCTAACTGTGCTGGACTCATTCCCAAGATTGGTGCCACCACCGAAGCTGCTGCAATTGGATCATTAACTACAGTTTGATCAACGGCGATATTCATAGCGGAGATCGATCTGGCTAGCTCCACGCCATTAATGTCATAAATAGTTCCTCTAGGTGCTAGCAAGGTGGCGGATTTACTTAATTCAGTATCAGCTTTTTCCACATATCCATTAGCTCTAATTGCTTGAATCTCAATTAGGCGCAGGCCGAATAGCAAAAAGATAACAATTGCAATCGCCACAATCTTTCGAATTCGATCCTGCACAAGTAATTGTTGGTTCATCACTTAGCCACCGACATATCTAAAAATCTTGGATTACTAGATGCCACCATGCCTAGCTCACTAGCACTTTGCGCCAACTTATCTGGCGAAGATTTTGCTGCCACCTCTTGCAAGATCGCTTCACGTTGATCTGTTAGTAGTTGTGCCTGCTGCTTTAGCTCAGACAATACAAATGCATCCCGTGCGAGCGCGGTATTAATCACCAGTAGTGACAACAAGCCAGCGGTAAATATCGTTGCCAGGAAAACCACAAAGGTTCGATCGGTTGCAACCTCACCATTTTTAATCTCTGGTGCTAATCGCAAAACCGCTTTATTGGTCTGGGCTTTAACAATTTTGGTGGAGATCCTAATTGCCGGGGCTAATTCAAATATCGCCATTAAGCTCTCCTTCGCTGGATAGCTCGCAAGCGCATCGATTGTGATCGTGGGTTGCTCAACTGCTCCGCATCACTTGCCGCGCTACTGCCACTATGAAGTAATTCAAATGAGGCAGCTGAGTCTGGTAGTTCAACTGGAAGTCCAAGTGGGGTATTTGATTTGGTAGCTTGCGTGAAAAGGTTTTTAACAATTCGATCCTCCAAGGATTGATAACTCATCACAACTAGGCGAGCGCCTACCGCTAATGCCGCCAATGCAGCTGGGATAGCTCGTTCTAGGATCGCTAACTCTTGATTAACCTCAATGCGAAGTGCTTGGAAGGTTCGCTTTGCTGGGTTTCCACCGGTGCGACGAGCTGGGGCGGGAATTGAATCCTTAACAATCTGCGCTAAATCCGTGGTGGTATTTAAGGTGCCAGCAGTTCGTGCCTTAATAATGTTTTCAGCAATCTTGCTAGCAAACCTCTCTTCACCATAATTTTGCAGGATTTTTGCTAACTGACCATGTGAGTAGGTATTAAGAATTTGCAATGCGGTAAGTGGATTACTTTGATCCATTCGCATATCAAGGGGGGCCTGCTGGGAGTAGGAGAAACCTCGCTCTGCCATATCTAACTGCATTGATGAAACACCTAGATCAAAGAGGATGCCATCAACCTTTGAAACCCCAGCATTATCTAGAGCTAATTGAATTTGATCATAGGTTGCATGGGTAATGCTTACCCGATCAGAGAAAGCGGCTAAGTTGCTTTGTGCAATCTTTATCGCAGCTTGGTCTCGATCAATTCCAATTAAATGTAAATTAGAAAACTGTTGTAAAAATACCTTGGCATGCCCACCAAGTCCTAAGGTGGCATCTAGTAAATAAGGCTTAGATTTATTAGCAAATGCTGGGGAGAGCAAATCAACGCACTGATCAAGTGCCACTGGTATGTGTGCTAGATCTGCACTCATTTTTCTCTCCTCCCCCTCGTTACCTTTTTTATTTCTTTCCTTTTTCTTTTTTTCTTACCTACTACCTCACTTATCTACTTAGGTCACCGCCGCTCGACGGATCAGCTTTAAATAACACGCGGCACCGGGGAAGTGGCGCCGCGAATCTTTATGAGGGGCGGTGGCCTAAAGAGATAATTGATTGGATTTAAAACAATCCAGGTAGCACCTCCTCTGAAACATCAGCAAAGGTTTTTTCGCGATCGGCTAAATACTTACTCCACGCAGTTGCATCCCAAATTTCAAGTCTGGTATTTGCACCAATTACTACACAGTTTTTTTCCAATGTGGCATAAGTTCTAAGACCAGCTGGAATTGTTACTCGACCTTGGTTATCTGGCACCTCATCATGAGCGCCGGCAAACATCACTCTTAAATAATCACGGGAATTTTTTTGGGTAACTGGTGCTTGTCGCAATCTTTCAGTTATCAATGCAAACTCAGCAGCTGTGAAAACATAAAGACAGTGCTCTTGACCTTTTGTAATTACTAAACCTTCAGCTAACTCATCTCTAAATCTGGCTGGCAAAATTAATCTGCCCTTTTCATCAAGCTTTGGTTCATGGGTGCCAAGAAACATCGCTTAGACCCCCCACGCTCAAGAATTGACCCTAGGTCACCACTTTACTCCCTTTTTCCCCACTTTCAACCCCCCGCACCCACTTTCCCTCCCCCGCGCTCCCCTTTGTAAATGGGCATAAAAAAACCACCCGGCAGGGTGGTTAACGGGCAGAAAAGTTGAGCTGATTTAACTAATTATCGTTGGTGCGGCGATCCCATCTCTCCTCCAGGGTTGAGCCCCAGCCTGGCTTTTTAATGGATTTGCCGCCAGTT
>Ga0222713_10007162_pt1 | contig 10508 bp, 10 predicted proteins | sample C33_649DmetaG_FD_165061 | JGI IMG/M metagenome (GOLD analysis project Ga0222713, IMG submission 165061) | Estuarine water microbial communities from San Francisco Bay, California, United States - C33_649D | ecosystem: Environmental > Aquatic > Marine > Unclassified | place: USA: California... | reverse complement strand
CCAATAATAAATGCTATTACACTAGATAGTAAAAGTCCTTTATATATACTCGAATACCAGTCTTTCATTTATATTAATATATTATAATAATTTATAATATTTTATATTTCGTTATCTATGTAATTCTTCAATTTTATTTTTTAATTCACAAATTTCATCTTGCATGGACTGAATCTTTGCCAACAATAAAGGTATTGTTTCAATATAATTCACTGTTTTATAACCTAAAACATTTTTTTTTACTAATTCAGGAAAGTTCTCTTCAATGTCTTGAGCTAAAAAACCGTAATGCTTTAACTTTAGATTATCTGATTTAAATGAAAACTCTACGGGTTTTATACTAAAAAAACTATCTTGTTTTTCTTTAGAAATGCACATTATATTTTCCTTTAAAGTCATATCTGACACATTATAAATTGAACCAGTTACATATAAATCATTGTTTATATACAATGGTTTGTTTTTATCTGTTGGTGTTTGAACTGATAATCCGGATGGTAATTTTTTATAAATCCATGTAGCATAACTTCCTGTACCTAAAATAAATTGTTTAACGCCTTGAACGTTATCTGGTTGTCTACCACCATAATTAGCGACAGTTGATACTAAAGACATTTATATATTAAATTATTCTTTTTATTATTTTAATATTTTAATATTTTAATATTTTAATATATAAAATTAATATAATATAATAGTAATATGGCTAATTATAATAAGAGTAGAACTGGTGGTATGACATTTGAAGATAAAAATTCAGCATATTTTAACACAAATTCAAATCATCCTTTAATACAAAGCTCACAAGAATATATTTTATATAAAAAATATGTTTCAATACATTCAGAAGATAGAGATATGATTAAATACCCACATTCTGGAGAATGGGAAATTGAAATGCCTGAGGATTTACTTAATGTTATTACTATAAGATTAGTTGATTGGACATTTCCTGCTAATTATAATACATTTTCTATATTAAACTCAAATATTTGCATGACATTTAAAATTAATAATCCATATAATACTAATATTAATGGAATTACAGACTTACTTGCACAAAAAATATTTGAATTTTTATTTATATATAAAAATAATAAATTCAAAATTTGTATTGAAGAAGGATTTTATAATCCTCAGCAAATGGTAACAGAATTAACAAATAAATTCAATTCTATAGTAACTGTTATGTTGTTAGATTATTTTAAACAACAATCTACTAATCCTGATGTGCTTCCACCTGACCAAGAAGAGTATAAACAAGCTATAGAATTATTAATACAAGCAGGAGGTTATGATAGATTCACAATAGTATATAATAATGTTAGTCAAAAAATATGGTTTGGTAACATTTGTGACCAATTTACATTAACAACTGAAAATGAATTTACTTCAGATACACCATTAGACAATTTACATTGTGTGAATAAAGGACAACTTCCTGATTTTAGTAATTGGGGACTTCCTAGTTATTTAGGGCTTAGTAGATGTAATACTACATCTGTTAATGGTAGTGATTTAACTGATATTACACAATTTACTTTTTATAATGGAATTGTTGTGCCTAGATTTTTTTATGGAGACGTTAATCCAGGTGATAACGGATATTGGCTTTTACCAAATCCTATATTGGTTGGTTCAAATGTAAATTGGGTTGAATGCGCATTTAAGATAAACTTAATGGGTTATTCGCACTTTTATATGGAACTTGCAGGAAATAATTGTATAGATGAGACATCTCCATATAATTTAAGTAAAGCGACATATACAAGTAATGTAACAAATGGTGTAGTTAATTCTTCTTTCGCAAAAATATCCGTTCCAACAACACCTATATCACAATGGTTTGATAGAGATGCGTTGCCATATAAATTTTATTATCCTCCAGCAGAGAGAATGAGAAGACTTAAAATTAAATTTAGATATCATAATGGAGAATTAGTAAATTTTGGTGTATTTAATTATTCATTTGTTCTAGAATTTGCATTACAACTTCCACAAATATTAAGAAATAGTAATACAGTAAACTATCCTTCTGCAATTAAATAAAATTAAATAAAATTAAATAAAATTAAATAAAATTAAATAAAATTATATATTATATTTACTTGTTATCCATGACTTTAAAATAGTTATATCACATATTTTATAGTCTTCTTTAGTTTCAATAAAAAAAGATTTAATATCGAAAAAAGATGGTTTTTTCATTTTAGATGTTTTATAAAATATATACTCTCCTTTTTGACCTTTTCTTATTGATAAACTCGAACTTATCTCTCTAATCAAGTTACTCCCTTCTTCTAGATATTTTGTAACTTCATCAAACGTAATATTTTCAATTGGTCTATTACCTAGTTCTTTTAATGTTTTTGAATTTTCACCCCAGCTTATATAAAGACCAAATTTACCTTTTTTTAATATTACATCTTTACCATTATGTTGCCCTAAAATAAACTGGGTTTTGTTATTTTTATTTGTATCTACCATATCTTCGACTGTTAGGTCTCCATTTTCAAAAGTTTTAATATCTACATCTTTTTTTATTGGTTTGAATTTTATTTCTTCTTTTCCATCTATTTCCTCAATACATTTAATGACGGGTCCATATTTACCAATTATATACGTATTATTGTCATCTAATTTTATTTCTATTTTAGTTTCATCTTTTAGACCCTCAACTAATTTATCAATTTGTGTATTGCAACTATTACATAATTCAACCCAACACAATTCTCCCTTAGATATTTTATCTAATGCATCCTCCATAAGACTTGTATAATTATAATTGAATAATTCATTAAAAAACTTTTCTAAAAATTCCATAACAATTCTTCCAAGTGGTTGTAATACAAGTTTTGATTTTTCATTACCAAATTCTCTCTTTGTTTCTATTTCATAAATTTCATTATTTTCCAATCCAAAATCTTTACAATAAACTTCTTTGCCCTTTATGTCTTCTTTTTTAACATAACCTCGTTCTTGAATTTTATCAACGAGTGAAGAAAAAGTAGATGGTCTTCCAATACCTTTTTCCTCTAAAAGGTGTACTAATCTAGCTTCAGTGTAATGTTGTTTTGAACCTTTTATTGTAACACGCGAGCATATTTTTTTATATGGAATTGTAGTATTTTGTTTAAGTGTTTGTAAATAATGGTATTCTTTATTTTCAGTTGAATACTTTTTTGTGACTATTTTCCATCCAGGAAAATCAATTAGTTCGCTTATAAAGGTAAATTCATTATTTTGAAATGCTGTAATAGTTGCAGTTACTGAATGAAATGATGCTGAAGCCATACAGCTTTCCAATGTGTTTTCCCAAATTAATTTATACACTCTTCTTTCCTTACTATCGATTGTTTCTGGAAGTTCGCACACTGTAATATTTGTAGGTCTTATTGCTTCGTGAGCTTCTTGGGGACTAGGTTTATCTATTTTTGTTTTTTTCTTTTTAATAACAGTTTCTTTAACACTTCCACAAATTAAGGTATCAATATTTTCTGAAATATATTTTTCTCCATCAACATAACTTCGTCTGATATAATTCTTTACATTTTCAATAAATTCTACACTATATGTCTTTGAATCTGTTCTCATATATGTTATATAACCTCCTTCATATAATAGTTGGCAAACTCGCATTGTCTCTTTGGGTGAATAATGTAGTTCATTACTAGCCACTTGTTGAATTCTTGAAGTTGTAAATGGCTCTGGAGACTTCTTTAATACTTTTACTGGTTGCGAACAAGTATAAATATGAGAAAAATCCACTGTTCCATCTAGAAAATCTGTTATATCATTTTCTGATTCATATTGCTTATTCAGCTCAAATACAATATTTGAATTTGTAAAATAACCTGTTGTATTATATACCTTTCTCTCTTCTGCTTCCTTTATTTCTTTCTCATTATCATAAATTAATCTTAAAGCAGGAGTTTGGCAACGTCCTGCAGAGAGAGCATTTTCTTTACCTTTTGCAGAAGAAACGAATTTCCATAACATTGGAGACACTTTAAAACCAACTAATATATCTAGAATTTGACGAGCCTTCTGTGCATTTACTATGTCCATATTGATTGCCTTTGGGTTTTTTATTGCAGTTTGAATTGCTGATTCTGTTATTTCATTAAATGTAATGCGCTTTGTATTCATTGGTAACTTAAATAATTCTATTATTGAAAATCCAATCATTTCACCCTCACGGTCAGCATCGCTAGAAATTATAACTTCATCAGCATTTTTGATTTCCTTTCTTAAAATTTCGATTTGATTTTTTTTTATTGTGTTGTCAATTATTGTATATGTTGGTTTAAAATTGTTTTCAATATCAATATCTTTTAATGATGATATGGTGCGCAAGTGTCCATAAGATGCAACACATTTATAACCAGGCCCAAGATATTCTTCAATTTTTTTACATTTTGCTGGAGATTCTACTATTATTAGAGTTGTTGTAGTTGAATATTTTTTTACCATAAATATATTTACATATAAAGATGTATTTATGTTATTTGGGTTTATTCAATTAACTTGTCATATACTAGATTATCTTGTGGGTCAAATAAAATATATTCTTGTATATCCATTTTATATACTATAAAATCCGGAAACCAAAAACTGGTGTCATTTTTTTGATATACACCTGATATATTATATGTTTTATTATTGACAAGTTTGCATAAATTCATAATTGCGTGCTTATCAAAATCATAGAAACTCAATCTATTAAACCTTTCTTTTTTACCCAACAGAGAGACAACTTTATAATAATCTGTCTTCAGTTTTATTTTTTGTAAAATGCTTCCTCCTTCTCTCATTTGAATGTCGATAAAATTGTTTTCTATCAAGTATTTTATCATATTCATAAATTCGTATTGTTCTTCAACTGTTATAAAACCAAAACAAAATTTAAATTCATATAATGACTTCTCATTTGGAGTCATATGTAAATAGGAATGTTCATATTTTACCTTATTTATTTTTTCTTTTGTTAAACGTATAGTTGGTATTAATTTAGTTTTTGTATTTTTAAAAATACTATCTATAAAAGACTCATTTAAACTATTTATATTTAATAATTTTGTTATTTTTTTTGCCTTCCATCTATAAATATGAGTATTTTTTGTTTTATAACTTTTTGCTACAGTTAAATCACCAAACCAACTTGAATTTTGCATTAAACATTTGTTATGATGTTTTAGTTCTTCGTTTTTATTATATTCTAAAATAATAGAACCTTCATAAGCTTTTGACGCATATAAAGGATAACCTGTTTTTAAAACTTTTAAAGAAGGTTTTAAGCGAATCGGTTGTTGTAAGCTAGACAAATTTTTTCTAGTTGTATTTTTAGATATTTTATGTTTTTTTGTCTTCATATTGTATTATTATATTTTAAAATACAATATTTTATTTATTAATTTTCTTAAATTGTTTCCATGATATTTTTACCTCTGCTTTTTTAGGTTCAGGTGCTTTCTCAGCATTTGCATCTAATTTTTCTGCCTTTTTAAGAGCACTATCGACATATAATTCCTTTAAAAGAGTTCCAACTGCAAATGAACCTTCGTGTTGGTCTAATTCACAATCTTCAATGCGTCTTAATACATCTAAAAATTTATTTAGAATGCCAATATCTATTTCATTCTTTCTTATTTTATTAAAGATATCAGTATAATATGTAAATAAAAAATTACATTCATTAATAGATTCATTATATATTTTTTCATCATCTCCTATATATTTAGCTTTAATCATAATTAAATTATTTACTTCATTTCTTAAAACTTGACTGTGTTTAAGATTACGAATTAATTCTGTTTGGTCATGAACATTATTCGTTTTAATCATATTTTGCAATTGCAATCTTTGTTTATCGTCCATTATACTTATAAAAGATATTATCTATTTTATTTTTAAACCAATAAAATATTTATATATATTAAATGACTATTGCAAATAATTCTATTCCTGGAATGGCATATCCAACACAACAAGCCATGATTGGCTCGAACCCTGCTGATTCTGCTAGACAAACTGCTGTAAATAAATCACAAGCACAAGCACAAGCAAATCAGTTAATGTCTGGTGGTAAATATAGAAAAAGCAAGTCCAAGCGAGCCTATAGAAAATATAAGGGTGGTAAAAGTATTGTAGTTCCACAATATCAAATGCTTTATCAACCACAAGGAGGTAATGGTACAAATCCGAATAATCAAATCCAAGGCAATTCACAAATATCTACACAAATGGCAGCAAATTCTGTGTATGATAATCATGCTACAAAATCTGGAGGTTCGCGCAGAAAAAGAGGTGGTAATACTGATTGGAATTGGGGCTGTATGAGTGGTGGAAGAAAAAGAACGAAAAAACATACAAGACGTTCTTGTAAAAGTAGAAAACATTAATGTTGTTGACTATTTTCATTATTTTCGCTATTTTCGATTTCGATTGGTTTTATAATCTCAACAAAACTCATTCTGTTCATTTTATTTATTAAATAATTATAAATAATACTTAATTCTTTTATAAAGCTAAAAGTTTTGTTTCTTTCTTGTCTTACTGGATATAAATTTTTAATGTCTGGGATACCTAAAACTTCATTGAATAATTTTATATTATCCCAAAATAATTCATATTTTACTGCATAAATATCATAATTTCTATCAGTTGGAATTATATAATTATCAAAAAAATCTTCAATCCCGTATAAATCTTTACCTGACCTTAATACATCGTAAATATGTATATTACCATTATTAATACATTTAATGTGTTGTAAATGTGGAATATTAGGTCGTTTTATTTGTGTAAATCTTGAAAATATTACTTGTATAGGATGTCTATAAATAAAAATTACTTTATAATTTTTTAAGTTTTCTTCTGGTATATCTATATCATTAAACCATTCACTATATACATCTTTATCTGTATTCTTATTTCCTACATACTTTAATTTTTTTGGCGGATATCTATCATGAATGTGATAAACATTTCCAAAATTTTTTAAATAATTAAATATTATTGTTGAACCACAACCTCCACTGCTACAAATATAATAATTTATATCATTATTGTAATAATTAATCTTATTTACTACTTGCAATGAAGAATGTTTTGTAGAATTTATAAATTGCATATTAAATTTACTCATTTTATATATATTCAAAAATAATTTAATAAATATAAACTAAAAATATTTAATAATTTTATATTGATAATATAAGTTATGCCAACTGGGAAAAATTGGGTTAATTTTTTATATATAAATCTAGCATTTGCATTATATATTGCTGGCGTGTTTTATTATAGCCAACTAGCTGTAATTAAAGCCAATTGGCCTTTGTATAGATGCAATCCAATGTATATGCCTTTAGCAGATAATATGGAGGAAAATTTTGTTTATTGTGTTCAATCCATGCAAACAAATTTTATGGGATACTTGCTACAACCTATAACTTTTATTACCAATTCTCTTGGTGGTATGCTAGGTAATTTTATGGATGAAATTAATAACATTAGAGCAATGTTTAATAAAATTAGAACTTTTTTTTCTGATATTATTCAATCTGTTTTTGGTATATTTTTAAATTTAGTTATAGAATTTCAAATTATTACTATAGGTATAAAAGATTTAATTGGAAAAACTATAGGTATTATGACATCTCTTATGTATGTTCTTGATGGAAGTATACTTACAATGCAAAGTACTTGGAATGGTCCACCTGGCCAACTTGTAAGAGCTCTTGGAAAATGTTTTTACCCTACTACTTCAATACAACTTTTAAACGGAAATATTAAATTTATAAAAGACATTGATTTAGGAGATGTTTTAGAGGATGGGTCTGTTGTTGAATCCATAATGAAGATTGACAACAAGAGAGAACCGATTAAATTATATGTAATTAAAAATTCAGGTGTAAATGGAGAACATATTTATGTTACTGGTTCTCACTTAGTTTTAGATAAAAATACAAATAAATTTATTCAAGTTTGTGAATATTCTAAAGCCGAATTATCTAAAGTTGAAACAGAATGGTTTAGTTGTTTAATTACAAGTAACCATAAAATACAAATTGGAAATGAAACTTTTTGGGATTGGGAGGACCATTTTATTAAGACAAAATAATTAAAAAATTCTAATAAATTTATTAAATTATATTTTGTTATATATTTCAAAATATAATTATTTTATTCTTTTTTAAGAGTATACTATATGGATAACCCAGGATTACAAAATATAAAAAAAATGTACGAAAAATTAAATTATTTTGACCAGTATGGAGGGTCTGTTGTATTATTTATTATAATAACCATAATATTATCATTAATTGTATCATATTCAGTTATCATGATTAATGCACAACCAATTATTGATGATTGGCCAAACCAAAGATGTAAACCTAATATTATTCCTTTTGCAGGATATATAACCCATCCTGAAGGTATTTCGGCTAGTGATTATACATATCAGAATTTTACCTACTGCACTCAAAATATTTTATCTAGTATTGCAGGAACAGCTGTTGAACCTCTTACATATATAACAAATGCTTTAAAAAAAATGGCTGATATGATTAAAACTGATATTCGAAATATTAGAGGTATGTTTGATAAAGTTAGAAGCATGATGCAAGAAGTATCTCAAGAAATAATGGGACGTATTATGAATTTTACAATACCACTTCAACAAATTATTATTAGTTTTAAAGATTTAATTGGTAAAATACAAGGAACATTAACAGCTGGGTTGTTTACATTATTAGGTAGTTACTATACATTAAAATCTCTTATGGGTGCAATCGCTCAATTTATTATTTCTATTTTAATCACTCTTTCTATAATGATTGCTATTTTTTGGATTGTTCCATTTACATGGGGAGTAGCAGCAGCGAACACTGCTATTTTTATAGCTATTGCAATACCAATGTCAATCATATTAGCATTTATGATTGATGTTTTACACGTCCAAACTAATTTAAAAATGCCTCATGTTAAATGTTTTGATGAAGATACTTTTATAAGGATGAATAATGGTACAACTAAAAAAATATCGGAAATTAAAAATGGCGACATTTTACTTGAAAATAATGAAGTAACTGCTTGTATTAAAGTTGCAACCGAAGGCTCTCAAATATATTATTTAGATGGTGTTATAGTATCTGATTCACATATTATTAATTATAATGGAAATTGGATACCTGTTTCAAAACACCCTAATGCGCTTAAATATCACAAATATACCAAACCATATTTATATTGTTTAAATACTATGAATAAAAAAATTAATATAGGCAATTTTGTTTTTACAGATTGGGATGAAATTTATGGTAATGATATAAATGTAATTATATCTAAAACAAATAGTAATATTAAGGATTGTAGAGATTTACATAAATTTTTAGATGGAGGTTTTGTAGATTCTACTAAAATTAAACTTAAAGACGGAAGTTATAAACAAATAAAACACGTTCAAATAGATGATATTCTTGAAAATGGAGAAAAAGTGTATGGTCTTGTTAAAATTAATGGAAGCAATGTTAATGAACAATTCATATTTAATTTAGGCAAAAACATTATTGTTGAGGGTGGACCAAATTTAAGTATTTGTGATAAAAATATTAAACTAAATTCTACATTAGATTTAGATTCGAATAATAAACAAAATATAAATACAAAATATACTGAATTGTATCATTTATTAACCAATTCTAAAACCTTCAATGTTGAAAATATAAAATTTTATGATTATAACGCTGCAATTGACTTATTTTTAGAAAAAATAGAGTAAAATTATTATCTATGAAATATGTATAATATGGATATCTCAATATTAGGATATAAGTTTAACCTAGAGGTTCTTATTTTAATAGGGGTTGTTTATTTAATATTAGTTGGCCATATGTTTTGTGGTTGTTGTAATTTCGGATTAATGGAAGGTATGACTACTTCTACTACAGTAACGCCTAATGCGAATCAACAACAACGAATTGACACTAGACAACAAAATAGACAAAATGATAAAGCTAAGGCACAAACTATGAAAACGAACTTACAAACACAAGTTGCTGCTGGAGGACCTACATCAACCACTGCACCAACAAGTGCAACTACAGAAGGATTTACAGGCGCAAATACTAATTATGGTCTATCATCTCCTTACGATTTAGCTAGTGATATGCAAATTAATACTTCATCATGGACTACTCCAGATATGACAGTTGTGCCAGGGCAACCATTAAGTGCTGGCGTTAAACAATTTTTAGCTAGAGAACCTCAACCTGTTCCTTTGCCTGAAGGAGAAATGTTATTGTTCGCTAATACACAATTTAAACCAGAATGTTGTCCGAATACATACTCTACGAGTACTGGTTGTGCATGTATGACTGCAAATCAGTATAATTATTTAACTCTTCGTGGTGGTAATAACGTTCCATATTCTCAATATTAAATAAATTATAAAAACTATATACTTTTATAATTTATATATATATATATAAAAAACAAAAACATTA